>Ga0214473_10002855_pt1 | contig 21141 bp, 18 predicted proteins | sample RVTome_7_FD_203509 | JGI IMG/M metagenome (GOLD analysis project Ga0214473, IMG submission 203509) | Soil microbial communities from uranium-contaminated site in the Upper Colorado River Basin, Wyoming, United States - RVT98D197 | ecosystem: Environmental > Terrestrial > Soil > Contaminated >... | reverse complement strand
TTGCTGGAGCCGATCGGGAATATTCCCCCGACGGAGTTCGAAGAGGTATATTATCGCAGTGGAAAAGCGCAGGTCCACGTGGCCTGACTCAACAAAAACAGTCTCCGGGAAAACCGGGGCGGTTCATTCATCCCGAATCTGATGATCCCAAAACCGATATTGCCACACCCGTCCCACTGCCGCGCCCTGCCCCTTTCTGTATCGTGTTGAAAACGAGAGTTTAAATTGTCTCACAAGTGTTGACAAATCGCATCCTCCGGGGTCGACAATCATGTGCAGATGATCCGGCAAAACAACCCAGGCAAGCAGGCGCGTCGGTTTCCTGATCTTGGATTGCATAGCCTCCTGGAGCAGGTCATAGTTGTCCACAAGAATTGGCCTGCGATTGTGAGTTACATGAGTTAAGAAATAGAGGTTCCCCTCACGGAAATATCGGCGAATATTGGTCATGTCAGATTATATGGCGGGTAGCGTTCGTGCGCAATACGGAATGTCGAAACCCGCCCTTCGGCTCCGCTCAGGGCGGTCCTTCGGACCAGGGGTTTCGACCTACATTCTGGCTTAAAGCGCAGCGACAGGTGGGTTCAGCCCCCGAAATCCTCAGGCAATCCCCTCACGATCTCCACCGTCTCCAGGCTCACCCGCACCACCTGCCCCACCAAACGCACGATGTACTCCGGGTCGTCCTTGCGGTTCGGGTCGCTTCTGATGCCGGAACGCTGGTCGGCTTTGACCCGATACTGATCGATCACCCACTCCAGCGCGCTGCGGTTGCCGAGGCGATACTTGAACGCCGTAGCCGGGAGGCCCGACAGCGTCAGCGAGTCGTTGACCTTGAGTGTCTTCTTGTCCTTGCTGAGGCGCATCTTGTCCTCGACGACGTACGACGCCGGGCGCTCGGGGTTGAACTCGAACTTCAGCTTGTACGGTTCGATCTCTTCGTACTCAAGGTGCAGTTTCGCCAGCTTCCGGCCGGCGTCGCAAAACGCTTTGAAGTCGGGGGCGTAGGGGATGCGCGGCAGTTCGCACTTGAGGCAGTCGGCGTATTTTTCACGGTAGCCGGGGTGGTGCAGTAGCCCGTAGATATAGTAGAAGATATCCCACTTACTGATCTTGTTGTTTTTGAACTGCTTGCGAAACTCGTTGAGCGCCCAGGCGGTAATATTCTCCCGCCGATTACTCCCGTCCTCGTCGTAGACGTAGAAGGGGAAGCACTGTAAGGATGTGCCGAAACCGACAAATGACAGGTTGACAATGCGCTGAGATGCGTACGCGAAGAAGTCCTTCTCGCTTGCGAGACCGGACAGACAAATCGCGCGGTTCTCGTGTTCCGTGTCGGGCGTGGGGAAGAAGTGCGGGAATTGGTAGCGCCTTTCATTCAGCAGGGAATCGAAGTACAGAATTTGGCTGCAGAAAGGTCGGTAAAGGGATTCTCGAACATGGGTTTCTTCAAAGGCGGCGTCCTTTCCACGCACGAGATTGGCCTTTAGTGATTCGCTCCACTTCACCCTATCATACTTCACGAAATCATCGACCTTGAGTGCTTTTACCTCAAACCCGGGTTTGGAGCGAAGTCGCTTATAGCGGTCAACCTCAGCGTTGTAATCTTCAATGAACTGCTGGACGCGCGGGACCAGACCCGAACGGTCGAAGTCGTACACTATGGCGTCACGGCAAGTCGCTACCCCTCGACCGTACTTCACAAAGACGCAAGCTGCGCCACTGGCTTTGCCCGCCTTAGACTCTCGGCCACCGAGGGAGATGAATTTTGCAAAGCGATCAGCCTCCTCCGGCACCAGCCAAGTATGGTCCACGCTCGGTTTGAGTCTTTTCCACCGAATACCTTCGATATCACGATCTTCGTGGAGAAAGCCCAGCTTCTCCTCTTTGCGCCACAGTTCGGGAACCCGGTGATAATGAAGCGCGGCAGCTTTGTGTCGCTTCTTCCTTACCGCAACGGTGATGCCGACACCTACTTGAATTCCGAAGACATTGTGGGTAGTGCCGCTTAGTCTGGGGTTCTTGCGCACATTGCCGTGAAGGTCGACGTGGTAGATTCGCGTGAAATCGCCAACGAGGTGCCTACGCATGCCGTCAAAAGCGATGTTCTCGACAAAGCTGTTATTGGAAACAAAGCAGACAATTCCATCCCGGCCGCCGAGTCGATCCGTGGCCCACCGGAAGAATTTCACATAAGCATCAGATAGGGCGTTTTTATTTGTGGCCCGCGAGTCCTTGGCATAGGAATCTCTTATCTTCTCCTCAAGCTTCTTATACTTGCGGTTCTTGTTGTTATCATTCTCGTTGACTTGACCTACATTGTATGGAGGGTTGCCTATGACAACCGTGATAGCCGCCTTATTCTCATCTTGGATTCGTTCGATATTCTCCTGAGTCAACCCCAGTTCATATTGGTGATGCTCTGTCATATCCAGCGTGTCGACAAAGCACATGCCGTTGAACGCCTCATACTCACCCGAACGCTCGTAGTAGGCGTGCTCGATGTTCAGCGCGGCGATGTAGTACGGCATCAGCATCACTTCATTGGCGAACAGACGCTTGGCGTAGAAGTCCTTCAAATGTTCCGGCTTGACCCGCTTGATCAGGTTGACGATGAAATTGCCGGTGCCGGTGCAGGGATCAAGCACCACTACGTCGTCACTCCCCAAATCCTGCCCGAACTCCTCGGCCAGCACGTGCTCGACCGAGGCGCACATGAAGTCGACAATCTCCGGCGGCGTGTAGACGATGCCGTGCGTGTCGGCCACTTTGACCGAGTAACCCTGGAAAAACCGCTCGTAGACCTTGTTGAGGAAGCGCTGTTTCTCGGAGAAATCTTCAAGGCCGCGCCCGGCTTCCTCAATTGCGATATAGAACCGGTCGAGCGACTTGAGATATTCGTGCCGGCTGAACGAGCGGCCGGCCATGGCGTCGATTACCTCCTCGACCTTGGCGGCGATGACGTTCTTGCGCACGAAGTCGGGATTGTCGAACATGTTGCGGATCAGCCGCTCGGTCAACAAGTGCTGGATCAGCATCTCGTCGACCGCCGCCTGCGCCAGATTGGGGTTGAGCGACTTTTTGCACAAGTCGAAGAACTCCCCGTACACCGTCTTGAACTTCTCGTTGGTCTCGTGCGCTTCTTCGATTCTGGCCAGCAACCCTTTGGCGAGGTCGGCGACCCGGTCGCCAAACTCGGCGATGGCGTGGTCGAACTTCTCGATGTTCGGCGCTTCGTGCTTGTAAAACTCGTTGAGCAGCGTGACCAGTTGTTTGGGATCGGTCAGGTCGGCCCGGAAGTGCTCCCGTCCGTTTTGATAAAGCACGCCCATCGCCGGGTGCTGGAAAATACTGTTGATGGTGGGGTAGCCCTGCTTGATCTTCGTGCTGATGGCTTGGTCGAGATCGTCGCCGAGATCCTTGGCCTCCCAGTAGCCGCGCGGCATGTGGAACTCATCGCGCAACGTGCCGTCGGGGCGGATCAGCTTGCCCGACACCTTGACCGACTGCTCGGCGACGAACGTCCACTTGCGCGTTTTCGCCGTCTCGGCCAGAAGAGTCGCGAACGGCTGGCGCACCGCCTGCTCGTGTTTGGCGCCCTGCGCGGTCAGCTTCTCCATTTCGGCGAAATAGGTGCGGACCGCCTTGTGGCTGGGTTTGATCTCTTTTGTGCGCGTCGCCAACGATGCTCTCCCATGGCCGCTAATGCGCGGGTTGGTCGGTTTGCCGCTCAAACCGCGTAGGTCAGGATTCTTGTGATCCTGACACAGGCGAAGCCTGTTTTTCGTCAGGTTCCAAGGAACCTGACCTACAAGACTGGTTCCGATGTCATAGTATGCAGAGCCATGGCGCATTGGCAAGTTGTTTTCGTACCTCCCCCCTCCCCCAAATACCACTAATCCCACACAAAATGCGCCTGCACCTTGGTCTACAAAGGACACGCCCATGGCCACCATCGCAAAACATATCGGCTCAAAAGCGTGTTTTTTGACAAAATCCCTGCCGGGCATTTCCGGAATAAGTATTGTTGAATTGAGAACTCCATATTATCTTTCTTGTGGTCGAAAGTAATAATATCAATGTAGTTATCCGCGGCCGGCGTGGGTCATGCGGTATCGGCTCGTAGGCATTCGCTAAAGCAGGACGTAATTATGAGAAGTGTGCTTTCAATCCTATTGGGGTTGTGTGTCTTTGGCCTCGTGATAAGCGGATGTTCCGATGATAAGACAACGACCCCCAAAACAGAAGATCGTCAATTTCTGGCGGGCGGTGGACGGCTTGAAAATGCCGACCCGTTTGCGGGCCGAGATGATTCGACCGGCTACAACATGCCGGATCACTGGCCATACCCCGGCCAGATGGTCTTGTTTTACAGCGATATTAATTGCCTCGGTCAGCCGGCTCAACGGGTAATTCGCGACTCGGTTGAGTGGCGCCGATGGTGGGATTCAGCCTGGGCCTGTCTGCCGATTTGTCCTGATTCCAATTGGCCGCCGCGCGATAGTTCCGGTCTCGACAGCATCGGCGGCGATTCGATAACAGTCGATACGATCGACCTCGACAGTTATCCACCCGATACCGCCTTCGGCCTGGCGCCGTATGTCGATTTCGACAACAATGTCGTCATTGTTATTGCCCTTGAAGAGGAAACCAGCTTCGGTCGGATGATTTGGATCGATGAGGTTACTTCTGAGTCGCAGGTTCGTTACACCGTGACTCAACTTGGGGATGATTGTATTTCGATGCTGATGCGTCCCGAAATTGTTACTCCGACCAGCCCTACAATCGCGGTTATGGCCCCCAGACCGGTTGATGAGCCGGTGACGTGGGCGCGCCATGACACTGTCTGGTCCTGCTCATGGGAACCGGACCCCAATGAGCCGATTGCCGTTTACTACACCGATACGCCTTGCGAGCTGGGATTAGATGAGCAGATGATTGTGGATGAGGATAACTACCGGCAATGGCTATCGACTGCGATGGCGTGTGACTCCGTGCGCTGGTGGAATATTATGGTCGATTCCGGTTTCGCGACCGGGTATGGCGCCATCGGCGGATTTGGTTTCGAAGTGGATTTCAGCACGCACGCGGTTATCATCTTGCGAGCGGGAGATCAGACACGCTGGGGCGGCGGAGTTTGGCTGAATAGTCTCGAAACTTCCGGTGACAACACCATAATTGAGTATACAGTTATGGAACCGGCCGATGATTGCCCGATAATCGATGGGCTGTCGGAAGTGAATCCAACCGTGGCCATTCGAGTGCCGAGGCCGGTGGGCAATGCGGCATCATGGAATCGTCATACTGAGACAATCGAATGCTCCTGGCCGGACAGCACGTTTGTTGGGAATCCGTCAGATGGAGGCTGGTAACCGCCTGACACGGTGAGACGGCCTGATTAATGGCGGTGAATCCGTAGCCACGGGTGGCTACTTTTGCCGTCTGCGTGCCGGCTTCCCTTTTCAAACCCTCCAGAACGATCCGGATCTTCTCCTCAGTCGTGAACTTCCGATGGGTCCGTCGCCGGATCTCCCTCACAACAGCCTCGGCGCTCCGGCTCTGTTCGGCACGCAGGGCTCACTCCGTTCACTAAGACTAAGTTATCGAAACTACACCTTAGCCAAAAGCCCATCCGTGTCCGAATCCTGCTGAACCGCTACAGCCATCAGCGTGTCCTTTCGTTTGTCCCGCCTCCAGCAGGACCGTTTTCGGCTAAAGTTCACCAAAAGGCTACGCTACTTTCTTGCCAATTTCCACACCGTTTGAAATTGACTCTCCAGTATGCGGGCTTATAAGGCCTGAAGAATCAGTCCCTTGAGATATTGAGTCTCCGGCATAGCCTGAAGAATTGGATGATCGGCAGCCTGAGTGAGAAAATGAGAAATACGAAAATAGCGCTTCGCCCCGCGCGCGGCTTGGAGCAGCATTTTTTTGAATTGCTCGAGGCTCAGATTTTGCGAGCAACTGCAGGTCAAAAGGACGCCCTCCGGCGATAACAATCGCATGGCCATCCGATTGATTTCGCGATAACCTGAAAGCCCGGCTCGCAGTTGGCTTTTGGTCTTGATGAAGGCCGGCGGATCGAGAATAATCAGATCAAACCGTTCGTGCCGGCTATCCAGCTCCCGAAGTACCTCGAAACACTCACCATGCTGAGCGGTAACGATCGGAGCAACGCCGTTCAGGCGGACATTCTCCTTGAGCATGTCCAGGGCCGAGACCGAGTTGTCTATGGCCAGCACTTGAGAGGCTCCACCGAGGGCACAATTGATCGCAAAACCACCGGTGTAGCAAAAACAATCGAGCACCCGACGGCCGCCCGCTAAGCTACGCGCTACCGCTCGAGTGTCGCGCTGGTCGAAATAAAAACCGGTTTTCTGACCTCGCAACAAATCCACCGCAAAGCGAGCACCGGCCTCTTCAATTATTACGTTTTCGGGTATCACGCCGTGCACAACCGTAGGCGTTTCCCGGGGCAAGCCCTCCAATTCGCGAAACCGTGAATCGCCGCGTAGAAGCACTCCTGCGGGGTTTAGAGCGCTGTCCAAAGCTGTCAACAATGGCGCCCGTAATCTTTCCATACCGAGTGTGAGTAGCTGCACTACAAGGTAATCCTCATATTTATCAACGATTAAACCGGGTAGCAAATCACCCTCGGAGTACACTATCCGAAAGGAGCGCATTCGGCCAAAGGCTTTCTCCCGCCATATCTTAGCCTGCCGAAAACGCCTGACGAAAAAGTGAACATCAATCTCCTCACGCCGACGGCTTAACAAGCGTGCCGCGATTAGAGTATGACGATTGTAGCCGGCGTGTCCGAGAAAACGGTTGCGTGAGCCTATCACATCGACAATGTCACCGTTTTCCTTAAGACCGTCAACTCGAGCAACTTCATTGCTGAATATCCATAGATGCCCCGCCCGGATGCGCACATCTTCTTTCGGTTTCAGGATTAACTCGCTCATTTTCTACCGCTGACTTACCAATCGACCACTTCAAGATATTGCGGTATCAAGATAGCGTCAAGCCGACTGACAGTTATTGAAAGAAAACTCATTCCCGGGGCGCTCCTTTGAATGATCTGGCTGAAGCAGCAACAGACAGCCGTGGAAAAATCCTGTATTCAGGTAGTTTCAGCAGCCTCTCACCCGATCAGACTAAAACGCCTCACACTGCACACTATGTGGATCAAGCGCTTATCTGAAGCTGACAATTATCCCGACTTTGCTAAATGAGTGAGTACTTGGGCTTGCCGTTCAAAACGGGAGGCCCTCTACCTGGTGCAGTGGTGGTGTGCTACCGCTGTGCAATTGCACCCCCAATACAGCGGCGCCGGATTCGGTCGATTTCTTTCCAACGGAGATCGTTGATGACGACGGATTCCTGCTCGACCGAGAACTTGAACATCATACAGGTTTGGGCGGAGTTGAATTGGGGTTCCTATTGAATTCCAGATTGCCTTTGGGCAGGCTCGTGCCGTTGGATTGTCGATGATATCATTGATTATGAATAGGTTTAGACCATCAGATTGCAGAAACGGGGGTTGGCTTACGGGGAACCGCCCAAGCGTCGACAAGTATCACACGTACATACCAGAGTCCGATGTGGCGCATCGGCGATCTCGAACGGTCAAACCTCAAAAGAACCTATGGCTGACCCAGACCAGAACGATGATCAGAATAATACCGATGACGAGACTCCAAGAGATGAGTTTTTTCTCGATCGGGAGCAACGGCTCATAGGGCATTTTCTCGATCTCTTTGCCGATTTTAGATTCTTCCATTTCTTTACCTCAACTGAGTAGCGGCGGCTTCACGCCATGGAAAAACAGCCAGGAGACAAGCAAACCAATCCATATTATGAATCCGAACAAACAGATGACATAGACAAGTGCCAGCTTGCCGATGCCTTCCGCCCAAAGGCGCCGGAAATTGGAACTCACGCCGATGGTGAAGAAAGTCATGACAAAGAAGATTCCCCGGAAGACATTGGCCCCACCCATCCCCGCCTTTGTGCTTTTCACCAGGTGCGGTGCGAGAACAGCTATCACAATCACTATGAGAAAAGTCGCCATGTAGCCAAGAATGAACTTTGGAAAACGTTCCCAAATCTGCCCGACCCGAATTTTCTCATGACCCTGGCGCCCGATTTTGGTTGACCAGATCCAGGCCAGGATGATCGCCCACACGGCAATGAAGATATCAATAAAAACCTTGACGGTAGTCGTGGTTGCCATGATCCATCCGGGCTGATAGTTGATTCCATACACGGTGGCAGCCCTGGCAATGATCAGCGACTCAGCTATAGCCCCGCTGGCTACTGCTGCCCCATCGGTTTTTACAGCCAGGCCCATCCAGGCTCCGGCCACCATCGGTTCATGGGTCAGGAACTGCTGGCACAAAAACGGCAGGACCATCAGCTCCACCACTGCGAATATCACGACCAGAGAAGAGACCATGATGGGCACCACCGGGCGGGCTTTGATAGCCGATCCGGTGGCTATGGCAGCCGAGACGCCGCAGATGGAAATGCCGCTGGCCAACGGTACCGACCATTCTCTGCTAAACTTAAAGTACTTCCGGGCGATGAAATAAACGAGCGCCCAGTAGATAAGATAGGCTTCGATAATGGCGCAGAAACCGCGGAACATAACTGAAGTGGCCAGCCCCATCTGTTCCGCCGCCGTGATTCCGAGATAACCGCCCAGGATAACAATCGCTGACTTGATATACAGTTCCGGGCGAATTGCTTCCCCGATCGTACGGGCAATGCCCGGAAAGAAATTGCCGACGACCAATCCCACTAGCAAGGCTATGATGTAGCCGGCCTCTGAAGTGAGGTTGAGCGACCATGAAATGCCGAGTGCCTTCAACTGATTAGGCGTCGCCGCTATATTCGCCCAACAGCCGAGAATCCAGCAACAATAACTGACAAAAAAAATCACCGTGAATGACAACGCGAATTTCTTCACATCGGCTTTGAGAAGGGCGGAGCCGATGGTCATCACCACCAATAGGAAAAGGTAGGTGGCCGCGAGAGATACGATTCCCGGAAGTCCTGCATACGCTTTCGAACATGGCGCAAGGGCTCCGCTGAGACCAGTCCAAACACAAGTGGTCACCGCCCAGCCAAGAAGGTCGATCTCGAAAAGAGGCCCCAGCGCCAAGAAGGAAATGGAGAGGCCCAATATTAAGGCCAGCCACTCTTCAGAGACTACTCTAAGCATGGATGAAACACACAACATTCTCTCAAGAAACGCACGTGAAACTCCTGCCAAAGTCGAGGTGACTACGAGAGCCACCACGTACGCTTCCCGGTCCGACGAACAATTCACAGGCAAGGGCCTGTGCGTCTTTTTGTTTGTCACCGGTCGGGTTAAGACCGGCCAGGCTATCCGTCTGGCATCATCATGATGATGTCTTTTTCTCCTTTTGACAAGTCATATCTTTCCTGTCGACGTGTTCTTCCTGGTCGGCCTGGTGCTTTCTTCTTGCCTGATCTTTCAACCGGTAGCTTTTGCCGGCGCCCCCGGATCAAGTCCGGGGGCAGGTTCTGTATGATCTCGGCCCGGTGCAGGATGCGATCCAGAATGGCGGTGGCCACGTCGCCGATCAGTTTGCCCCACTCGTCCAGCGGTCGGTTGGAAGTCATACTGATGGAGCGCCGTTCGTGTCGGCGCATGATAATCTCGAACCGATACTCGCCGGACTGCTTGGGCAGTTTCTTGATGCCCAGGTCGTCGATTATCAGCAGATCGACTTTGAGATGACGGTTCATGGTCCTGATGCTGTCGCCGAAGTTCCCGGCCCGGATCAGTTCGCTGCCGGTATCGAAGATAGAGCGATAGAGCACGGTGAACCCGATCCTGGCCGCCTGATGACTGATGGCCTGTACCAGGTGCGACTTGCCGACTCAAGGCGGACCCAGGATGAGCAGGTCGGTTCTCTCTCTTATGAAGCGGCAGCTGGCCAGATCCATGATTTGACGTCCTTTGATGGAGGGGTTGAACCTGAAGTCGAAATCCTCCAGGCTTTTGAACTCCCTAAAGCCGGCTCTCTTGATTCGTCGCGTGAGGCCCGCCATTTAAGATTTGTTTTGTCCCGTTTGTTCCCTCATATTTTCTGTTGCCACTCCCTCACCGACTGTTTGACGACGCACACATGCCAAGGCCATATAAACTGCGAAGCTAAAACTGCTTGATGAGCAGGGCAACGATAAATCCGATCGCCCCACAGACCGGAAACGTCAGCACCCAAGCCAGGACGATGTCCTTGGCAATATCCCAGCGTACGCCGTCCAAACGTCGTGAGGCGCCGACCCCGGCAATCGCCATAATGATTGTGTGGGTGGTAGAAAGCGGTATGCCAAAGTGCGAAGCAACCATAATAGTGCCACCTGCCGCAGTCTCAGCACAGAAACCTTGCCAGGGTTTGAGGTCTACCATACTCATGCCGACCTTTTTGATAATCCGCCGGCCGCCGACCATGGTGCCGATGCCTATGGTTCCGGCGCAGAGCAGGATTACCCAGAGCGGCACGGTGAAGGTAGAGTAAACGCCACCGAGTACGAGCGCCATGGCGAAGACGCCGATAAACTTTTGCCCGTCGTTTGATCCGTGGTTAAAAGCCATGAAACCAGCCGAAACGATCTGCAGTCGTGAAAACCAGACGTTGGTCCTTGTCGGTGCACAGGTCGAGAATCTGGCAATGATGAACCATGCGATCAGCATGCTGACCATAAAGCCGACCACACTAGAGAATACAAGACCAATGACTACCTTTTTCCAGCCGATCCAGAGGAGCGCCTCGGGACCGGCAGTTGCTAGAGTCGCGCCGGCCAGGCCGGCCACGAGGGCGTGCGACTCACTGGTCGGTATGCCCCACTTAGCATTAGCTGAACTCCAAATAATGATTCCCAAAAGGGCAGCGGCAAGTGTCTCCAAGTTGATGGCTGAGAGCACTACGATATTCTTGCCAATCGTTGCAGCAACGGCGGTACCGCACAGTGCACCGACGATATTAAGGGAGGTGGCCAGCAATACGGCGCGCGGCGGGGAAAGCACCTTGGTTGAAACGACTGTGGCGATAGCATTGGGCGCATCAGTCCAACCATTAACGAATTCAGCGGCCAGAACCAGAAACAATACAGCGAATAGTCCTTCCACTAGATACCTACTTACCCTGCTTTGCGGGCAATGCTGATCATCAGCTTGGCGGCGTGGTTACAATTATCGGTGACTGTTTCCAGAATCCAAAGAATCCGGTCCTCGCAAAGCACGATACCTTTGTGCTCATTGGGGTACAGTCGCCTCAGCCCGCCGTAGCGAATCTCATCTGCCTGGTGTTCCAATTTCTGGATCTCAGCAGCCGGCCCAATGAGCGGCTCAATCCTGGGTTTTTCTAACTCCTTGACCATCAGTTGCAGCGTGTCAGTCATAGCGCAAATGACGGCCGTCAATTGTCTCGCCTCGTCCATATTCGTGGTGATACGGTAGATATCTGCTTGCTGCGCCGCCTCCCGCATTCGATCCAGGATCTCATCCAGGGCGTCGAGAAGGTTGGTTAGATCCCGTTTATCGATCCAGGTAATAAACGATCTATCGATCAGTCCGTAGGCCTCGGCCACCAACTGGTCCCCGCGATGCTCGAGCTCGATAATTGCGCGCAGCAATGATTCGCGATTAACCTGATCTGCAAAAAACCGGGACAACAAGGCAGCACACTGCGCCATTGGTTCGTCAACCAGTTGCCTAAGTAAAATCCTGATCTCCTTGTTTTTTGTGCCGCCAAAAACCATTCGTTCCTCAATTCTCCAAAATCGTTTATTGTGTATGTCGTCAAACAATTCGGACACACGGCACCCCAAATTAAGACGCAGATTGCCTGATGGCAATGATTTTTCCGATACTTGATCCTTCTTCGATTTATAACCTCTCGTTTAGCCCTTTCTCTCTGCTCTATGATTGCCGCCGAAGGCATGAAAGGCATTCTCCAGAACCCGCGGATGAAGTTCTCACTGTCCTGCGTGAGGACCGCCTCGCGGTAGCCTTTACGGGAGTGGCTCAGGACGATCCGGAAAACACGAACTCTTCGCTTTTTGCCGTTCTCAACCATCCAGGCGTCGCGGTCGAAGTCCACCTGAGCCTCATGGCCGGGTTCGCATTCCATCCGGCGGAAGGGCAAGGGCGTCCTGGCCTCAAGACGGCGAGGCCTGAGAATGCGATCGGAGACGAAAACTTGAAGGACATTCCCGTGATCGGCACAAGGAGGGTAGAGCGGCAGACGGCAACGAAATCAGAGCAACAGACCGGGCAGCAACCCTGGCGAGCCGATGCCGGTGGCATCGACGAAAGCTAAGCGTCCCCTAAGTATGCCTTGGAGACCTGCTCATTCTGCGCGAGTTCTGCACCAGAACCTTCGAGAGCAACGGCGCCGGTTTCAAGCACGTAGGCATAGTGAGCGATCTTGAGCGCCTGGCGGGCATTCTGCTCCACCAGCAGCATTGCCATGCCTAGTTCACGGTTAATCTCCACGATCTTCTCGAAAATGAGCCTCATCAGATTGGGGGCGATTCCCAGCGATGGTTCATCCAACAAAAGCAGGCGCGGGCGGGCCATCAGGGCACGGCCTATCGCAAGCATTTGCTGTTCACCTCCCGATAGAGTCCCTCCCACCTGATTGAGGCGCTCGGATAAACGAGGAAAGAGCCCAAAAACGAAATCTGCGTCCTGCTTGATCTCGCGGCGATCGCCACGAAGATAGGCTCCCATGTTCAGGTTCTCCCGCACGGTGAGATTGCTGAAGATCATTCGCCCCTCGGGAGCGTGCGAAATACCAATTGCGACTACTTGGTGCGGTTGAAGATTGGTGATGTCCTTATTGTCAAACGTGATAGTCCCGCTGTTGACTTTGACTAATCCGCTGATGGCGCGAAGAGTTGTGGACTTGCCGGCGCCATTCGCCCCGATAAGACTCACTATCTGTCCCTCCAGTACCGACAACGATATGCCCTTGAGCGCTCGAATCGACCCGTAAGCCACGTTTATATCGCGCAAGGCCAGTAGCGCCACGTCAAACCTCCTCACCGAGATAGGCCTCTATTACCTTGGGATTGCGCCGGATTTCCTCAGCCGTGCCCTCGACAATCTTGGCGCCATAATGGAGCACTACAATCTGTTCGCAGATGCCCATCACAACACTCATGTCGTGTTCGATCAGCAGAATCGCCACCTCAAACCTCTCTTTCACCTGTCTGATGAGGTTCAGAAGCTCTCTTTTCTCTGAAGGATTTGTGCCCGCCGCCGGTTCATCCAGAAGCAGCAAGCGTGGATTCGACGCCAGAGCGCGCACAATTTCCAACCGCCGCTGGTCGCCGTAGGGCAACGAGGTTGCCGGGTCATTTGCGTATTGATCAAGTTCAAAGAGCGACAATGTTTCGATGATAAAGTCATGGACGCGCGCCTCTTCTTTGGCGAATGCGCCGAAGTTCATCGCAGCGCTGGCAAAGCCGTAGGATAATCCCTTGACCAGAGACATCTGGACCGTTTCAAGAACGCTCAAACTGCGACAAAGGCGAATGTTTTGAAATGTTCTGGCAACTCCCAGCGAGCAGATTTGATACGGTTTCATTCCTACGAGCGATTGTCCGGCAAGAAGCACCTCGCCCTCCGTGGGGCGGTAGACGCCTGTTATCATGTTAAAAATGGTGGTTTTCCCTGCGCCGTTGGGACCAATCAGACCGTAGAGCCCATTGGCGGGCAGCTTCATGCTGAAAGACGCCACGGCTGTCAGCCCGCCGAAGCGGATCGTGCAATCTCTCAGTTCGAGTAGCGCCATTTGTTCATCCTGCGGAGAATCGTTTGCTGATGCGTCGTCCTGCCACCCACAGACGTTTTCCCCATCGCCCATCGCCGAACAACCCTTGCGGGCGAGCAATCATGATGATAACTAGTGCGAGGGAATAGATCACCATGCGGTACTGAGCAATCGAGCGGAGCGCCTCTGGAAGGATTGTCAGCACGATCGCCGCCATTATTACGCCGACATTGCGCCCCATGCCGCCGATGATGACCATAACGACCATCTCAATTGACTTGACAAAGCTGAATTGCGAGGGGTTGATATATGTCACGAAGTGCGCATAGAGGCCGCCGGCGAGTCCGGCAAAGAAGGCGCCAGCGACAAAGGCGATGACTTTGTAGCGCGTTGTGTTTATTCCCATTGCTTCCGCGGCGATTTCGTCATCGCGCACCGCCAGAAAGCCCTTTCCGTAAGTCGACCGCACAAGGTTGGACAGCATGAATACGACCAGTCCGACAGTCGCAAACACCCAGAAGAAGTTAGTCAACTTGGCAATACCGGTAAAGCCGCGGGCGCCCCCAACGAAACCGAGGTTCTGAATGATTACACGGATGATCTCTCCGAAACCAAGGGTCATAATAGCCAGATAGTCACCTTTTAGTCTCAGGGTCGGAATGCCCACCAGGATACCGCAGATCGCGGCCACTAAACCGCCGATGGCCAAAGCGAAAGGGAAAACGACAGCACTGAGAACACCACTTCCTAAGTGCATTGTGGATGTTATTACAGCAGACGTGTAGGCGCCTACCGCCATGAACCCTGCATGGCCAAGAGAAAACTGCCCGGCATAACCGTTAACCAGATTCAAGGATGTTGCCAGGATGATATTAATGCCGATGTAAATGATGATCTGAAAGTAGTAGGCGTTAAACTGCGACTCGAAACGCGCAACCAACAGCGCAATTCCCACGACCGCGAGAAAGCCGATGAGACGTGGAGTCAAGAGCATCGCTTATACCTTCTCCGTTTCTTGCTTGCCCAGTAATCCGGTCGGTCGAAAGAGCAGAATGAGGATCAGAATCCCGAACGCAATGGCATCTCGATAGGTCGACGATATGTAACCGGTGACGAAAGTCTCGGTCAGCCCGATGATCAATCCCCCCAAAAAGGCTCCAGCCAGGTTGCCTATCCCGCCCAATACGGCCGCTACGAACGCCTTGAGTCCCGGAAATACACCCATGAGCGGATTAATACTGGGATAAACGGTCGCATATAGTAGTGAAGCCGCGGCAGCAAGAGACGAGCCAAGAACAAAGGTAAACGCAACGACACGATCGATGTTAATTCCCATTAATCGGGCCGCCTGCATGTTAAAGGAGAGCGCACGCATCGCCGTCCCGGTTTTCGTTGATTGGACCACCCAGCGTAGCAGCAACATAAGCACGACTGCCGTCCCTACGACAATCAGCGGTGTGGAAGTGACGACCACGCCACCCTCATCAATCAGCGTTACCCTGGAAATCAGTTCGGGAAATGGCTTGGGATCCGGACCGAACACCAGTTGGCCGCCATACTCAAGAAAGAAAGACACCCCGATCGCCGTAATCAGCACTGTTAGCGTCGGTCTTGACCGCAGCGGCCTATAGGCGAGTCTTTCAATTGTAACTCCCAGGACGGAGCAGGTAATCATGGTCAGCACCATCACAATGGGTCCCGCCAACAGCAAGTTGCCGCCGCAGATCGACACAATCGTCGGTGTGAGATAATACCCGACGAACGCCCCTACCATGAAAATGTCGCTGTGCGCGAAATTAATGAAGCGAAGAATGCCGTAAACCATGGTATAACCGAGAGCAATCAGTGCGTAGATGCTCCCAAGCGAGATACCGTTAATGACCTGCTGAATGAATTCACTCATGCGTGGCTCAACTGCGCCGGCCCGGTCCGCGCGAGGGAAGAAACGGTGGAGTCAACGATCATCCTCGGAGCTTCTTCCCTTGTCCGGCCCGACCGCAGAATACTGCCGATAACGCAGCAACTAAGGTTCGACTTTGGAGTGAAACCGAAACTGGCCATCCTCGATCTTGACGATAACGATCGGTTTGCTTGCGTTGCGTTGAGCGTCGATAGTCGTGCGGCCGGCCACACCCGGGAAATCTACAGTTTTCGCCAATGCATCACGGATTTTCGTCGGCTCGTCACTGCCTGCACGCTCGATAGCATCAAACAGGATTCTGCCGGCGTCATAACCGAGAGCAGCCATAGCATCGGGTGTCTCATCGTAGCGTCGCCGGCAGGCGTTCACGAAATCCTGCACGATTCCGGCCGTATCATCCGCAGAATAATGGTTGCTGAAATATGTATTGTTCATCGCGGCGCCTCCGACCTCCAGCAGCCGATTGGAATCCCAACCGTCTCCGCCCAGGAAGGGCATTTCCATGTTGAGTTCGCGGGCTTGCTTCACCAGCAGCGCACTTTCCTGGTAGTACCCCGGAACGACCATGGCTTCCGGATTGAGCCCCTTGATTGCCGTCAGTTGAGCGCGAAAATCAGTGTCGCCCTCACTGTAGGCCTGCTCGCCGATGATCTCGCCGCCGAGTTGCACAAAAGCACTTGAGAAAAACTCGGCCAGTCCTATGGAGTAATCATTCTTCACATCCTTTATAAGGGCAACCCTGCGCACCCCGAGCGAATTGTAAGCAAATTTGGCAAGAACCTCGCCCTGGAAAGGATCCATGAAGCACACCCGGAAGATGTAGTCCCCCTTTTCCGTGACTTCCGGATTTGTGGAACCCGGGCTGACCATCGGGATGCGATTCTGCTGAGCAATCGGCGCGGCCGCCAGAGATCGCGATGAGGCAACCTCACCGATAATCGCGCACACTTTGTCGCGTGTTATCAGCTTGGTTACGACTAAGGCGGCTTCCTCCGGCTTTGACTGCGTATCTTCCACAAGCAATTTGACCTTCCTGCCAAGGACACCGCCGCCGGCATTGACCTCATCTACCGCAATCCTGATTCCATGCTCAGTCGAAGTTCCAAACGTGGCGGTGGTGCCTGTCAACGACAGATACGCGCCAATCACGATCTCGTTCTTTTCTTGCAGTACTTGTTCGTCGTTTCCACAGCCGGCCACGACGACGAAAGCAACGGGCAACAAGAACAAAATAGACGTTTTCATGCTGTTTCTCTTGTCCTTTCAGGCAACACCTCAGTATTAATCATATTATCCATGGTTTCACCAAGCAAAGTCAAGTTCTATTTGGGCTTTCCGGCAGCGGTTCAGCAAGATTCGGACACGGCAAGGCTTTTTGTTAAGACGTAGTTTTGATAACTTAGTCTTAGTCAAAGGAGTGTCCGACTTCTGCTGAACCGCTACACGACAGCGGGTAACTCGCCGATTCTCGGCCATCCGTACCTGGGCGCCGATAGCTGCCGTCTTGTACACATTGCCGTCTATATCGGTCACCTTATTTCCCAAATCACCCGCCACTTAATTAACTCCTTTCTGCTGCCGTTCAACAAGGCACGTTGAGATAATGATCTTCTCCACTCTTAATAAAGTCGCGCAGGTCACTGGCACGCTCGGTATGACCCATCGTCTCCTTCGCCTGGGCAAACTGCTTGATAGTGTTATGGAGTTGCTTGTCGAGTATAAGCCGGTCACTAATGACAACGATTGAATCGAATTCTGGTTTGTCGTCCTTTTCCAGTCCAATCAACTGATGCGCCGGTCCCTCGATAGTATCGGACTGATCGCTGCCCGGCGAATGCGATGAGGCTGCGACTGAATCCGAACGCAGGCAAAGAAACGCGGAGAAGGCACTGAGCCCTCTCCGCTTCTCATTGGTTCAGCGCACCCACTATTTGTTCTACGGACACGGCATCGGCGGCGGCCCGCCCGTGAACATATAGTCCACCAGGTAAACCAGGTCGCTTATGTCGATCGGGGCCGCGCCGCTGCCGTCGATATCAGCTTCCTCAAAGCAGGGCGGCTCAGGACCTCCGTTGAACATGAAGTCGACCAGGTAAACGAGGTCGGAGATGTCGATAGCGTCACCTGGGTCATAATCGACATTGCCGCGCATCGGACCCATGCAACAGGTCCCTCCCCCGCTGAAGTCCTGCCAGAATCCGTGACTGAGTCTGTAATTGGCCGAGCCGCCGGATCCGACGGCAACCTGACCGGCCGTGCCACGCAGTTGGTAGCTGGCCGAGACGCCATCGGTCCCGGCGGATGAGATGACCTGCCACTTTATTTGCTCACCGGCGCGCGTGGCGGCGACCGGTTGACTGCCGGCCCGATCCAATCGTGTAGTTGGTTGAATCTTTTCGACGTCGGATGCCTGTGCGCTCACCATCAGCACAATACTTATTAGAAAAAACAACGCCAAATCTGATACTCTCATAATGGTGCCTACCTACTTCTGCGCTTCGAGTTCAGCCACACGAGCCTCGAGAGTTTCGATCTTCTCCAGCAAGGCCTGTATTGCAGCTATAGCGATTCCATCAGCATCGACCGTGGTGATATGCTCAGCGTCTTCGCCGACTCCGAAGGCTTCAGAGAAATCCTGCGCCATCGGGCCTATATGTCGAATCGACTCATCCTGTCCCAGGTAATTCCAGGTGCTCAACGGTAAGGCCGCTACCTTCGCGAGAACGTTCTGGACGTCCACATCCTTGAAATTCGCCTTTAGATTGCGGTCCGACAATGATGACCACGACCCACCGCCGGCAGCCACCTGAACACCGGCGTTCGGGTTGCCGCTACCGTCAATGCCGGTAACGAACCGCACGCCGCCAACCGTACGGGCGGAGAATTGATTCGTAGCAGCACTGGCAAAGTCATAGTCAGACTGGTCAGCCCACACGAATGCCCCATTGTGCCTGGCCTTGGCTCGCCGACCAGCGGCAAAAGAATAGCTGCCTTCCGCCACGTTGTATCGTCCTCCGACACAAGTTGAATACCAGCCGCTGGCGGTGTCGAGCCCGCCGCCGCTGACAGTAGACTCATAACCACTGGCGGTGTTTTGATTACCTCCTGCCACTGTGGATCTGACGCCCGTGGCATAATTGCCGGCCCCGCCGCCCACGGTCGCATCGTTTCGGGCCGCGGTATTAGAATAACCTCCGCCAATGGTAGCGCCGATGCTGTCAGCACTATTGGCCCGACCACCAGCCACAGTAGCGTAATAAGCATTGGCAGAGTTTCCCCAGCCGCCGCCGACCGTGGCATAACGGCCGCTGGCGTTGTTACCGTTACCCCCGCTCACAGTAGCAAACAGCGAATCAGCGGTGTTGTTCTGACCACCACTGATGACGGTAAAACTGTCGCTGGCAACGTTGCCTAACCCGCCGCCAATCCCGCTGGCTTTGCCGCTGGCGGTATTGGTGGTGCCGCCGCCGATGGTAGCATAATCGCCACCGGCGGCATTTTCGCGCCCGCCGCCGACGGTGCCGTAGTAATCGGCACTGTTTAACTGCCCGCCGCTAACAGTGCCATAAGACGAAGACGCCGTATTGGCGTTGCCGCCGCCAATCGTTGTTCCGACAAACTGTGCCTGGTTGCCGGAACCACCGCCAATGGCGGAATAGCCTCCGCTGGCGGTATTGCTCCAACCGCCGAGAATCGAAGCGAAGTTGCCGGTGACGGTATTCCCCCAGCCGCCTGCTATAACTGTCGCCGTGTCGTTGCCGCTGCCTCCGGCCGTATTATTGTAGCCGCCGCCGACGAAGTCGTAGGTGTTGAAGGCCTTGTTGCGAACACCTCCCACGACGACATCACCAATGTGTCCGACGTAGTTGGAGTCGCCGCCGCCGATGAAACTGACCTCACCCGCGGCAATATTGTGTCGCCCGCCGCCGACAAAGGGAGTGGGTGTTACACCACGACCGTCCCCATCAGGTATGATATTGTGATACCCGCCGACTATAATGCCCCCGGCCTGCCCTACATAATTGGAATCGCCGCCGCCGATAAAGCCGGACTCCTTTGTGATAATATTGAACTGGCCGCCCCCTACGAAGGGGATTGGCGCGATGCCACGATCCCTGGAACTGCTGACAGCATTGTGATAGCCGCCGACAATAATGCCGCCGCCCGGTCCTACGTAGTTGGAGTCGCCGCCGACAATGATGCCGAGGTCAGCCTCGACCGTGTTATAATTGCCGCCTCCAATCCACGGGCACGGTTCGATCCCCATAGCCTCTGTTACATGGATTACATTGTTCTGCCCACCGCCGATCCAAGGGCTCGGTTCGACCCCCATGGCTTCTGCCACGTCGATACTGTTATTGCGCCCGCCTCCAATAAACGCGCGGCCGCCTGAAATTATTTGATTGGAATCACCTCCCACTATCGTCCCGTAGTCGGTGGCCACCAGGTTGTGCCGTCCACCGCCGATGAAAGGGCTTGGTTCAGTTCCCATAGTTTCTGTGACGTCGACGAGGTTTTTGCGGCCGCCTCCAATAAATGCCCCGCTGCCTGAAACGATCTGGTTGGAGTCACCTCCCACTACTGCGCTGTAGTCTGTCGCCACCAGGTTGTACCGTCCGCCACCAATAAACGGGCTGGGTTCAGTCCCGCGACTTTTGGCTCCAGTGACAGAGTTTTGATACCCACCGGCAATAACACCGTACTCGGCGTTAACGCTGTTGTTGCTGCCTCCGGCGATTGAAGAGTAATTCGATGCCGCTGAATTTTCAGCGCCGGCAACAAAGGCTGCTTCACCGTCGTTCGTGTTGCCGGTACCAATGGTGGCTTTGCCGAGAATGGCCATGTCATTCTGGATTGTTCCTCCCTGCGCTGAATCAACCGAGCTGACCCGAAACGAATACAACGCCGAGGTCAAACGTGTACGGGGACTGATGGGCGGATCGGCGCCGATCTGGATCTGCAGAAACCGATCGCCCGGCCCCAGCGCCGTTGAGGTGAACGTGGTTTTGCTGCCCAAATTGACGTAAAACAGTCCGCCGGAAGTGGGCACCGAATCGTATGTTTCCAGCCAAAGCTGGGCGCCCGCCGTGGAATCGTCATAGATACTGAAAATAATCTGATAAGTACCATCGGGAACCGCCTGCCCGGTCGCATCGGCCAGAAAGCCCTGGTAGTTGACGAGCTGGGGCACGGCAGCGCCGGCAAATGAGGCCAGCGCCAGCACCGCAACGACCAGTGTGATGGTTAATTGTACCTTGCACTTCATGGTGTTACTCCTTCCATTAGTCAGAAGTTAGAGATTTGAACCGTTCCGGGCTTGCCGGAGACAGAATTATGTGAGAGATTACTGTCATGGCAAGACAAAGCAGGTATTCACCGGAGGTCCGGGAACGGGCCGTGCGGATG
>Ga0214473_10002854_pt1 | contig 21146 bp, 18 predicted proteins | sample RVTome_7_FD_203509 | JGI IMG/M metagenome (GOLD analysis project Ga0214473, IMG submission 203509) | Soil microbial communities from uranium-contaminated site in the Upper Colorado River Basin, Wyoming, United States - RVT98D197 | ecosystem: Environmental > Terrestrial > Soil > Contaminated >... | reverse complement strand
CGTCCTCGGTGGTGCGGCGGAATTGCTGACGATCATCGACTCGACCGGCGCCACCGACCTCATCGTCGCCATCCAGGGGGAAATGCACGGTGTCCTGTTCCAGAGTCTGCTGGATGCCCAGGAACGTGGAGTCGAAATCAGCCGGCTGGCCGTCGTTTACGAGGAACTCCTTGGGCGCGTGCCCATTGAGCACCTGGAGGCCGATTGGTTGCTGCGGTCCTTCGTCGATGAATTGCAGGTGAGCAGCCTCTATCTGCTGGGCAAACGCATGGTCGATATCGTTGGGGGGCTTTGCGGCTTGCTTGCATTCGGCCTCCTGCTCCCCTGGGTGGCGGTGGCCATCCTGGTCGAGAGCGGAAGACCGGTCTTTTATCGACAAGCGCGGCTGGGGCAGGGTGGCCGGCCGTACAACGTCGTCAAGCTGCGCACGATGCGCCAGGACGCCGAAGCCGACGGCCATGCCCGCTGGACCGAGGATAGCGACCCACGTACGACGCGCGTCGGACGGGTCCTGCGCCGGATGCACCTGGACGAATTCCCTCAGTTCTGGAACGTGCTGCTCGGGAGCATGAGCCTCGTCGGCCCGCGGCCGGAACGGCCGGAGCTGGTGGCGGACCTGGAAAAGAAGATCCCCTTTTACCGCGCCCGCCTGCTCGTGAAGCCCGGGGTCACGGGCTGGGCCCAGGTCAGCTACGGCAAAGGCGCCTCGGTCGAGGGTTCGGCTGAGAAGCTGGAGTTCGACCTCTACTACATCAAGCATCGCAGCTTATGGATGGATCTGAGGATCGTGCTGCGCACGGTCGGCGCCGTGTTCGGGTTTAGGGGCGTCTAACCCCGCGAGGAACGGTCAACCCGACGGAAAGGTTCCCCGGAGCCTCGCCCCACGCCGGCCCTACCCCCGTCGGCAAAGGCCCCAGGTGTAGAATGGCACGCCGTCGACCTCGGCCGCCCGGCCCATCCCTTTTCGGAGAAATGGGGATGGGACGAATCGACCATCCGCGGAGACATCCTTGCTGATCCTCCTGCCGATCGGAGCCTTCTCTCTGACTTTCCTGCACCTGAATGGGCGTTGTGCCCGTGATCAGGGGGAGGATTCGCGGAGGGCGCTCCTTCTCGCCGCGTTGCTGCTGGGCGTCGTCGTAACGGTTACGGTCGAGCTTTTGAGCCTCGTTCGAGGAATCCGGCAGCTCCCTCTCGCGCTGGTATGGGCGGGATGGCTGGCCGTCCCCATGATCTTGGGCGTCCGCGAGCGGACCCTCGCCCTGGGCTGGGGGCGGGCGATGGATGATCTCCGTCGCCTGACGCGCAGCGAATCCCTCGTGGTTGCCCTCCTCGCCCTTCTTGTCGGTCTCTTGTTGGTCGTGGCCTGGCTGGCTCCTCCGAACAACAACGACTCGATGATCTACCACATGAGTCGGGTCGTCCATTGGGCGGAGAACGGAAGTCTCTCCCATTACTCGACTTCGCAGGACGGCCAGATCTCGAAGCCCTTGTGGACGGAAACGGCGATCCTGACGCTTCGGGTTCTTTTCGGAAACGATCGGCCGGCGAATCTCGTCCAGTGGTCGACGATGGTTCTCAGCCTCGTCGGGGTATCGGCGGTAGCTCAACGCCTGGGCGCCTCCCGCCTGGGCCAGATCGCGGCTTCGGCCTTTGCCGCCAGCATCCCGCTGGGCGTGCTGCATTCGACCAACACCAAGAACGATTATGCGGTGGCTCTGTGGATGGTGTGCTTGGTCTACCTCGTCCTGACGGGCAAGCGGAGGAGGCTGAGCGGTTTCGAAACGGGCCTGCTCGGCGCGGCCGTGGGACTTGGCTTGCTGACGAAAGGGACGACATTTCCTTACGTTTTCCCCATTCTGGTCTGGTATGTCGTCGTTCTGGTCCGGTCGGGCGGAAGTCGGCGGATGGTGGTGCAGGCGGCAGTCGTCGCTGTAGTGGCGGCGGCCCTCAACCTCGGTCTCTGGGCGCGGAACCTCTCGACGTATGGCGGGCTGTATGGGGCGCCGGGGGGTCTCTCCGGCGTGGTCGAAACCGATGATCTAGTGCAACAACCTGGGGAGGCCCCAGCCATGCCTGCGCAGGAAGGGCCGGAGGAGGGCAGCGCGGAGGCAAACGGCGGAGTCCTCCGGGGATTGTGGTCGCGGATCGAGTGGCTGGCTATCCGGACCGCCAAGAACGCTGCGCAGAACATCATCACCCCCGAGGCGGGCGGACCGCTGCGTCAAGTGCTGTATGCGTTCCCCGGTCTCTTCGACCGGGAGTTCGTCGACTCGCTGGAAGAGGGGCTGTGGAACCACGAGGACACGGCCGGAAACCTGATCCACCTTGTGCTGTTCGTCGCCGCTTTGCCCGTCCTGGTCTTTGGTGCGGCGCGCCGCAGGGACTGGACGGCGGTCGAGGTTGCCCTGGTGGTCGCTGCCGGCTTCGTCGGCCTTGCCTTGATCACCTACAGCGTGGAGCTGTTTGGGGTTCGCTACCAGCTTCCCTTCTTTGTCATGGCGGCGCCGATCGTCGGCCTGGCGCTCTCCTGGATCGGCAAGCCAAGCCTCACCCTGGCGGCGGCGTTCTTCCTTATTTTGGCGGCGGTGCCCTACGTTCTCCTGAACAACACGCGCCCGCTCATCGGAACGAGGCCGCGCACCAGGGTGGGGAGCGTGTTGACGACCCCGGCGGTGGACCTTCTGTTCGCCCATGTCCCGAAACAGAAGGACGCCTATCTTGCCGCGGCGAATAGCATTCGTGCTTCATCGTGCCGCGCCGTGGGCCTCGACATTCCACCCAGTCAACTGGAGTACCTGATCTGGTGGGTCCTGGACGCTCCGCAGAGCGGAATTCGTATCGAAACCCTGAGCTCGTCGCCGCTCCTTGAACGATATCTGGAGCCGTCCTTCCGGCCGTGCGCCGTCATTTGTGCCTCCTGCGCCGGTCAGGCGGAATGGGGCGGATTGCCGCTGCGGCAGGATTTCGGGTACTTCCGGCTGTATGCGGTTGTGACGGCCCCGAGTGGGTAAGTTACGCCGAAGCTCTGGCGCGGCGCCATATCGCCGTCCGATCGGACTCAGGCGCCTCAAGGTGGAGGGGTTGTGAAAGTTGTCATACTGGCAGGGGGCCACGGGACTCGCCTGGCCGAGGAGACTGACGCGCGGCCGAAACCCATGGTCGAGATCGGCGGGCGGCCCTTACTGTGGCACATCCTGAAACATTACAACCGTTATGGCTTCCATGAGTTCCTCGTCGCCCTGGGTTACCGGGGAGATGTGGTCAAGCGTTTCTTCCTCGACCAAAGTACCCTGAGTGCCAGCCTGACGATCGACCTTCGAAGTGGAGAGGTCGACCGGCATGAGGGACGGAAGGAGAATTGGAAGGTCCATCTCATCGACACGGGATTGGAGACGATGACGGGCGGAAGAGTGAAACGTCTTGAGCCATGGTTGGCCGGCGAGACCTTCATGCTCACCTACGGAGACGGGGTATCGGACGTGAATCTCCAGGCCTTGCTCGACTTCCATCGACGTCACGGGCGGTTGGCGACAGTGACGGCCGTTCGCCCCCCAGCTCGTTTCGGGGGCCTCGTGTTTGACGGCGACCGCGTGATCGACTTCACCGAGAAACCTCAGATTGGCGAGGGATGGATCAACGGGGGATACATGGTCTTCGAGCCGGGAGTCTTCAAGCACCTGGTGGGGGACCCAACGGTGCTGGAGGCGCATACCCTCGAGGCCCTGGCTCGGGAAGGCGAGCTCATGGCCTACCGCCATGAGCGTTTCTGGCAATGCATGGACACGTTGCGGGACAAGCGCTACCTGGAAGGCCTGTGGGACCAGGGGGAGGCTCCCTGGAAGGTGTGGGAGTGAGCGACTTCTGGCTTGATCGTCCGACCTTCGTTACCGGGGCCACGGGATTGGTCGGAGGCTGGCTGGTGCGGCGTTTGCTTGACGCGGGGGCGGATGTCGTCTGCCTGGTGCGGGACTGGGTGCCGCAGAGCGAGTTAGCCCGAACACGCCTGACGGAGCGCGCCAAGACCGTGCGAGGGGACGTGCGCGATCGCTCAGTCCTGGAGAGGGCGCTCGGCGAGTTCGAGATCGACACCGCAATCCACTTGGCCGCCCAGACGATCGTGACGATCGCCAACCGGAACCCGATGTCGACTTTCGAGACGAACATCGCCGGAACTTGGTCTCTTCTGGAGGCCTGCCGGCGCTCCCCGACGGTGAAGCAAGTCGTCTTGGCTTCGTCGGACAAAGCCTATGGCGAACACGAAAACCTGCCCTATTCCGAAGGGGCTCCCCTCCTGGGACGTCACCCCTACGACGTCAGCAAAGCCTGTGCCGACCTGCTTGGCCAGGCCTACGCACAGACGTATGGGCTGAACGTAGGGATCACGCGCTGCGGGAACTTCTACGGCGGCGGCGACCTGAACTGGAATCGAATCGTACCGGGCACGATCCGCTCCGTGCTGCGCGGGCGCAGGCCGATCATCCGCTCGGATGGTCTCTACGTACGCGATTATTTCTACGTGGAGGATGGTGCCGCGGCTTACATGCATTTGGCAGAATGCCTGGCGGCCGCTCCCGACCTCAAAGGAGAGGCGTTCAATTTCTCCAACGAGAACCAGGTCACGGTCCTGGACGTGACCCGCCGGATCCTTGACCTCATGGAGTCCAGACTGGAGCCGATCGTCCGGAATGAAGTTGTCAACGAGATCCGGCACCAATACCTCAATGCGGAGAAGGCTCGGCGATTGCTGAAGTGGTCCCCGTTCTTCAGCCTAGACGACGGGCTCCGTGAGACGATCGACTGGTACCGGCGGTTCTTGGGAGCGGAGAGGCCGGCTTGAAGCCGCGCCTTCCTCCTTGCCGCTCGTGTGGACGAGCGGATTTGGTGCAGGTGTTGTCGCTCGGCTCAATGCCATTGGCGAACTCCCTCCCCGACGCCGACAGCCTGAGCCATCCGGAGGCGAGATACCCTCTGGACCTGGCGTTCTGCACCCACTGCTCGCTGGTGCAGATCACCGAAACGGTGCCCCCCGAGAAGCTCTTCCGGGAGTACCTGTACTTCTCTTCGTATTCCGACACCATGCTCGAGCATGCGCGCAGGCTCGTCGAGATGTTGATTTCGTCGCGCAATCTGGGGGCCCGTCATCTGGTCGTCGAGCTGGCGAGCAACGATGGGTATCTCCTGCAGTACTACAGAAAGGCGGGAATCCCGGTCTTAGGCATCGAACCTGCCGAAAATGTCGCCAGGGTTGCTCGTGAGGAAAGGGGTATCGCCACCCTGACGGAGTTCTTCGGCCGCGAGCTTGCCGATCGATTGCGGGCCGAGGGGAGCCAGGCGGACGTGGTCCATGCCCATAATGTGCTCGCCCATGTGGCTGACCTCCCGGGATTCGTGGCAGGGATCCGAACTCTGTTGGCGCCGGATGGAGTGGCGGTCCTTGAGGTTCCGTACGTCAAGGATCTTGTCGATCGGTGCGCCTTCGATACCATCTACCATGAGCACCTGTGCTACTTCTCTTTGACTGCGCTGCAATCGCTCTTCGATCGGAACGGCCTCGAGGTCCGCGGCGTGGAGCGGATTACTATCCATGGCGGGTCGTTGCGCCTCTTCGTAGGGCACCCCGGAAGCCCTCCCGCGGCTTCCGAGGAGGTGCGCTCTATGCTGGACGATGAGGCCGGCAGGGGCATGGGACGGCCGGAGTACTATGAGGCCTTTTCCCGCCGGGTTGAGGCGCTCAAGGGCGAGCTGCTAGCCTTCCTGGGAGCATTAAAGGCGGGCGGGAAGCGACTGGCGGGTTATGGTGCTGCGGCCAAAGGCGCAGTGCTTCTGAACTACATAGGCATCGGGCGCGACCTGTTGGAATTCGTCGTGGATCGCAACGACCACAAGCAAGGGCGATACATGCCGGGGGTGCACTTGCCGATCCGGCCGCCGGAATATCTGCTCGAGGCGATGCCCGATTACGTCTTGCTGCTGGCCTGGAATCTCGCTGACGAAATCATTGCTCAACAGAGCGAATACCGCAGGCGCGGAGGGCGTTTTGTTGTCCCCGTGCCCGAACCGAGAGTGCTGGAATCATGATCGAAGGCGTGCAGGTCCTCCCGTTGCGCCGCATAGCAGATGAGCGTGGGACCATCTTCCACATGCTGAAGAAGACCGATCCGCACTTCATCGAGTTCGGCGAGGTGTACTTTTCGTCGATCTACCCCGGGGTGGTCAAGGGCTGGCACCGACACCGCGACATGACCCTGAACTATGCTTGCGTTTTCGGCCGTGTGAAGGTTGTCCTGTACGACGACCGAGCCGCGTCGCCCTCCCGGGGGGAGGTGACGGAGGTCTTCCTGGGGCCGGACCACTACGCGCTGGTCATCATTCCTCCGGGGATCTGGAATGGTTTCAAGGGGATGAGCGATCCATACGCCATCCTGGCCAATTGCTGCACGCATCCGCATGATCCGGCGAGGAGCGAGCGCCTCGATCCTTACGAGAATCCCATCCCCTATGACTGGGGTGTCCGGCAGCACTGAGGGAACGAGCCCGGCGGCTTGGGACGGGCGTCCGACTGTCATTCTCTGGTCGGCAGTACCAACCACGGAGAGGACGAGTGCGGCTTTTTCTTACCGGGGCATCAGGTTTCGTGGGCTCCCATCTATCCCGAATGGCCCTCGCCGGCGGGGCCCAGGTCGGGATTCTGGCTCAGCCGGAAGACCCGCTGACCCGCCTGGAAGCTGTCGTTCGGAATCTAAGGGTCTTCCGCGGCGAGCTGGGAGGCGGCGACTCCGTCGAGGTTGCGCTGCGCGAGTTCCAACCGGACGTTCTCATCCACCTTGCATGGAATACAGAACCGGGGAAGTATCTGGAGTCGCCTGAGAACGTCCCATTGCTGACCAGTAGCCTCAGGCTCATGGAGACGGCCGTCAAGGTCGAATGCCCCTATGTGCTCATGACCGGCACCTGCGCCGAGTATGATACGGAGATCGGCTACTTGCGCGAAGACGGGCCGACCCGCCCGGTGACCCTCTATGCCGCGGCCAAGCATGCGCTGCACATCGTAGCCGGCGAGATCGCCCGAGCTGCTGGCGCCGGTTTCGGTTGGGGCCGCTTGTTCTACCTCTACGGACCCGGGGAAGAACCGCGCCGCTTGGTCCCCTCGGTCATCCGCGAACTTCGATCCGGGCAGGTGTTCCAGGCATCCTCGGGGAAACAGGTCCGCGACTACTTGCACGTTGAAGATGTCGCCTCGGCGCTGTGGCATCTAGCGGCCAACCGCCTGGCTGGAACGTACAATGTGAGTTCGGGGATGCCCACAACCGTGAGGACTCTACTCGAAACGGTGGGCGAGATCCTTGGTTGTGCCGACCGGATCCGCTTCGGCGAAGCGCCCGACCGGGAATGGGAGCCGAGATTCATCTGTGGAGACAATTCAAGGCTCAAGGAGACCCACTGGGAACCCAAGATACCTCTGAGGCAAGGGCTCGAGCAGACGGTCCGATGGTGGAGGGAACGGGCCGAAGGGTAGTTGGGCGCAACATCCTGGCCAATGCCCTGGGTGGGGCCTGGGTCATCGCCCTTAGCCTGGTGGCGATCCCTTTCCAGGTGCGAATCCTGGGCCCCGAGGCGTTCGGGCTCCTTGGCTTTCTCGCCTCCTTGCAGATGTTTCTGACGGTCCTCGATTTCGGGCTGTCAACGACCGTCAATCGCGAAATCGCGGCGGACACGACGCCAGGCCGCAGCTTCAGCCGAGACCTCGTTCAAACGGCCTCAGGGGTCTACTGGGCCATCGCGGTCCTGCTGGGTGTCGGGCTGGCTGCTGCTGCATGGCCGATTTCCGCACAGTGGCTCCAGCTTGAGCAAATGACCCCCTTGTACGCCGCGGCCGCAATTCGTGTGATGGCCATCTGGCTCGCCCTAACCTGGCCCACGGCGCTGTACACGAGTGTGCTGGTCGGCGTTCAGCGGCTGGACATCGTGAACGTGCTGCGGGTCGTGACGGTTACCATCTCTCAGGGAGGAGGGGTTGTAGTCCTTCTTCTATGGCGGGATCTGGAAGTGTTCCTCTTCTGGATGGCGGGGGTAGCGTTGTTCTCCGTCATCTTGTACGCCGTCGCCTGCAGGAAGATATCGCCGTGGATGTCCCTCAGTTTGCGGCCTTCATTGGCCGTGGTTCGCCGTGTCTGGCGCTTTTCCCTCGATGTGAATCTAATCACGATCTTGGCGATCCTGTACACGCAATTGGACCGGCTGGTAATAGGACGGGTTCTGCCCCTCCGCATGCTCGGCTTCTACAATGTCGCCTACAGCCTGACCAAAGGGGTCGGGACCGTTCAGAGTTTCCTCAATTCCGCCTTATTACCTGCCCTATCCTCGGACTTCGCCCGGGGGCAGCAGGACACTATGCGGGCGCGCTACGGGAAGTTCTCTCAGGCGCTGGTCTACCTGACGGTCTTGCCCGGACTTGTCCTTTTCTTCTACGCTCGCGAGGTCGTAGGGCTATGGGCAGGTGTGGAGGCGGCAGAGGCAGCATCTCCGGCCGCCCAGATCTTGGCCGTGGGCTTTGTATTGAGCGCCGCTATGTCAGCTCCCTACACATTAGCAGTGGCAACGGCCCACACGCGGCTGCCCCTGCTGGTAAACGCACTTGGCATCGTCTTCTATGTCCCGGCGCTATGGTTTCTTGTTCAACAGTGGGGCCTCGAGGGGGCCGCCGCGGCCTGGTTGGGGTTGAACGTCTACTACGTGTTGTTGTTGCTGCCCATGGTGGAAGCTCGAATCCTGGGTTCGCAACCGCTGCATTGGATCGGCAAGAACTTGGCCCCGTTTCTTGCCGCCGGGTTAGGACTGTTTTGGATGGGTCGATGGTTGATTCGAGGGGTGATGGGAGACACCGCGGTAGCATCCTTGGTCGCCTGCCTCGCTTCCACGGTGGCTTACGCCATCGCTGGTTATCTCCTTCTTACCCCATCCTTGAGGAAAGACTTCCGCTCCGTTCCGGCCCTGGCGTCCAGCCTGCTGAGGCGAGACGCGGTGACGCGCCCGGGCAGCTGACATGCCACCCTATGGGCCGAACAAGGGCCCGGGCGAGGGCCGCTTGTCAATGATGCTCGACGCGATGGCCCAGGCCCCTTCCGAGGTCCTGCCTTCGAGATTCTGGGAGGATCTAAACCGCAAGAACCTGCGTCAGCTTACTGAGAGCGGGTATGACAATTTCAAGCGTACGGTAGCCACGAACTACTTCACCTGGCTCTTGCCGCTACGAGACCCTCAGTTGAGATTCCTCCTCTCTCGGATTCCCGTGCACAGGACGGTCGGCTACCTGTTGCAGAGCTTTACAGCCGGAAGGCACCTCCCCTTCACGGCCCGGCAATCCTTCGCGTATACGCTCTACACGCTCATGCTCTGGCACTTCGTGAGCGCTATCGATCGCGCGGCCGTCCTGGATCGGCTTCAAGAACCAGGGGCAGGCAATCCCCCTCGCGTTTATCACCACGGGAGGCTGATTTCCCAGGACATCGCCAATTCCTGCCTCGAGTTCATGTCCATTGAAGAGGGGGGAGGCCTCGGTGAGGATACGCGCACGGTCCTCGAGCTGGGGGCCGGTTACGGCCGCACAGCCTACACAATCCTTGCTTTGAGCCCCCATCTCAGGTACTACATTGCCGACATCCCGCCTGCTCTTTACATTTGCGAACGATATCTTGCCGATGTCTTGCGGGACAAGAGAGTATTTCGGTTTCGACCCTTTTCGAACTACACCCATGTGAGGGATGAGTTGGAATCGTCCCAAATCGCTTTCTTCCTTCCTCACCAGCTTGAGATGCTTCCGCCCGGGTCCGTGGACCTGTTCATCAACATTTCGTCGCTGCATGAGATGAGGATGGACCAGATTGCCTACTATCTGGGACTCGTCCAGAAGCTTGTCAGGCGATGGGTTTATCTCAAAGAGTGGAAGGAGTCGTTTCTTCCTGCCGACGGAGTTGTGGTCCGTCAAGGCGACTACCCCATTCCCAAGGTGTGGGTGCCTCGCTTCTGGAGAGACTGCCTGGTCCAAACGCATTTCTTTGAGGCGCTGTTCGAAATCGTGTAGCTGCGGGAGGTTTCGAGGGTGGGTGCCTGATTAGCCCAACCGGGGGACTGTAGGTAATCGCCTATGCAGAATACTGGTGGAAGGGGCCCCGGCGCTCCTGGACAAGATCTTGGCTCCACAGGGCACAGCCCTCCGTGCCCCCAATGCGGTCATGGATCGTCCCTTGCCTTTTGGGGTCAAGACCGAAACCGGTGGACTTCCACAAAGCGATTCGCGTACTACCGTTGCCGGTCCTGCCGGCTCTTCTTCCTTTGGCCAATTCCCGAGATGTTGGATGCCTTCTACCCGGAGGACTACTACGCCATACCACAGACCGTCGACGATCTGGGTATTGAGGCACACACGCAACGTCCGAGCATCGAAATGATTCGTAGGTTTGTCAGAACCGGTCGGCTGCTTGAGATCGGCCCGGCCTATGGAGCCTTCGCGCATGCGGCGAAACTGGCCGGTTTCGAGGTCGATGCAATAGAGATGGATAGGCGCTGCTGCCGGTTCCTCGAGGAACAGGTTGGAGTCAAAGCGTACCATAGTCGCGAGCCGGAAGTCGTTCTTCAGGGCTTGTCGACATACAACGTCGTCGCCATGTGGCAGGTCATTGAGCATTTGGCCGACCCATGGTCCCTGCTGGACAGTCTCCCCGGGCACTTGTCGAGGGACGGAATTCTCGTGATCGCTTCGCCGAACCCGGAAGCCTGGCAATTCACCCTTCTTGGGCGCCGATGGACTCACCTCGACGCGCCTCGACATCTTCAGCTCATACCCATCAGGGTTTTGGTTGAGAGACTCCAGCGACGGGGCTTGCGGCCGATCCATCGAACGATGTCCGATCCGGTTTCGATTGGGTGGGGTCGCTTCGGATGGCAATGGAGCCTTGCCAACATGGCGGAGAGTCAGTCTGCGCGTGCTCTCCTCAGATTGGCCGGGGCTGTCCTGGGCAGGATCCTTGGACCTTTGGAGGCGGCGGCCAGAAGAGGCGCGAGCTACACCCTGGTGTTCCAAAAGCAATGACTACCTTCTCCGTTCTCCTCCCAACGAGAAATCGGCTCGAGCTCCTCAAGTACGCCGTCGAATCCGTCCGGCGGCAGGATTACCCGTCGTGGGAGCTCGTCATATCCGACAACGCCTCTGAGGAGGAAATCGGAGGGTACGTGGATTCGATCGGCGATAAGAGAATCCGCTGCCACCGAACCAGCCGGTTTGTGCCGGTTACCGACAACTGGAACAATGCTCTGGAGCACGCGACCGGTGACTACATCCTGACGCTGGGGGATGATGATTGCCTAATGCGCGGGTGCCTACGAATCCTAAGCGACCTTATCGAGCGGTACGACGCCCCGGACCTGATCTACACAGACGCCTATCTCTTCGCCTATCCCGGTGTCCTCGACCAACACCCTCGTGGCTTCCTGAGGAAAGGCTACGACCAGCACTTCCAGCGGCGTGACCCATTCCTGTTGGAGGCGGCAGGGGCACTGGATATCGTAAGGAGCTCGTTGCGGTTCGAGGCCTCGGTCAACTTCAATATGCAGCTGTCGGTGATCCGGCACAGCGCCATAGAGGCGCTGCGAGACAAGGGCCCTTTCTTCCAGTCGATGTTTCCGGACTTCTACGCCACGAATGTGATGTTTCTCGCCTTCCATCGCGTCCTCGTGTATCGTCAACCCCTGGTCACCATCGGGATATCCCCCAAATCGTATGGCTTCTATCATTTCAGTCGAAGGCAGAAGTCGGGGAAGGCAATCCTGTACGGCCCAGAGGGCGATCAGCGCCGATGGAAGATCGAGCACGTGCAGATCCCTGGCAACTGGGAGCTTGACGGCTGGTTGTCGGCCATGGACACCTTGGCCGAAAACTTCGGGCCGGAGTTGAAGCAGGCGCGATTGTCCGTTGACTACGCCAGATATCGAAGGCTGCAGATCTCATATTTGTATCTGAATCGATTTCTAACTGGCAAGGCCTCACCAGGCGATTTCAACGAAGCCATGGCTGCCGTTCGGCTCTGGGAAAAGATCGTTTACGGCCTCCCGCTGCGTGTTCTTCTAGGCTCGCTGGCGTCCTTTCCCGAAGGAATTCGAGGGCGAGCCCTGCAAGGGCTGCGGAGGATAGCCCGTAGAACAGAGAGGATATCTCCGTCCTCGGTCGAAGAGGGCGAGTTCAAGGACATCGGGGAGGTCTTTGAGCGACTCGAGCCCGTTCTCCCGGTTGGGCCAGTTGGCCCAGGCTAACGTCCTCTTCGTCGGAGGAAGCACGCAAAGTGGGCCGTTTTCAACCCGGATGAGTTGGGGAATCGGGCCACGGTGAGAGTTGCATCACAACATGCATCGTGACCCCGAGTTTTCTATCGTGATCCCCGTTAAGGACGGTGGGAATCTCATCGGGGAGGCCATCGCCAGTGTCTTACACCAGACACACGGTGCGTTCCGCCTCCTTGTCCTCGAGAACCAGTCGCGAGATGCCACCGTTCGCATCGCTGAGTCGTTTGAGGACCCGCGCCTTGCCGTCTTCCCCTCCGCGGCCTCGCTGGATGTCTCCGAGAATTGGCGCAGGATCCTCGACCTGGACCTGGCTCCTTACCTGACCATCCTGAGCCATGACGACATCCTGTACCCGGGGTTCCTGGAGGAGATCGCCCGCCTGATCGCCGAGGATCCGGGGGCTTCCCTGTATCAAACGCACTTCCATCTGATCAACGAGCACGGCCGGGTCATCCGTGCTTGTCGGGAGATGCCCACGCAGGAGGCCGCCGATTCGTTTCTGGAAGCGCGCCAGGCCCACCGGCGTGACTCGTATGGCACGGGTTACGTGATGCGCTCGGCAGACTTCCGGCGGGTGGGCGGCTTCCCCGCGTTCCCGCGGCTTCTTTATGCAGACGATATTGTCTGGTATCGCCTGGCGAAGCTCTCGTACATCGCCCGGAGTCGTAACGTCCTCTTCGCCTACCGCGTCCACGAAGCCAGTGAGGCTCATGCCGCCAGTCTGAGCGAAGTTTATTCCGCCTCCCGCCTCTACCTGGATACCTTAGAGGACCTCGGCTACTTTGCGACGGCTGGCCACCGCGCTCAGGCGCGTGCGTTTGCGCGGACCACGTTCAACGCCCGCCACCGCAGAAAGCTCCTCTCTGTGCTCCGCGCCGGGGACGAAGCCAGCAGGCGCCGCTACCGCGAAGAACTCGACTGGCTCGTGGCAGATCCAGAGGGGACGAAGGACATCGAAGTCCTTGGCGGCTTTACGTCCTTGCTTCGCGCGCTGGCGATGGCTTCGCTTCCCCGGGCGGTCAGGGCATTCCTTGCGAGCGTCATCGACCTGACTGCCAAGGTGACGCACTCGCTCCGGCTCCGAGCCGGCCTCCCTGGGTAGGGAGGGCGACTTCATGGGAGAGCGGATGGAGCAGTCGATTGCGGCGGGAAACGGCAGTCCGAAGGTCGTCGTCAACGGCCGCTTCCTCCTGCAGCCGGTGACCGGTGTCCAGCGCTATGCCACCGAGGTCACCCGGCGGCTCGACGATCGGGTCCGGTTCGTCCGGCCGCAGCGTGCGGCGCGCGGATTCACCGGGCATGCCTGGGAGCAGCTCGTCTTGCCCCGCCATCTGAAACGCGGAGACTTGCTGTGGTCGCCGGCCAACACCGGCCCGCTGCGCGTCGCTTCCCAGGTCGTCACGATTCACGACCTGAGCGTCATCGACCATCCGGAATGGTTCGGCCGGCGGTTCGCCGCTTGGTACAGATGGCTGCTGCCTCGGCTGGCCCGGAACGTCCGGCTGGTCCTGACCGACTCGGAGTTCTCCAAGTCACGGCTCCGAGCCGAATTCGATCTCCCCGAAGCCCGGGTTGTCGTCGTGCGGCCCGGTGTGGACGAGCGGTTTGGTCTCGCGCTCCCCGGCCGCGTCGAGGCGGTGCGCATGAAGTACTCGCTCCCCCACGCCTATTTCCTGGCCGGGGGATCGCTCGAGCCGAGGAAGAACCTTCGGACGGCCTTCCAGGCCTGGGAGCAGGTGTCCGCCGCTTATCCGGACTGCAGACTCCTCGTCTTTGGCGCCGCCGGGGGATCCTTTAGCAGCCGCGGTTTCGAGCGGATTCCCGACGGCGTGATCCTGCAAGGTTACGTCGACGACGAAGACCTACCTGCGCTCTACGGAGCGGCTGTCGGTTTCCTCTATGTCTCGTTGTACGAAGGCTTCGGCCTACCTGTCCTCGAAGCCATGGCTGCCGGTACACCCGTGATATGCTCCTCCACGACTTCGATCCCGGAGGTGGCCGGCGAGGCGGCCCTTCTGGTGGATCCGCTCGACCCTGAGGCCATCGCCAACGCTATGGAACGCCTTCTGGCGGACCGCACCCTTCAAGCGGACCTTCGTGACCGCGGCCGGCGCAGGGCCGTCACGTTTTCCTGGGAACGGACCACTGCCGCAGCGTGGCAGGCGCTTCAGGAGGCTTCGAGGTGGGGGAACAGGAAGGACCAGGCTTGACGAGACGCGCCCTCATCACCGGCATCACCGGTCAGGACGGTTCCTACCTGGCCGAGTTCCTCCTCGGCAAGGGCTACCAGGTCATCGGGCTGGTTCGACGTTCGAACGTCGTCGCCTACGAGCGATTGCTCGCCATCCAGGACCGCCTGACCATCGTGCAGGCCGACCTCTCGGACCAGGCCTCGCTGATCGAAGTCGTCGAGCGCCATCGGCCGGACGAGGTATACAACCTGGCCGGATATTCAGTCCCGGTAATCTCCTGGTCGCAGCCAGCGCTGGACGGCGACATCACCGGCGTCGGGGTCACTCGGCTCCTGGAAGCCGTACGCCTGGCGCGCCCGCAGGCCAGGCTCTACCAGGCCTCCACCAGCGAAATGTTCGGGGACGCCCGCGAGTCTCCGCAAACCGAGCGAACCCCTTTCGCGCCGCGCAACCCCTACGGGGTCTCGAAGCTGTACGGCCACTGGATGACCGTGACCTACCGGAAGTACCGGAACGTGTTCGCCTCTTCGGGCATCCTCTACAATCACGAGAGCCCCAGGCGTGGGATGGATTTCGTACCGCGCAAGATCACTCATGCCGCCGCCGCTATCAAGCTCGGCCTGGCGAAGGAACTCTCCCTGGGGGACCTGGACGCCAGGCGTGACTGGGGGTTCGCCGGCGACTACGTTCGCGCCATGTGGATGATGCTCCAGGCCGAATCGCCCGACGACTACATCATCGCCACCGGCGAAACGCATTCGGTCACCGATCTGTGCTCCATCGCCTTCGAGCATGTGGGTCTCGATTACCGGGACCATGTACGCCAGGATCCCAGGTTCGTCCGGCCTGCAGAAGGGGTGCAGCTGGTGGGAGACGCCACGAAGGCGCACCAGGCGCTGGGCTGGCGCCCGTCGATAGACTTCCGTAGAATGGTCGAGGACATGGTCGAGGCCGATCTGGAACACCTATCGCAGACGCAATCTTGAGAGCCGCGCGCCGGAGGAACGTCTCCACGCGTTCGCGGCGGAGCCTGTGCCACCGCCGATGGCCAAACCGAACGTTGCCTTCATCCACGACTGGCTGATCACCCGGGGCGGGGCGGAGCGCACGCTGGAGGCGGCCCTCGAGCTCTACCCCGAGGCCCCCATCTACACCCTCATCTACCGGCCGGACCAGTTCCGCCATTCGGTCATATCCTCGAGAGAAATCCGGACTTCGTTCCTCGACCGCTGGCCGGGAGCGGGCCGGTACTATCGAACCTTTCTGCCGTTCATGCCCCTGGCGATCGAGCAACTGGACACCGGCGGCCATGATGTGCTCGTTTCGTGCAGCCATGCCGTTGCGCACGGTATCCTTCCGAAGCCGGGGCAACTGCACATCAACTACGTCTTTATCCCCGTCCGGTACGCCTGGCACCTCTATCACGTCTATCTTCAAGGGGCCGGCCTCGTGAAGGGTCCACGCTCGGCCCTTGCCCGCCTGGTCCTTCACTACGTCCGCATGTGGGATCAACTGGCGGCCCAGCGAGTCGATCACTTTGCGGCGATTTCCCACTGGTCGGCGGCCAATGTCTGGAGGGTATACCGAAGGCAGGCGGAGGTGATCTACCCTCCTGTGGACGTCGAAGGCTTCTCGCCGTCGGATCGGCGGGGGGACTTCTACATCACGGTCTCCCGGCTGGTCCCCTACAAACGGGTCGACATCATCGTGCGCGCCTTCTCCGCCCTCGGTCTGCCTCTGGTCGTCGTGGGTGACGGGCCGGAGAAGACCAGGCTCGAAAGGCTGGCCTCGGCCAACGTCCGGCTGGTCGGGACGCAGTCGCCCGAAGACCTGCGCCGACTTCTCGGTGAAGCCAAAGCGTACGTCTACACCGCCGTCGAAGACTTCGGCATTGCCCCCATCGAAGCCCAGGCCGCCGGCTGCCCGGTGATTGCCTACCGCGCCGGAGCGATTCCCGAAACGGTGGTCGACGGCGAGACGGGCCTTCTGTTTTCGGACCAATCACCGGAAGCGCTGGCCGAAGCGGTGCTCGCGTTTGAGAAGTCGGGCCGGCCGTTTGACATTGCGCGCCTGCGCGCCAACGCCGAGCGGTTCAGCCGGGCGCGATTCCAGCGGGAGTTTGGCGATTTCGTGGAGAGGAAGTGGAGAGATCACGCCAAAGACTCCTCGGCCGGCTGAGCGCCGGCGTCGAAGACAAGACGAGCGAGGCTCGCCGGGAATCGGGATGCCGCCGCGAGGGGTCCTTGCCCGACGGCTGTCCGCGCGGGCAGCCTTCTGAAGGAAACGCGTGTTGACGAAGCGACCGGCCCGCCCCAGCGTGGCGGCCATCACCCTGCTGCTGCTGGCCTCCGACATAGTCGCGGTTGCGCTGAGCTATGCTCTCTCGTTTACCCTGAGGCGCTTTGCCCCTTTCCTGCCTCCTCTGACGCACACCTTCGGCGTCTACCTCGCCGCTTGGCCGGCGCTTCTGCTGTGGCCGCTGTTGATCTGGCGTGAGGGGATGTATCCGGGTTCCTGGCTCACAGTGCGTGAAGAGCTTCGCCGGATGTTCACGGCGACCACGCTGGCGACCGTGGTCCTGATGGCGACCACCTTCGTCACCCAGACGGGTCTCCAGTTTTCCCGGCCGATCCTGGTGGGAGGCTGGTTGATCTCGCTGGGCTTGCTGCCGATGGCGCGTTTCGGTGCCCGGCAGGTCTTGACGCGTCTGGGCCTTACCGGCCCGCGCACGGTCATCCTCGGCGCGGGCAAGACGGCGCGCCTCGTTCTCTCGGGCCTGCACCGGCAAAGGCCGCCGGCGCTATGGCCGGTCGCGCTTTTTGACGACGACCCGGCCAAGGCCAGCCGCGAGATCGAAGGTGTGCCTGTGATCGGCCCCCTGGGAAGGGCGGCGGCTTGGGCGGCGGATGTAGGCGTCCACACCGCCATCATCGCCATGCCCGGTGTCCCGCGCGCGCTCCTTATCCCGATCGTGGAGGAACACAGCAAGACCTTCCAACGTATCATCGTCGTCCCGGATCTGTTTGGGCTATCGGGTTCGGAAATGGAGCCGCGCGACATCCAGGGTGTGTTGGCCCTGGAACTGCGGAAGAATCTGCTCTACCCGGAGAACCGGTTGGCGAAGCGGGCGCTGGAGCTCATGATCCTGGTGATCACGATGCCCCTGGTCCTTCTGGTTTCGTCGCTCATCTCTCTGGCCGTCCTCGTCGATTCCGGTCGCCCGGTGTTCTTCGGCCAGGATCGCGTGGGGAAGGCCGGGCGGCCCTTTCGGGCGTGGAAGTACCGGACGATGATCCGCGAGGCGGAGGCCGTGCTGGCGGAGGTCCTGGAGAGAGATGCCGGGCTGAGGTCGCAGTGGGAAGCCACACAGAAGCTCCAGGACGACCCCCGCCTTACGCGGGTGGGGAGGCTGCTTCGCCGGTTGAGCCTGGACGAGCTTCCCCAGTTGTGGAATGTGGTGCGCGGCGAGATGAGCCTCGTCGGTCCGCGGCCTATCCTCGAGGACCAGATCGGTCGTTATGGCGACTCCATCGATCTATACTATCAGGTCGCTCCAGGATTGACGGGGCTGTGGCAAGTCAGCGGTCGGGCCAACACGACCTTTGAAGCGCGCGTGGCCATGGACACCCACTACGTCCGCAACTGGTCGGTTTGGTTCGACCTGGTGATCCTTGTCCGCACCGTCGGTGTGGCGCTCTCCGGCACAGGGGCATACTGACCCCATCGAGGACCGGAGCGAATGACCATATTCGCCTTTGTTTCACGGATCCCAGACGAAAACAGGCACGTGACTCATAACGTCCCCATCTGAGAACCTTCGTGCCTTCGCCGCCGAGGACGTTCCGCTCTTGGCCTTGGTCGATCGGCTGCGAGCGCGCTGGATCGCGTTGGCGGGCGCTATCCTGGCAGGAGCTCTAGCTGGGTTGGCCTTCAGCGCTCTGCGTCCCGCCATATATCGAAGCACGGCAGTGATCGCGTTCAACATCGACGATGGCGCCACCCACGTGCTGCCGCTGATCGTCGAAGACCGCGCCCTGGACAAGGTGTGGCAGGTGCTGGTGGCGGACTTTACCGTCGAGGCGGTCCGGCTCTCCCTTCTGGAGAAGGGATGGCAGACCCAGGAGCTGGAAAACCTCGACGCCTTCCGGCCGCATCTTCGCGTAGACCAACGCTTGACGAGGTGGGAGCTGAGCGCCTCGATGAGGATCGTGCCTTCGCCACGGAGGCAGCCAATGTCTGGGCGGAGATAGCCGTACAGGTTGTGGCCGAGGCCCAGGCGCACGCGTGGCGCGCCCTTTCGCTGCAGGCTTCGCCGATCCTGGTGCAGTGTCTCTCGAGCCATCCCGACGGGAGTCCGGAACAGCTCCTGTGGAATCGCATCGCGGCGAGCCCAGGCCTCACTCCGGCCGATGTCTCGGAGTTGGAGGCCGAGATCCTCGCCAGCCGGGGATCCTTCCAACCCTTTCCTACGAGTTGGCGGAAACGGCCACTCTTCCGGAGGCCCCCGGTCTCTGGGACCGTGGCGTTTTGGTGCTCGCCGGCTCGGCCGCCTTCCTGCTCGCCGCCGTCCTCATCGTGATGGTTGGACCGCTCCGCGGGAGAGGCCGGTAGCCGCCCGTGGTCCAAGGGACACACCCGTCAGGGGGAGGCGGCTTCCACAGAGAACAGGCCGTAAGGCTCTCCCGCCTCGGACGCCTGGCGTGGCCAATCTGGTTCGCGCTGCTCCTCATCATCCCCTTCGCGAGTCACCCGTGGGTAGCGGCCGTGACAGGCTCGACGGGAGTCAGTCCTCTTTCGGGCATACCCATGGCCTTGCTTGTCGTCACCTGGCTGCCCATCTACTTGTGGAAGGTCCGATCTGCGCCGGGCGCCCTCCTGATCCTGGGCGCCTACTTGACGGCCGCCGCGCTTTCATCCAGCCTGGCCTTCTTTCTTCCGATCTTCCTGCCCGACGGGGCCAGCATGCTGGCACGCGAGGCCCGGTCGCTCTCGACCCTCGCGGCCGGTATCGGGTTCTTTGCCTTGGCCGCCACCCTTCCGCGGACGGAGTCCGATCTGAAGGCGACGCTGCGTTGGCTCTACATCGGCGCACTGCATTTGCTGATCTATTCGACCTTTGAGATCCGGATCCTGGCAGAAACGGGGGTGGTCGGCCTGTCGATCTTCCTGGGGTGGGTGGTTGAAGTCGGAGCGAGCGCCGCTCGCTTGTTTCGGCGCACAGGGGTCCTGGCGAACACTCTGGGACTGGCTGGGCTCCTGGCCCTCTTGGCCATGGCGATCGAGGGTTTCAGTCTCGACACTTTTGCCCTGCCTCAGCTGTGGATAACCCTCGGTCTGGTCGTCGCCGTCTCGAGAATGGGCTCGGAATCCACCGAGGTGAATTCTCGATGAGGCGCAAGTGTTAGAATGACGTCCGATCGCCGGGCCCAGGAGTGTGTCGTTATCAGAATTCATCGCGGCCTTCTCGTCGTCTGCAGCGCGCTATCACTGCTGGCCCTCGCAGCGGCCGTGCTCAGTCATCTGGCCCTGACCGATATCGCCCGTGGAGAGGCGGACCTCACCTCGGAATGGGCCGTCCTGCGGGCATCGGCCGTCGTTGTTATCGGCCTATGCCTGGCGGCGCTCGCTCTGGTGTGGCAGGTCTGTGCTCGCCTGGCGCGTTTCGGCCCCCGCGTCTAGCGCGTCACAGATCGTGTCGAAACCCCCCAGAGGGCCGGTCACCTGAAGCCCATGCCCACCTCCCTCGTCACCGGCGGAGCCGGGTTCATCGGCTCGCATCTGGTGCGGGCCCTGCTGGCGCGCGGCGACGACGTGCGCGTGCTCGACAACCTGTCGACCGGCGACCGCGCCAACCTGGCCGATCTCCCGGTGGAGCTCCTGGTCGCCGACCTGGGCGAAGTGGATCAGGTGCGGGCGGCGACACGCGGCGTCGACACCGTTTTCCACCTCGGGGCGATGATCTCCGTCCCGGCCTCGCTCGAGAATCCGGCCAGCTGTTACCGGACGAACGTCCTCGGGTCGTTGCACGTGCTGGAGGCGGCGCGCCGAGAGCAGGTGCGCCGCGTCGTTCTGGCGTCGTCGAGCGCCGTCTACGGGGACCACGACGGCCCGGTCGCTGAAGACGCCGCCTCAATGCCGATGTCGCCGTACGCGTCTTCGAAGCTGGCGATGGAGGATCTGGCGCGGCTCTACACCTCGGCCATGGGCCTCCAGACGGTCTGCCTGCGCTTCTTCAATGTCTACGGGCCGCGCCAAGACGTCCACTCGCCTTACGCCGCCGTCATCCCACTGTTCATCGAAGGCCTGCTCGACGGGCGCCCGCCGACGGTCCACGGCGACGGCGGACAGTCGCGGGACTTCGTCTTCGTCGAGGACGCGGTTCAGGCGATGCTGAAGGCCTCTCAATCGGCCGTCGCAGGCCAGGTGTTCAACATCGGGAAGGGGCAATCGCGGACGGTCCTGGAGTTAGCCGAAGTCCTGGCCGCCCTGATCCCGGGCTCCCCGGCGCCGGTCTTCGGGCCGGCACGGGCAGGCGACATCCGTACCTCGGCGGCCGACATCGGCCGCGCGACGAAGGCGTTGGGTTACCGCCCGGCCTGGGACTTGCACCAGGGC
>Ga0214473_10002853_pt1 | contig 21150 bp, 18 predicted proteins | sample RVTome_7_FD_203509 | JGI IMG/M metagenome (GOLD analysis project Ga0214473, IMG submission 203509) | Soil microbial communities from uranium-contaminated site in the Upper Colorado River Basin, Wyoming, United States - RVT98D197 | ecosystem: Environmental > Terrestrial > Soil > Contaminated >... | reverse complement strand
ATTCCCCATAAAGTAATTATCCTTGCTTGTTAGAGCCCCCCTGCCCCGTCAGTTTTTCTTCCACTATTTTGCCCCCTTCACAACAATATCCTGTTACCCAGCTTTTTCGATATTAACCCGAGCACAACACTCAGATTGGCATAACGTTTCTGTAGCAGCAGCACCTGTTCAGTATCGTTGGCTTTTACTGCCTCCTCCAGAAGTGCCATGATCTCTTTTCTTTTAATGATAATCTTATCGCTTTTGAATTTCAGTACTGCATCACCAACTATCTCGTGGAGTTTCATATCCTCGGTCTCAACAAACGTATGTTTCTCCTGCCATATCTTACTAAGCTCATGCGAGTCAGCAAGCAGATCTGCCGACAGACTTGAGATCTCGGGATCTTCGTGTTTCACAAATTGTTTCTCTCCCGTAATGAGTCCCTGCTCAACATGAAACGTGAAATCAGCAAAGATCTTTGCGCAAACCTTGTCTTCAAAGCGGAGATCATCAGAAATAATTTCCTTAACAACATAATCAGATACTGTCAGCAACTCCTCTTTTCCATCCTCCTTATTGATGGTCTTTTCATACTCCGCACTGCCGAACTTCAGAAGAAGCCGAATAATCTCTTTTTCCGAGTACCTCGCAATAGTCAGGCTTTGTACCGGTTTTACAGTTGCCGGTGGCGGAACGGGCAGATCTTCCGGACCCGGATATTTATTCCTGTCCTGAAAACTCTTTTGCTGACGCAGCTTATTAACCTCATGATAGAGGATGGGTTCAGAGACTTCGAGTATCGTGCTGCACTCCTTAATATAAACTGTTCTGGTTATTGCCTCAGGGATCACTGCAATTGATTTCACAATATCACGGATGAGGTCAGCTCTTTTTACAGGGTCGCTGCTGGCTTCTGAAAGGAGAAGTTGTGTCTTGAAGCGGATAAAATCTGTTTCGTTCTCCTTAAGAAATTTAGAGAACTCCTCATTGCTCACCTTTTTCGACCAGGAATCCGGATCCTCACCATTCGGCAGAAGCACGATTTTGACGTTCATTCCCTCTTCGAGAACCAGATCAATGCCTCGTATCGATGCTTTTATCCCGGCCGGATCTCCATCATAAAGGATTGTGATATTCTGGGTGAATCTTTTTATCAGGCGTACCTGCTCCTGTGTGAGAGAGGTCCCGGAAGATGCAACCACATTTTCGATGTTGGCTTCATGCAGCGACATAACATCGGTATATCCCTCTACAAGGAAACAACGGTCATCCTGAGTTATTGCTTTTCGGGCCTGGTATATACCATAAAGTATCCTGCTCTTATGATATATCTCCGATTCGGGGGAGTTGAGATATTTGGCAGCTTTTGGATCCGATTTAAGAACTCTTCCTCCGAAACCGAGTACCTGTCCGGAGAGAGAATGAATAGGGAACATTACCCTTCCGCTGAATCTGTCGAAGATACGGTCTTCATGATGGATGGAGAGTCCTGTCTTGACAAGAAAATCCTGCTTGTAACCATCCTCCAGGGCCTTTTTTGAAAAACCATCACGTTTATCGAAACTATAACCCAGCTCGAACTTTTTCAGGGTATCCTGCCTGAAGCCCCTCTCTTTGAAGTATGTCAGGCCAACTTTCATACCCTCGTCCGATTGAAAAAGATTCTCTGTGAACTGTCGTGCTGCATACGCAGTTACAACCAGGAGGCTTTCCCTTTCGTTCTGCTTATCCAGCTCATCCTGGCTGAGCTCCTTTTCAATAACCTCAATGTGGTATTTTTTTGCCAGGTACTTAAGCGCCTCAGGGTAGCTGAGGTGTTCATGTTCCATGACGAAATTCACAGAGTTACCAACCTTGCCACACCCAAAGCATTTGAAGATCTCTTTTGCAGGAGAGACGGTAAAAGATGGTGTTTTTTCATTATGAAACGGACATAATCCCAGGAAGTTAACACCCCTCTTCTTCAGAGGAACAAACTCCTGCACCACATCAACTATCTGTGCAGCATCGAGTATCCGTTCTATCGTGGGACGGTCAATCATGATTCAAAGATATCTTTTTTTATTGCACGCCAACCACTGTTTTTCCTCCCAGGTTTTTGCCCCCCTGCCCCCCTAAAGGGGGGTTAATTCGGTATTTTTTTGATGGATTTTAAGTCTAAATTAATTCATTTCTTTGGGAATCATTTCAAATTGTCTTTCGAGGTATACTAATTATCCTTTAAAAACGAGTATTAGCCCCCCTTCAGGGGGGATGCCGTCCGCCAGCTGGCGGACGGCAGGGGGGCGCAAAATTAAAACTTATAACTATATCGCGAAAAGAGACCTTCTAAAATACTTAATCGTTTTCTCAAGACCGGTCTCTAAACTTATTGCCGGTTGCCACTTTAGCTCCTTTAATGCAAGGGATATATCCGGCTGACGTTGCTTCGGATCATCCTCTGGTAGAGGAAGATATATGATCTTCGATTTCGAGCCGGTCATTTTTATTATCATTTCAGCCAGTGACTTGATTGTAAATTCAACGGGGTTTCCAAGATTTACCGGTCCTATGAAGCTGTCGGGAGTATCCATCAGTTTTATAAGGCCATCGACCAGATCGTCGATATATTGAAAACTGCGTGTATGTGAGCCATCTCCAAAGATGGTTAGCTCTTCACCCTTCAGTGCCTGAACAATGAAATTGGAGACAACCCTGCCATCATTCGAGTCCATCTTTGGTCCATAAGTGTTAAAGATCCTGGCAATCTTGATGCGTACCTTATTCTGGTCGTGATAATTCATGAACAAGGTTTCGGCGCATCTCTTCCCCTCATCGTAACATGCCCTTGGTCCCAGGGTGTTGACATTCCCCCAGTAACCTTCGTGCTGCGGGTGCACTTCCGGATCGCCATATATCTCGCTTGTGGATGCCTGCAGTATTTTCGATTTGGTCCTTTTTGCAAGACCAAGAGTATTAATGGCACCCATCACCGATGTCTTAATTGTCTTTATGCCGTTGTACTGATAGTGTACCGGGGAAGCCGGACAGGCAAGATTGTATATCTCATCTGTCTCAAGATAGACAGGCATTGTTATGTCATGCCTGATAACCTCAAAATAAGGATTATTGAGCAGGTGTACAATATTCATCTTTGAACCTGTAAAATAGTTATCAAGACATATCACATCATTGCCCATGTCAAGCAGTCTTTCACACAGGTGAGAGCCTATAAATCCTGCGCCACCGGTTACTAAGATTCGTTTCATTATTTTACTATTATATGAATATCAGGTATTATGTACATAAATTTTTGCATTTCGTTGTGCTCCTGGAGATTCCTCACCACACCTGACGCCCCACGCCTTATTTCCTCCCCAATTGCTGTTTTACAATCTTCGCAATATACTTCCCGAGGATATCGAATTCAAGATTTACAACAGTCCCTTCTTTGATCTGGTGAAAATTTGTCACCTCCCAGGTAAATGGAATAATGGCTACCTCAAACGATCTCTCTTTGGAATTCACTACGGTAAGGCTCACTCCATTGACAGAAACTGATCCTTTTTCCACAGTGATATAATCGTCCTGGGCAGGTTCATATTCGAAGGTATAGTACCAGCTTCCGCCCGCCTCTTTAAAACCGGTACAAACAGCAGTCTGATCGACATGCCCCTGCACCATGTGTCCGTCGAGACGTCCATCGAGTTTGGTGCTTCGCTCAAGGTTGACCTTATCGCCTGGTTTTAGTAAACCAAGGTTAGTTTTGTCGAGAGTCTCTTTTATTGCAGTAACGGTGTACGTATCTTTCTCTTTTCTCACAACAGTCAGACAGACACCGTTATGTGAAATACTCTGATCGATCTTCAGTTCATCAGCAAACGAACATCTCATCGTAATTTGGAGGTTGTCTCTCTCTTTCTCAAGGGTTACAACCGGGGCGGCTTCTTCTACTATTCCGGAAAACATGGAGTTATTTTGAATTTAATGTCTAAGTGAACAAAATTAACAAATTTTTGCCCCCCTTCCCCCCTAGAGGGGGGTTAATTCTGTAATATTCCGGGGGTACTTTGTCTTTAATTAATATATTCTTGAAAATTATATCAAATGGTCTTTCGAAAGATACAAAATAACCTTAAAGAACGAGTATTAGCGGGGCCCCAGGAATAAAAGTCAATTATTATTAGTTATGTCCCGTGTGTCGGGCGTCGAGAGTCATGCGCCCATATTATCTTCTTTCCAAACCCCAGGCGATTATCCGTCATCTTAATATATGTAAGCTTCACAACCCACAGATGAGTATCCATTAATGCTGCCACGGGAAATGTCTTCAGATATTGTTTTTTTGCCTTTGAAAGAAGTTCCCCTTCAGGTTCGGAGACAATACCCTGAAACTGAATTCCTCTTATCTTTCCAATAAACATGGTCTCAAGCACAACCGATCCTGCAACAATAGGATTCTTTAGAAATTCCTCTCCGTGACGGGTATCTTTATCGGTGGTGAATACGAGGGAGTTTTCCTCTTCAAGGTAAGCATAGAAGCAATTTGCGCACCATGGTTCGTTCTCTGATGTAGTAGCTATTGTAAGAACATGATGCTTCCTGAAGAACCGTGTTACTTTGGTGTCAATCATTCCCCCATCCATCTGAAGGCGTTGTTATCGAACCCGGCCAGATCGAGTATGCGGTCTACTACAGTTATCACAAGATCGTTTATTGTCTCGGGATTACTGTAGAAAGAGGGTGATGCAGGACAAATTATTGCACCCGCCAGGGTTAGGGTTTTCATATTATTAATATGTATCAGGTTGTAGGGTGCCTCCCTGGGAACGATTATCAGTCGCCGTCTCTCCTTTAGCATCACATCAGCAGTGCGGGCTATCAGATCATCTGAAGTTCCGTTTGCGATTCGTCCTGTTGTACCCATCGATGCAGGGCATATTATCATTGTATCGTATTGGGAAGAACCTGATGCGAAGGGAGCAAAAAAAGATTTATTATTATACTCCTTCGCAAGCCATTCCGCTGAGTATTTTTTCCCTGTTTCAGCCACCCATATCTCTTTTGCAGTATCTGAAAAGACCACAGCAATCTCCTCAGGCGGTGAATCCAGTTGCTGAAGTTTCTCCAGGAGTTTCAGAGCATATATCGATCCGCTGGCACCTGTCACAGCAAGGATAATCTTTCTTTTTCTCTGTTTTGACTCTTTCATTTGCTAATTAAAAGGGATGTAAAGATAGTGAATTCGGTGACTAGATTGCAAAGAACCAGTTTAGGGTAATTGTTAATGGTAGTGGGGGGTTGCTTCGTCCTCCTTCGTCGGACTCGCAATGACGCTGCAATGAAGGGGAATATTGGATTGGAGGTGTGGGTTGCTTCGTCCTCCTTCGTCGGACTCGCAATGACAGGTGCCTTAGTTAATTGCTTCCAATCCCAAAACCAACCTCCCTTCATTGCATCGTCATTGCGAGGATCCGCCAACCGGCGGAGACGAAGCAATCCCCTACTCCAAGTCACTGCCCATACTCAAATCGACCCATTCCGGATTAAACTGATTTATCATCTCCACCTTTTTTTTTCTTGATCCAGCCTTTACTTGTTTCTCTCTTTTGATAGCTTCGCCTATTGTATCAAATTCTTCATAATATACCAACTTAGATATGTTATACCTTGCTGAGAAGCTTCCTCGATGCTTTTTATCTTTATGTTGGACAACTCTGGCAGAAAGATCACTTGTAACTCCAGTATACAGGACATTATTATATTCATTTGTCATTATGTAGACAAATCCTTTCATTTTATTCTGAATGATTTCTGTGAATGTATAGGATTCAAATAATTAGTCATCGGGAATTCTTCCCAAGCCTCTCTGCCAATATCCTGACCCCTTTTGCCGCTTTCTCCTTAATAACCTCCACCTGCCGGTAAACTGGTACGTCAACATCCTTCGGATCAATGAGCCAGAGGGAGGCTTCAGATGGGGCGTAATTGATTAGTCCTGCTGCAGGGTAGACATTCAGTGAAGATCCTATCACAACAAATATCTCTGCTTCAGAGGTGATCCTGACGGCTTCATCCATCATCGGCACCTGTTCACCGAACCATACTATATGAGGACGGAGCTGACTTCCTTTTACACAGTTGTCTCCCGGATTAATATCCTTATAACCAATGTCATATATCATTGAAGGATCAACAGTGCTTCGTGCCTTTGTAAGCTCCCCGTGAAGATGCAATACTTTGGTGCTTCCGGCCCTCTCATGAAGGTCATCGACATTTTGTGTAATGATATGCACATCAAAAGAGCTCTCCAGCTTTGCCAGTCCCAGATGACCTTCATTAGGTTTACAACCAGCAAGTTGTCTTCTCCTCTCATTGTAAAATCTCAGTACCAGATCCCTGTTTTTCGCCCATGCCATCGGAGTTGCCACTTCAGTAACATCATGTTCTTCCCACAGTCCGCCGGAATCCCGGAATGTACGGATACCGCTCTCGGAACTCATTCCGGCACCGGTTAGGATGATAAGTTTTTTCATTTTAATAGAATTCGAAGAATTGAATAAAGATAAATAATTATCAGATTTATTTTGTTCATTTTTTGCTCGTCCAAAAAATGAACCAAAAAAGGACGCCGGAAATGACAAATTTTGTCCATACGTACGCCCGCTACACAGGCCATATTGGCGCTACCGTCTGGCCAAAATTTCGCACCATTTCCGGTTTGCCGACGCACCTTTTCTTCTTGAAATTATGTTCCTGCCTAAAGTGCTGTCATATCTCATATATTGAAACCACATAAAATGCTGATTATTACAACCCCCAATGGGGTAAAAATTTGAAGGCCTTGTTGGCCTTACGGCAATTAGTGTTGTTGGAAGGATTTAACTCGGCCTCAGAGAATTTTGGGAAAAAAAGGAGCCCCAAAATTATTTGCAGCCTTGAACTTTCTTTGGTTACTTTCTTTGTTTCAAGACAAAGAAAGTAACATTGTATTTAGGCGAGCAAAAAATGAACAATAGAAATTACTATCTTTGTCCCTGATTTTTTTGCAACAACTTTTATAATAACTGGCTGATATAATGGGGAAACGGTTTCCTGAATATAAAACTCTTGACCTCTCAAAAGTAAATAAAGAGATGCTTAAGGTGTGGGACGAGAATGATACATTCCATAAAAGCATCCGTGAGTTAAATGGTAAGGGTGAATTTATCTTTTATGAGGGTCCGCCTTCTGCTAACGGTATTCCGGGAATACACCATGTAATGGCTCGTACCATTAAAGATGCTATCTGCCGTTTCAAGACACAATGCGGTTACAAGGTGAAACGAAAAGCAGGATGGGATACTCATGGACTACCGATTGAACTTGCTGTTGAGAAAGCTCTTGGTATTACAAAAGAAGACATTGGAACAAAAATATCGATCGAGGATTATAACAGGGAATGCAGGAAGGATGTATTGAAATATATCGACCTGTGGGAAGACCTGACCCGTAAGATGGGATATTGGATTAATATGGACCATCCCTACCTGGCCTACGATAACAGATATATTGAAACTTTATGGTGGCTGCTGAAACAACTCTATTCAAGAGGATTCATTTACCAGGGCTATACCATTCAACCCTATTCCCCTGCAGCCGGAACGGGATTAAGCTCTCATGAACTGAACCTGCCAGGATGCTATCGCGATGTAAAAGACACTACCTGCATAGCCCTTTTTAAACTTATCAGGGATAGCAGATCGGAGTTCCTTTATAACAACATCGATACTTCCGATATGCATATCATGGCATGGACAACAACTCCCTGGACTCTCCCCTCCAATACGGCCCTGGCAGTAGGGAAGGATATTACTTATATTAAGGTAAGAAGTTTCAATCCCTATTCAGGTGAGCCAATTACAGTCATAATTGCTAAAGAACTTCTGAGTGCAATGTTTCCTGAATCCAATACGGGACTTGAATTTTCGGAATACAAACCGGGTGACAAACATATTCCATTCAAAGTCCTTGGGGAATTCTCAGGAGGACAACTGGAAGGGATCAACTATGAGCAGCTTATCGGCTGGGTTGATCCGGGTGAAGGTGCTTTCCGGGTTCTTACAGGTGATTTTGTCACCACCGAGGATGGTACCGGTATCGTTCATATAGCTCCTACCTTTGGAGCCGACGACTACCGTATAGCTAAAGAAAACGGTGTGCCTCCTCTCATTGTTAAAAGAAAAGACAGCACTTTCGGGCCGATGGTGGACAAGCGCGGCTACATGGTCCCAATTGCCGATCTTGATGAGTCTTTTGTAAAGAATAATGTTAATATAAACACATATAAAAATTTTGAGGCTCGTCCGGTTAAGAATGAGTATGACGAATCTCTGCCTCCGGATACTGATACTCTTGATGTTGATATTGCCGTAATGCTGAAACAAAATGGCAAGGCCTTCAGGATAGAGAAACAGGTTCACAGCTATCCGCACTGCTGGAGAACAGACAAACCGGTGCTCTATTATCCCCTCGACGCATGGTTCATCCGGACAACAGCCTTCCGCGATCGTCTGATCGAACTTAACAACACCATCAACTGGAATCCCAAATCGACAGGTACCGGCAGGTTTGGCAAGTGGCTCGAGAACCTGGTTGACTGGAACCTGTCACGTTCACGCTTCTGGGGCACTCCTCTTCCTATATGGGTTACTGAGGAGAGGAAAGAGGCAAAATGTATTGGCTCTGCAGCGGAGCTAAAGACTGAGATTAAAAAATCTGTCAAAGCCGGATTCATGAAGACCAACCCGCTTGAAAAATTTTCAGAGAGTGATAACTCCCTTGAGAACTATGAGAAATTCGACCTTCACCGGCCCTTTGTAGATGACATTATACTTATAAGTGATACAGGCAAAAAGATGTTCCGTGAGCCTGACCTTATAGATGTTTGGTTCGACTCAGGTGCCATGCCCTATGCCCAGGTTCACTATCCATTTGAGAATAAGGAAAATTTCAGTAAGATGTTTCCGGCGGACTATATTGCCGAGGGGGTCGACCAGACAAGAGGCTGGTTTTTTACGCTTCATGCCATTGCCGTCATGATCTCTGACTCTGTCGCTTTTAAAAACATTATCTCCAACGGACTGGTTCTCGATAAGAATGGCAACAAGATGTCGAAGCGGCTCGGTAATGCAGTTGATCCGTTTGAAACGATTGAGAAGTACGGCTCCGATCCCCTGAGATGGTATATGATCACCAACGCACAGCCATGGGATAACCTGAAGTTCGATATTTCGGGGGTGGATGAGGTGAAGCGCAAGTTCTTCGGCACTCTCTTTAATACATACTCTTTCTATGCCCTCTATGCCAATGTCGATAATTTCAGGTATACTGAAAAGGAGATCCCTGTAAGCGAGCGTCCTGAGATAGACCGATGGATAATATCACTTCTTAACTCCCTTATTAAAGAGGTTACGGAATGTTACGAAGATTATGATCTTACACGTGCAGCCCGGGCAATTCAGGATTTTGTTACGGAGAACCTGAGCAACTGGTATGTTCGTCTTAACAGGAAGCGCTACTGGGGCGGGGAATATGATGCAGATAAACTATCGGCATACCAGACATTGTATGTATGCCTTGAAGTTGTAAGTCAGCTTGCTGCTCCTATAGCACCATTCTATACCGATCGTCTTTTTCACGATCTTAACAGTATAACTGGCAGGTGTAAAGAAGACTCGGTGCATCTTGCTCTCTTTCCCGAATATAATAAAGCGCTTATCGACAAAGCACTTGAGGAGAGGATGGATATTGCCCAGAAAGTATCATCAATGATCCTGGGATTGCGCAGGAAGGTAAGCATAAAGGTCAGGCAGCCACTTGCCAGGATAATGATCCCGCTTCCTGATAAATTCTTCAGGGCAAAGTTTGAAGCTGTCAGGGATCTGATACTGGCCGAGGTTAATGTCAAGGAGGTCGAATATATTGATGACACCGCTGCGATTCTTGTAAAGAAGATAAAACCCAATTTCAAGACACTCGGTCCGAGGTACGGAAAGCTGATGAAAGATATAGCCAATGCCATATCTGTTCTTACTCCGCAGGAGATTGTTGCATTTGAGAATAATGGAAACCATAAGACAACAATCAATGGAGAAGAGATCATTCTCACAACCGATGATGTTGAGATCATATCAGAAGATATTCCCGGCTGGCAGGTTGCTAACGACGGCAAACTGACTGTGGCCCTTGATATTACGGTATCCGATGAACTCCGTTACGAAGGTATCGCCCGTGAGTTTGTCAACAGGATACAGAATATCCGCAAGGAGACCGGTTTCGATGTAACCGATAAGATTTCGGTACTTATTGAAGATCTCGACTTTGTCAGGGAAGCGGTAAAAAGACATTCGTCATATATCGGCTCCCAGACCCTTGCCACTAATGTTAATCTTGTTTCCACCTTTTCCGGCAATAATATCCGGGAGGTTGAGATTGATGAGGTTGTGGTGAAGGTGGCGGTTACTAAAAATTCCTGAGTTTTTTTGCCCTCATACCCCTGGTTTTGCCCCCCAACCCCTTGGTTATTTGCCCCCCAGCCCCCCTAAAGGGGGGTTAAATCTTCAATTTCCCGAAAGAAACGAGTATTAGCCCCCCTTCAGGGGAGATGTCGCGCTTTGCTCACCGTAGGTTTAGCGAAGGTGAGAAGCGACAGGGGGGCTCTATCTCATAAGATTGATCTCCCTTATCTATTCCTCACCTTCTTCCTTACCACCGGCATTCCCTCCTTCCGCCACGCCACAATACCCCCTTCCAGGGAGTAAAGCTTCCTGAATCCCTGATCATAGAAAAATCTGGCAACTCTTTTGCTCCTGTAATCGGTGGTGCAATAAAGAAACAGTGCACAATCTTTATTCAGAGTATCAGCTGAGAATTCCAGGTTACCCGATGACGGGACATTCACAGCATCTTTCAGCCTTTTCCCCCGGAACTCAAAAAACTCCCTGACATCAATGAGAAGTGCAGGATCTTCCTTAAGATATTCAAGTTGAAAATAATAGGGGGTAAGTGATTGGAATTTTACAGAGTCAGGCACCTGTCCTGAAACCGGAGTGTAAAAGAGCAGAAATAATATTATGACAGGAAATGATTTCATATTCGGATTATTCAGAAAATTAAGAAATATTTTTGAAAAACTAAATTATCTAAACCCTGATTTCCTATTCTATGTAAGTTATAATAAAGGTTGCTCTGTGGAATTTATCTGGAGATTGTTTCGTCCCACCTTGCGAGGATCCCGATGAGATCGGGAGACGAAGCAATCTTCAGGATTATGTACTAATCAGCTTAGTGCTTACCCTCGAGCCGCCGCATCGTAGTACCATCATACCACCGCATCATAAAAAAAGCCACCCATTTTCTTGAGTAGCTTTCTTATTATTTTATACTTAATTCTTAGTTAATTAGGTCTTCACCCTTCACCTCGCACCCTTCACCTCGCACCCTTCACCTCGCACCCTGCACCCAGTTTTTACTTCTGCTTCATCTTCGCATCCATGCTAAGCGTTGCATGGGGTACCGCTCTCAGCCTCTCTTTTGATATCAGCTGACCGGTCTCGCGACAGATCCCGTATGTCTTGTTCTCAATCCTGATCAAAGCACCCTGCAGATGCTGGATGAATTTCAGCTGACGTTGTGCCAGTCTGCCGGCCTCCTCTTTAGATAATGTAGTAGCCCCTTCTTCCAGTACTTTGAAGGTAGGAGATGTATCCATGGTATCGTTGCTCTCTTCGTGTGTTATGCTGGATTTCAGCACCTCATAGTCCTTCCTTGCTTTATCAAGCTTCATGAGGATGATCTCTCTGAACTCCTCAAGCTCACTGTCTGAATATCTTGTCTTTTCCGCCATTGCGTTTGATGTTAATACGCGGCAAAGGTAATTTTTTTTTGGGAATAATAAAATATGGAAATATCTCCCTGATGTTTTTAATTCACGCCACTTGTTTTTTGCCCCCCTGCCCCCCTGCCGTCCGCCAGCTGGCGGACGGCAGGGGGGCTCTAAAACAAAAGTGTAATCCCACTTTCATATGGTGGATCACGCTTTAGCCTTATGCCGCTGTGCCCTTGCGCCTCACCCTGAGCTCGACGAAGGGTGCGCCGTTGCACCTTTTTCTAATTGCTTCTGGCTTTCTTAAATAGTATATTCCACCCCGATTTCCAGAAATAGACAAAATCAGTTCTGAAAGGATGTTTATCGTAGGAATCGAGATATTTCATCTCGGAAGCCTGTATCTCTTCAAGATTGGCGGGCATATCGGCATAAAAGGGCGGTATTAAGCCGGGTTTGTATTGGATCCTTCTGTTCTGGAGCTCTTTTGAATAGAGTTCAAAATACTGTTTGCTGAGGGGTCTTATTCCCACGAGCTTCATTTCTCCCTTTATATAATTTATAAGCATGGGAAGTTCGTCAAGCCATATCTTCCTGCAAACCGCTCCCCAGGAGGTTATCCTGAAGTCATGTTTGAACTTGCCGCCATCCTGCAGATAGTGAAGCTTATAGACATAATCCTGTATATACTCGGAATAGGGATGCATTGAGCGAAGCTTATACACCTTTATCATCTTTCCATCTCTGCCGATCCTTGGCAGGGCTATTAAAGGACCATAGATATTACCATTTATTGAGATCGGCTGGCAGAATTTCATCGATTCAATACATAGCTGGTTACCAATAAATGACTCCTGCCTGATCCTGAACCCGGCTCTTGATAACCGGCCCAGTGCCTCGGCTCTTGTTATGACCGCATTATCACCACGGGTAAGGAAAAAATATATCCCACGGGTCCACCTTAGTTTTGGCAGTATGCGTTTCACAATAAAATCAAAGAAATAATAGATCCAGTTCAGCACCGGAGGGTACTTTTTTAACAGCCTCTTTTTCCTCTGGTCTTTTGTCTCAACACAACAGAAAAAATGACCTTTCATTTCGAGTTTGTTATTTACTGCATCCAGAAACTCATCGAGCTTCTTTATGTCGTTGATCTTGTGAAGATTGATTATATAATCATAAGTGTCGTAAACAAGCCCGTCTATGTTAAAAATTGTTGTAGTTGACAATACGACAGTATGATCAGTTAGTTTATTTCCGGCCATATTCAATATTGCCCCGGTCATCTCCTCTCCGCACTCTTTTTCTATGGCAGCAATGATCCTTGGATTTACTACAGGCGGTATAATAGTATGTACACCATTTCCGTTCGTTCCCGTGACAAGGTCATATTCGCTCGGTTTTTTATAGCTCTTATATTTTTCGTACTCCTCATAATCCTGCACAACAGCTTTTTTATAGGCTATATAGAACGAGCCCAAAATAAGCTCCAGCAGGGTTGCACTCAGCGCAGTACCGAGAACGATCATTCTTGAATAGTTAATATCCCTCATGGAGTACATTATAAGTGCCGTGATTGACACTGCAATGATATTACTCGATAATACCCTTGTAATAAGGGTTGTGAAGTTGATGATCTTACCACGGTGCATCTTACCGTTTGCAAGTGATACAATGATCCACATCACTGCCAATCCAAGAAAGAACGGAGTATGTGAAGGCAGATACGATCGCAGGCTTGCCGGCTTGATCCATATCATGACAAGAAACGATATCGTCAGTATAACAATATCAGCAAATAATGTGATTGTCCTGAATTTACGTTTCTCCATCAGATAGTGACTCTACTGCCTTTTCTCGAATGTGAAGTAAGTAAAAATTTAGCTATTTTGTCTAGTTAAGACTGAATTTTTGATGGTATGGTTGCTTTGAAGGGCTCAACGGCTTTTCTTCTTTTGCCCCCCTGCCCCTTGGTTATTTGTCCCCCTGCCCCGCTAATCCCGTTAACCATCTCTTGTTTTTTGCCCCCCTGCCCCCCTAATCCTGTTAACCATCCTTGTTTTTTGCCCCCCTGCCCCCCTAAAGGGGGGTTAAATCTTCAATTTCCCTAAAAAAACGAGTATTAGCCCCCCTTCAGGGGGGATGCCGTCCGCCAGCTGGCGGACGGCAGGGGGGCATTAATTCAAAACCCCAAACTCACTCCAAAATTCAGTGTCTTCTTACTCCCATAATAATATCCCGCACTCCATCTGGCGTCTCCTCCAATATTACTGGACGTAAAGGAACACCAGGTGTACAAGTCATTTATAACCTGGTATGAAGCTCTCAAACCATACGAGGTATCATGCCACTCTACTGAGGTCAGCGGCGGATTACCTAATCGGTCAACGCCCAGCTCCGTGTAATCCGGACCACGGATCGCATCGGAGAAGAAGAGATTAATATAGAGTGTTCTGTAAGGACGGTAATCAAATGCCACATACCACTCCCTGGAGTTATCTCTAAGATAGTGTCCCAGGTTATAACCGTTTGATTCAAATGTCAAGGTAGAAACATAGTGCTGATAGGTGAGGGGATAGGTATAGGTGAACTCTGTTGTGAATGACAGGTTTGTAACAGGCAGGTCTGTCAGCCTGAATCCGGCTTTATAGCTGCAGAAGTTCCATTCATCTTTTTTTGTGATCCTGCTCACAGCCAGTTCATCAATAAACATTGCTGCATAGAGATGAAGATGTTTTATCTGACGGGAACTTATATCAAGGAACATCTGCGAGTTCATATTGTCAACTCCGGATGTCAGTGAATGGTCAACCGATTTGTAGAAGAACAGCGGGATGATATAGGCAGCATTGAATGCCTGATCCTGGTATATAATACTGTTCCCTAATGATACATTCAGATTTTTTACAGGGGTGAAAGTGAACATGTTGGCTGCCATGTACTTCTTATGATAAACCTCACGGTAATCGGTGCCATAGCTGTTGGTGACCCAGAATGACCGGGCGCTGTCGACCACCATGGAGTTCAGCCATCCGTGGAAATAGTTGAAATCAAACCATTTAACCGGCGATATATAAAGTTTGAACTGCACAAATGTGGGATTGTCCCCTCCGAATATATTTGCTCCATTGTAATTATTACCCCACTGCACCTGCTCTTTTACCAGTCCTGCATTACCCCATTTCCATGAGTAGGTAACACCACCCTGCATCTCGCTCCAGTCAGTTCCTCCTTTCACATGACCGCCCTCTCTTTTTGTAAGATACCCAGGCTTTCCCAGGAGGGGCTTCTCATGATTATCCCTCAGGGAAGCATAAAATCCCCACTTCCCGACATACCCCCTTGCCTCCGCACCATTCCTCCAGTAAGTAGCATTTCCCGCTGAGTTATTAAAAACCTCCCCTCCAAGTATTGGATTAACCGTCAGCGAGAACAAGGAGTCCTTATAGTAAAACAGATCTCTCCGGATTTTATCCTTCCCGGTTCCTCTAATCCCAAACCATACTGTCTCTTTGTCTCTTCGTCCCTGTGTCTCTGAGTCTCCTCTTCTCCCATTCTCCCCTTCACCCATTCTTCCTGGTTCCTTCCCGAAATCCAGCATATAGAAATCGAGCTCCCTCTGCTGCCTCCCATTAAGTTGATCCCTCTTCTCCCCGGCTTCTTTCAGCCTATTTGCTATGAATAATCTGGAATATGGTTTAATAGCTGAGTTAATCTCAATAACATGATTGTTAGCCAGCTCATCAAGGAAGTCATATATGCCTCTGTTATTTACAGAATGGGGGACCTCCTGGGAGAAGAGGTTTGTATTCAATAATTGAATTAATAAGAAGAATATGAGAATCTGCTTTTTCAATAAGTTATTTACTTGAATAAAAAGTAAATATAACTAAATCTCCCTCAATTTTTTACCCCTAAACCCCCTCCTTTTAGCCCCCCTGCCCCCCTAAAGGGGGGTTAAACCTCTGTATTTTAGGAAGTTTAATATTATTGAGATGGGTCTTTAGCACTAATTAATATAGAATTTTTATAAGAAAAGGTGCGTCGGCAAACCGGAAATGGTGCGAAATTTTGGCCAGACGGTAGCGCCAATAAGGCCTGTGTAGCGGGCGTACGTATGGACAAAATTTGTCATTTCCGGCGCCCTTTTTTGGTTCGTTTTTTGGGCGAGCAAAAAATGAACAAATAATAATTTCAAGACAAAGAAAGTAACAATTAACTATCTTTACCCCCATCTTCAGATAACAAAAAATGACATCAAAACCAACACCATCTTCAGTTGAAACAATAAAAATAAAGAATCATAACTCTGAAGGAAAATGGTATGCGATCTACACCCGTCCAAGGGCGGAGAAGCTGGTATATCAACGACTGGTTGAACAGGGAGTAGAGACATTCCTTCCTCTTCAGAAGACATACCGCATGTGGAGCGACCGCAAGAAACTGGTGGAGAGGCCACTCCTGTCATCATATATTTTTGTAAAGACAATCCCCAAAAGCTTCCCGGTAGTCTACAGGACAAACGGAGTAGTTAAGTTTATAACGTTTGAAGGACAACCCGCCTCCATCCCCCAGAAGCAGATCGATAACCTCCGTCTTCTGATAGACAGTAATGCTGATATTGAAATCTCCTCAGAGCGATTCGAAAAAGGCGATAATGTTGAGGTTGTCAGCGGCTCTCTTATTGGCCTCACCGGCGAACTGATCAAAATCGGATCGCACAATCGTGTTGTTGTGAGGATTGACCGGCTCGATCAGAATCTGATTCTCAAAATTCCGAAGGCGTTTTTGAGAAAGGTGTAACGGCTCAATGGCACATCGGCTTTTTTGCCCCCCTGCCCCTTGTTTCTCTCTTTGTTTTTTTGCCCCCCTGCCCCCCTAATCCCGTTAACCATCTCTTGTTTTTTGCCCCCCCTGCCCCCCTAAAGGGGGGTTAATTCTGTTATATCTCGGAAGCAAACAGTTTTATCAAAAAACATTTGTGAGATTCATAATTCTGTGTATATCAATGATTACGAATATCCCTTAAAAAACGAGTATTAGCCCCCCTTCAGGGGGGATGCCGTCCGCCAGCTGGCGGATGGCAGGGGGGCTCTATTCACAAGCAGAAATACTTTAAGGGGACTCTATCTAAAATTAATGGAAACTAGTATAATCCAAATCACCCTAAAGCGAGCAATGTCTCCAATTTTTTTTGGAAATAAAAACGACTGTTATGAATCTTGATGCCAGGGAGCCGATAAAAGAATATTTTAGATAAATAGACTATGGCAGATTTCTTCCTTTTTCACTATGCTAGTGATTTGAGAATTTTATCAATTTGCTGTGTATTCTCAGGCAGATAATTTTTGGCTACATCCCAGATAATTTCATAATCTATTCCAAAATATTCGTGCATAACTCTGTTTCTGAGATAATACATCTCTTGCCAGGGAATCTCAGGATGTTTAGTTTTTAGAGTTTCGGAGACATTTTTTGAAGCTTCTCCAATAATCTCAAAATTCCTTACAACTGCATCAACTGTTTTATGGTCTTTCTTAAATTGGTTGAAATTGTATCCATCAATATATTCAGCAATTCTGTTCATTGCTGTAAAAAGGTCATCGAGGTATAACTTATCTGAACGATACAGTTTTTTCAATTAGATATATGTTACCTGTTTAAGTATTCTGTCTTTAATCTGCTTTTTTAAAGCATTTTTTGTTACCAGATCAATTTTACGACCGAATGTATTTTCCAGAAAAATTTCAAGAGAGAAAAATTTCCAGCCAATGGGTTTCTCTAATTCAACCAGAATATCGATATCACTGTCATCAGAGAAAGAATTATCGGAAAATGAACCGAATAAACCAATACTTTTAACAGAATACTCTTTCTGAAGAAACGGTTTAAGTTCATCCAATCTTTTTAATATATTGCTTTTACTGATCATAAAACAAAGATAGTGTTTTTTTAATTTCAATATTCTGACATTAGCGTTGCCACTGATCGATAAAAATCCTTCAGCTTTTACTCTTTATCCTCCCGTGTTATCTACCCCCCTGCCTACCGGCAGGCAGGCAAACCCCCTGTTTTTTGCCCCCCTGCCAGAGTTGGATCGCATTGGCAAGTGGGCAACAAACATATTCAATTGATAATATATACTCATAGCATAGGAAGCAATTCCAGAACGATAAGCCGACTGCAAGTCATAAAACTAAAAAGAAGGCAATACCCTTTGTTTCTTGCCACCCTTGGCAGACTAAAATATTTCGTAAATTTACATTAATATATACGCATTATATCGCTGATTTGTTTGGGAATAGCAAGGATAGTTCTTATCTTTAAAATACAATGATTAAACAATTAAATATATTGAAGGATTTAAATCCACAATACTTTTGGGACGTTAATATTAATAATCTTGATCTTAACAGGTCAAAAAGATTTATTATAGAGAGAGTTTTTGTAATGGGAACCTCAAAAGAAATAATGCTTATAATAAATTATTACGGCAAAAGAGTTGTAGTCAGGGTCTTAAAAAACCTGAATTATATCGACCCAAAAACTCTGAATTTTGTTTCAAAACTATTCAATATTTCATTAGAATCTTTTAAATGTTATTTACGAAAGCAGTTGAACCCGCAACATTGGAGCTATTAAAGTCACTCCAAAGCAAAAATTATTTAAAAGGCTTTAATCTGGTTGGAGGAACAGCTCTGGCATTGTATTTAGGACATCGCACCTCAGTTGATATTGACCTTTTCCCGAACTTCAATTTTGATGCCGTTCAATTGATGGAATTAATTCAGAAGGATTATCCTCTTCAGCTTTATTATACTGCACAAAACACCCTTAAGGGCAACATTGAAAATATTAATGTTGATATTATTGCTCACAGATATCCTTATTTAATTGAGCCCTCTGAAATTGAAAATATCAGGATATTATCGGAACCGGACATAATTGCAATGAAGCTTAATGCAATATCTGTCAGCGGTCAGCGATCAAAGGATTTTATTGACATCTATTTTGTATTGGAAAATAAAAAGTACTCGCTGAACGACATGCTTAAGTTTTACCAGATGAAATATAGCCAGACCGGCGATATGCATGTTCTGAAAAGCCTGATGTACTTCGACGATGTTGATCTTTCTGATTGGCCTGTTCTGATAAGTAAACCAAACCTGAAATGGACTGACGTAAAAAGCAGAATAGATAAGGAGGTACTCAAAATTATTAAGATATAGGTCTTTACAAACCGCAGGCGACCATTTGACATCCCCATGCCTCTCCCTGTGAAATAGTCTGCCGACCCTGCTTTACCTTTATTTAATAGAATCTATACTAATATAGGTCATCCTTTGCATTCAGGGAGAAATTTCACAGGGCTCGCATCCCTATTCCTTTTTCCCAACATACTCGAATATGTTTATTCCGAGCGATATCTCATGACTATTAAACGCCCCTAAAACCACATTAGTTGCAAAATTAAAATTATATCCAATCTTCAACCCTTTGTCAATATTGGCGCCAATGCCGAATCCCAATACCCCGGGATCGCGATAAACAAGGCTACCCCAGAATCTCTTTATATACATTACCTGAGTAGCGAGCTCAAACTGACTCTTAATAAATTTCCCTCCTCTGAGAATTACCAGAGGGGCAAGATCCCAATCCTCATTTATATTATATAGGTATGTGGCATGGAACTGGAAATTGGCCAGCGGGTTGTATTTCACCTGCACCGCATCATAGGTGGCATCGCCGAAGCTGATATTTGAAAACAAAAATCCCGCCTCTGCTCCTTTGAATGTCCATACAGTCGAAAAATCGCTCATGAACTTCAGTTTCGATTTCACATCCTGACCGATTAGTGAAGGATCTATTGTGAAGTTGGGATCGTTATAATAATCGAGCAGGTTAAGCCTGTTCTTGTAAAACCCGGCCGACAGACCGAACAACACATGATGATCCTGGTTTACAGTCAGGTTATATGAGTAAGAACCCATAATATATAACTGACTGAAAATCCCTGCCTTATCATATACTATTTTCCCTCCATACCCCGCATTTTCCATAAAAGGGAATACGTCGTTATATGATATCCTAACTGTCTTGGGACCACCATCTATCCCCGACCAGTCACTACGGTACCCGGTTACAATGTACCTTGGATTGAAATTACCAGCATATGATGGTGCCAGGGAATACTTATCCATGAAGTAATTCTCGGACAAGGGAGTCTGCTGCGAGTATACTGTAACTCCGGTTAAGAGGGTTGTTAATATTATGATTAGTTTTTTCATGTCTTCCTGTTTGCTCAATCCCCCTATTTTTGCCCCCCTTCGTCTTTTGCCCCCCTTCCCCCCTAAAGGGGGGTTAATTCGGTGGTTGAAAGGGGAATTTTGGGATAATTATAATTTTTAAAATCTATATCTATTTGACTATCAATTATTACAAAGTATCCTTAAAGAACGAGTATTTTCCCCCCTTCAGGGGGGATGCCGTCCGCCAGCTGGCGGACGGCAGGGGGGCCCTCACTCACAATTAGAACCCCACTTGGTATATGGGGAGCTCTATCTCACAATATTCAGAGTCCCCTTAATTAAGCCCGCATTCTCCGTCTCAATCACAAAATAATACGGCCCCTCCGGCAGCGGACTGCCATTCGACGTTCCATCCCAGAGGTTGTTGTAATCGGGATCGGCAAAGACAAGCTTGCCCCAGCGGTTAAAGACCCTTACATCACACTTGCCCCATTCAGCCAGTTCAGGTAATTCCCACTGATCGTTAATACCATCATTGTTGGGGGTGAAGAGATGCATTATATTCTTGTGTGTTGAATAGATCTCCACTGTTGCAAATTCCTCTGCAGCATCATAATTCTGGTCACCTGCATGATAAGCACGTACCTGAAGGTTACCTTTCGATACCCCGGTGAGCTGATCTCCTGATACAGTTGCCAGATCGGTATCATGGCTCTCAAACAGAACAGTCAGACCTGAAGTTGAGGAAGCAACAAGTGTATATGAATCACCAACAAGCAGGTTCTCCGGATAATCAGAGAAAGTTATTGTCTGCAGGATCTTTGCAACTGTAAGAGTCTGCATAACATCCGAAGCCGCATTATAATTATCATTCCCTGACTGCGATGCTGTTATCACTGCAGATCCTGCACCCACTATATGAACCGTATTGCCTGTTACGGTCGCCACGGCTGTATTATCTGAAACATATCCAACCTGCAACCCGGACCCCGCAACTGCCCCTAAAGTAAAATCTCCATCTCCATAAGTCTTAGCCGGTAACGCACCAAACGTTATCGTCTGATCTGCCTTAGC
>Ga0214473_10002852_pt1 | contig 21153 bp, 21 predicted proteins | sample RVTome_7_FD_203509 | JGI IMG/M metagenome (GOLD analysis project Ga0214473, IMG submission 203509) | Soil microbial communities from uranium-contaminated site in the Upper Colorado River Basin, Wyoming, United States - RVT98D197 | ecosystem: Environmental > Terrestrial > Soil > Contaminated >... | reverse complement strand
GCCCGGGGCGGGCCGACTTTTTGCGCAACGCGGGCGATGCCCTGCCGCGGGCATCGACGGTACGGAGTGCGGCTTACATCTCGTCAAGCGCCGTGTGACAAAAGCTGCAATCCCTCGTTGTTCCGTCCTGGTTCACGTCGTCGTGGCAGCTCCAGCAACCGTATTGTTGCGGGTTGTGCTGCGCGTCCTTGAGCACGGGCACGCCCCCAACGACTTCGTCCCGGTCGTGACACGTATCGCAGGCCATGGTGCCGGCGTGGTGGCAGGTCGCGCAACCAAACGCCTCCATGTGGGCGTTATGGTCGAACTCCACCGTCGCGAACAGGTTCACGTTGAGCACGCAGTCGCCGGTCTGGACGTTGCAGAACTCGCCTTGAGCGCAATCGGCGTTTGCGGTGCACATGGTCGGCCCCGCCTGGCATTGACCGGTTGCAACGTCGCAAACCTCGCCCTCGGCGCAATCGTCGTCCGAGGTGCACTCCGCTGGCGGGGCTGACTCGCACTGGCCGGTCGGGATATCGCAGATCTCGCCCTCGGCGCAGTCGGCGTCCGATTGGCAACCTGACGGCGTGGGCCCGGGCGGGCATCCCGCACCGATGATTGTGAATCCGACAGCCAGCACCATCATCGTCAGCCTGGGCATAAGTGAACTGTGGGTCAACACAGGCATCTCCATCGGTAAGGTTCTTTGTGCTTCCCTCGACAACGAGGCACTTCCTCACGAATCCAACGGCAACAGGTGTTTCTCCCGGGCTAGTACATCGAGATGCGCCGCGGTGAGCAGTTCAAGGCCGACGTGAATCGGTTCCCCGACTTTGTCGCCGTCAATCGTCTTGACATAGTGACGACAGCTCTTGCAGAAATCTACGCGCAGCTCCGGTTCCTCGGCGGTGAAGAGGTACCGGGCGTCGCCCGTCTCGGTCGAACCGCAGGCGGGACATTCCAGCGCCGCAACCAGCCAGCGGGCGCCACAGAATGAGCAGTGCATCCACCGCTGCGCCGCCGGTTTGAGGTCTTCGCAACCGGTTGGACCGGCGCGGGTTTCGGCCAGTGCAGGAGCCCCGCCGCAGACCGGACAGGTGAACCGCCGCCAGCCTTCCGTGCGACCCGCGGGGAGCCACGCCTGCGAAACGCGCTGCCAGTGTGGAAACGTCGCCGCCCGGGTCAGCGTGGCCAGGACGGTCTCTTCCACCCCGACCGCCCGGGCCGCTTCGGCGACCAGACTGAAACGCCGCGGGTCCTGTTCCGGCAGCCACGCGGCCGGAGCGAACCGCCCGTTTGTCTCAGCCTCCTGGATCTTCCCCACGGCATCGCGCAGAACGTCATTGCCCTGCCGAAAGACGTCCTTCATCTCCGTCCACAGAGCCACCAACGACGCCGAGCTGATGCCCGGATCGTAGCGCTCGGCCAGCGGCTTTCCGTCTCGAAAACACTTCCGCGCACCGTCGGCGTCTACTTCTTCAGGCGAGACTTCCAGCCGATCGCGCCAGTCAATCTGCCGGCGGAAAACCGACAGGTAGAAACCCACTGTCTCCTTGTAGGCCGGACGGACGCCGAGGATCGCCCGGGCCCGGCGCTCCAGGGTCCTGACCGTGGGCTGACCATCTGACTTTGCAGAGACGGCGCTCACCATCGTCCGGCTCACTCCCGCGTGGTCAGGGTGTACATGCTCGCCGGATCGGCCAGCAGCAGGAGCAACCGAACGTCCCGCCGATCCAGGATCGTGGCATTGGGGAAGCCGTTGGCCCGCAGTTCCGCCAGCCGCTGGTCCGCGGCCGCCAGCATTTCCGCGCGGTCGCCGAAGTCCAGGCCCCCGGTTGGACAAGCCTTCACGCAGGCAGGAAGCTCCCCGTTGTGCACCCGGTCGTAACACATGACGCACTTGTACAACCGTCCGTCCGGCCCCTGCCGGGGAATGTCGAACGGGCAGGCCAGACGGATCTTGGCGTAGGACTCGTTCCGCGTGCCCTCGTTGAAGATCACCGCCCCGGTCTCTTCGTCGATCGTGATTGAATCGGGGTGCTCACAGGCCTGCTTGCACGGCGCGTCCAGGCAGTGCCGGCAGGAGTTCCGCAGGAAGTTCCACGCCAACGTGCCGTCCGGCCGCTCCGTCTCCTTGAAGCGGATGAGCGTCCAACAGCAGCAGGCCAGGTCGTGCGGATTCTCGTAGGTCCCGCGGTTGGTGGTCTCCACGGTCTCCAGCTCGTTCCACTGCTTGCACGCCACTTGGCAGGACCGGCAGGCAATACACTTGGTCGTGTCACACAGGTATGATTTACCGTTCTCCGCCATGGCTTATGCCTCCTTCACTACGTCGACCATGAAGGCCTTGCTCTCGGGAATGCGGGTGTTCGGGTCGCCGACGTTGGGCGTCAGCAGATTGCCGGCGGCCTGCCGGGTGCTGTCCATGGCCGGCGCCACCCAACCGTAGCACCAGGGCACGCCGACCTGGTGCACCGTTCGCCCTTGAATGGTGAACGGCTTGAAGCGCTTGGTGACGATGGCCACCGCCCGGACCTCGCCGCGGATGCTCTTCACCCGGACATGCTCGCCGTTGGCGATGCCTTTGTCGGCGGCCAGCTCCTCGGACATTTCCACGAACATCTCCGGCTGTAGCTCGTTGAGCCACGGAACCCAGCGGGTCATCACCCCCGTCTGCCAGTGCTCGACCATGCGGTACGTGGAGCAGACGATGGGGTAGTCCGTTCCGCCGGGGGTGGCCACCGCGTTGGCCTCGTCTTCGGGGGGCACGTACACCGCAGGATTGAGCCGTTGCGGATGCCCCATGGGGTTGGTGGCCAGCGGCGATTCGAGCGGTTCGTAGTGCTCAGGCACGGGACCGTCGACCATCGTCCCGAAGATCTGGCCGACACCGTGCTGCTGCATGATGAACGGCAGCTTGGACTCTCCGTTGTCGGAGCCGTCGGGCTTCTTCATCGGGGCCCAGCCGCCGTCGGGCACATCACCCGCCCAGCCGCCGGCGCCCTCCTTCAAGGCCGGATCCCACCAGACCACCCGGCGCTCGGTGTTCCAGGGGTGGCCGTACAGGTCCACGCCGGCGCGGTTGTAGATGATTCGCCGGTTGAGCGGCCAGCACCAGGCCCACCCGGAGTTCAGCCCGATGCCCTCCGTCTCTCGCGTCCGCCGGGCCATGTTGTTGCCGTCCGCGTTGAAAGACTGGCAGTAGAGCCAGTTGCCCGAGGAGGTGGTTCCGTCCGCCGCCAGCTTGGTGAAGTTGGTGACCAGCGTACCCGCCGGCCCGTGCTCACCCTCCACCAGGTGGTAGCCGTTGATCTCCTTGGCGATCCGAACCGCGGGAATCTCCGGGCCATCGAAGTAATCCCAGGTGAGCCCCAGGATCGGATCGGGGAACGCCCCGTCCTCGGTTTGGTAGAGGGCCCGCACCGCGGTGAACAGCTCGTTCATGATCTCTGCATCGGCCAGGGCCTCTCCCGGCGGATCGACGGCCTTGTAGCGCCACTGGGCCCACCGGCCGGAGTTGCTCAAACTGCCCTCCTTTTCGACCGAGGCGGCGGCGGGAAGCTCGAAGACCTCGGTCTCGACCGCGGTCGGATCCATGCCCGGTCCGCGCCAGAACTCCGACGTCTCCGTCGGGTAGATGTTTACCGTCACCAGCCATTTGAGGTTGGCCAGCGCCCGCCGCACCTTGTTCACGTTGGCGCTGCTGTTGGCGGGATTCTGACCCCAGGCGAAAAACCCCTCGATCGCCCCGTTGTACATGGCATCGAACAGCGGCTGCCAGGCGTAGTTCACCCCCGTGTCGCGCTTGGGCAGCCAGTGATAGGCGAACTGGTTGTCCGGCGTGCCCGCGTCACCATACATGCTCTTGAGGAAGCTGACCATGTACTTGGGCGTATTCTGCCACCAATTGGCACTGCGCGGCTCGGCCGTGGTCAGCGGCCGGCCCGACTGGTGGCAGGTGTCGAGATCGGTCCAGCCATCCACCGGAGCATTCAGATAACCCGGCAGGATGTGGAACAACAGGCCCTGGTCGGTGGAACCCTGCACGTTGGATTCGCCGCGGAGGGCGTTCACCCCGCCGCCGGCCACGCCCATGTTGCCCAGCAGGAGCTGGATCATGCACATGGTCCGGATGTTCTGGGCCCCAACGGTGTGCTGAGTCCAGCCCATCGCGTACATGATCGTGCCGGCCGTGCCCGGCTGATACGACGCCTGCACGTAGGCTTCGTACACCTCCAGGAGCTTGTCCGTGGGCGTGCCGGTGATGCCCGACACCGTATCCAGGTCGTACCGCGCGTAGTGATCCTTGACGATCTGGAACACGCAGCGCGGGTCCTGAAGGGTTCTGTCCTTGAGGATGACGCCGCTCTCGTCCGTCTTGAAGCTCCACGCGGAGCTGTTGTACTTCCGCGTGGTCTCGTCGTACCCGGCGAACAGCCCCGTGGTCGGATCGAACTCGTAGCCGTCGCCGACGATGAAGCTCGCGTTGGTGTACTCCTTGACGTATTCCTCGTGGATGTAGCCCAGGCCGGGACCACTCAAGATAAAGTGGATCATCCCCCCGAGGAAGGCGATGTCCGTCCCGCTGCGCAGCGGAGCGTAGAGGTCCGACCTCGCGGACGTCCGGGTGAACCGCGGGTCGACGTGGATGACCTTGGCTCCCCGTTCACGCGCCCGGTTGACCCAGCGGAAGGAGATCGGGTGGTTCTCCGCCGCGTTGGACCCCATGATCAGGATGACATCACTGTTGGCCAGGTCGATCCAGTGATTGGTCATCGCCCCTCTGCCGAATGAAGCCGCCAAACTGGCGACTGTGGCAGAGTGTCAGTTCCGGGCCTGATGTTCTATGTACACCAGGCCCAAGGCGCGAAGAAACTTCTGGTACAGCCAGCACTCCTCGTTGTCCATCGCGGCGCTGCCCAGCGAGGCGATGCCCAACGTCCGGTTGACCGTCCGGCCGTTGCCGTTGACGGTCTCAAACGTCGCGTCGCGGCTGGCTTTGATTCGCTCAGCGATCATGGGGACGGCCTCGTCCCAGGACAGCTCTTCCCACTCCGTCGCCCGAGCAGCCCGGTAGCGTACGGTGGTCAGGCGGTGGGGGTTATTGGCCATCTGGTACAGGGCGGAACCCTTCGAGCACGCCGTTCCCTCGTTGATGGGGTGATCCGAGTCGCCCTCGATGTTGATGACCCTCCCGTTGGAGGCGTGCACCACGAACCCGCAGCCCACGGCGCAGTAGGGGCAGATGGTCGTCGTGCGGGTGGCCTCCTGGAGGTTCTTGCGGAGCTCCACCGCCCGGGCCTGGGCCGGGTTGAGCGTGAAGCCCATCCCGGTCACCGCTACCCCGGCGGCCACCGCAGATGCCTTGAGGAATTCTCTCCGTGTGACCTGCATCGCAATCTCCTACACTAGAAGACCGGAATTCCCGTTTGTCTGAGTCGTCGACGTAAATGATGCGGCCGCCCCGCATGCAACCCGCTGTAGCGGCCGCCCCCCGTGGGATGTAGCGGCCGCCCCCATGGGATGTAGCGGCCGCCCCCCGTGGCGGCCGAGGCGGAGTCGAAACCGCACCGTCGCGACCGCCCCGCATGCAACCCGCTGTAGCAGCCGCCCCCCGTGGGATGTAGCGGCCGCCCCCCGTGGGATGTAGCGGCCGCCCCCCGTGGCGGCCGAGGCGGAGTCGAAACCGCACCGTCGCGGCCGCCCGCGGTCGCGGGCCCAAGCCGAAACACCCGGGATCTGATTCGTTTCGGCGCCCTTTCAACGCCGAGCGAAAAAGGTGTCACGACAAAGAGCGAAAAGGACGTCAGGATAAAGTCGGCCTCCCCGCGCTTCGCCAGGTCACTCAAAGTGACCGATCTCGAACCCGGTCTCCGTTTTATCCGCCCGCCGGGCGCACGATCGTAGCCAGGGACTTGAAGTCCCTGGACCGAGTTTTCGTGTCTTTTCCGCCCGGCGGGCGGACGGGCGATTCGTCCGCCCTCCGGGCGGCAGTGCCAAGAGCCAACTGACCGGCGGCTCAAGCCGCCGGCAACGATCGCACGCCCTCCGGGCGAAGACTGCCGGTTCGTGCGCGGATCGGTCAGTTTGAGCAGGTCAGACAACGGATCCGATCGACTCATCGTTACGCTTTCCCCCGCCGGATATGTTGGTCCCCCGTGCTCAGGGCCGCTTCCACTCGTCCGCGTCCACCCACCGCCCACCGGCCGGCGACGACTCTAGTGAAATCGGCTGCTCCGGTCAAGCGAAAAAGTACCTTAAGTGCTTGTCAAATAAGAAATTCCGTTATGTTTTGACAAACATAACGCCCCGCCGGCTATGTTCGTGTAAAGTCATGGCAAAGTCGTCTCCTCGGATACACCGGGGCCACGGTGCTGCGTGTTTTGCGTCCATTAGCCTCCCCCTTGGCAAGGGGGGATTGAGGAAGGTCGCCTCGGCCCTCCGCAATCTCCCCCGTCGCCCCCTTCGTACGGATGGGACCATCCACGATGCTAAACACGTACCCAAGGTGACTCGGCCGAGTCCCCTCCGACCTCGAACGCCCCCCGACCTGGTGCTCCGACGCAGCCTGACATTCGGCTGAACGCGCAGGAAACGAGCCGCGGCCGCAGGAAACGAGCCGCGGGCGCAAGCCCGCGGACCCCTTCGCCCCGATGAATAGGGTGCGTCGAACCACTACCTGAGCCGCAGGGCTTCAGCCTGCGCGAACCCACCAGATTCGCGGAACACCCGAAAGGCCGAACCATCTGCGGGCCCGAGCCCGCAGACCCCTCCGCCCCAGAGAATACGCTGTGCGTCAAACCACAAGCTGAGCCGCAGGGCTTTAGCCTGCGCGAACCCGCCGAACTCCGGGACCACCCAACACGTCGACCGACCGCGCGCGTGTGCCACTGCCGCACGTGCCACTGGCGGCTTGCCCGCAAGTGCGTGTACGCCTCGCGGCGTGCCGCTGGCGTGCCTGCCGGGTGCCATAGCGTCGCGACGCGTCGCCATGCGTCATGCTCAGCCCGGTGCCGCCTGCCCAAACGCCACCCCCCGCCACGCCCGGCGCCGCCCATCCGAGCCGCGCCGCCGATCCGAGCCGCGACCGTCAGGGAGCGGACCAGCATCCGCTGGCCCACGCCCGCCCCGACGCTCAAAAACCGCTTCCTCACCGGCGCGGCTCTGTTCAGGCCGTCCATGCCCAGCACCCGCCGTGTGCTCACGCCAGACCACACCACGCCGCGGGACCGCGATGTGGACCGATCGCCACCTCGCACCCACGGATGCCCCTTGCGACAGGCCCATCCGCCCCGCGCCCCATCCTGCCCTTCTCCCGTTTGTCCCGGAGAGCCCGCAAGCCCTCAGGGGACATCCCGCCCCGTCCGGGAATCCCGCCGATTCGGGCGTCGAAGCCCCTGCCGCGCTGGATAACTCCCCGGCGTAACGGCATAATAGGACGGTGTAGCGTGGCGGTTCCCGGACGGGCCGGGAAGGTCGAGGAGATGCCTGTGCCGGCGTCGCTCACGGCCTCCGTAATCCGGTGTCCCGCCCGGCGCCGGAGGCGACAAGGTCGGCGGGCCGTGAGATGCGTAGACGCAGCGATCGCCAAGCGCGGTGTCTTGTGTCTCAATGCCCTGGTCCAAGCGACGTGGAGTCGAACGCGTGACAACCTATCGCTACACGATCATCCTCGACCGGGAGCCGGATGGCGGCTTCCACGCGTACTGTCCGTCCCTCAAGGGCTGCCATTCGCAGGGCGATTCGCTCGATGAAGCGATCGACAATATGCGCGAGGCCATGGCAGCATATCTCGAGAGCGTGGCAGCCCACGGGGAGCCGATCCCTCGGGAGGATCTGCTGATCAAGCGCCTTGAGGTTGCCATATGAGCAAGCACCCGGCCGTGCCCGGCCGGGACGTCATGCGAGTCGGCGAGAACACGGGTTCGCTTTCGATCGCCAGTAAGGCAGCCATGTGGTTTACCTGCGGGCCGCGGACCAACACCGGCTTGTCATCCCCGTCCACAAAGGGCGCGAACTCAAGCCGGGAACGCTGCGAGGCCTGATCGACGACATGGGGCTGTCCGTGGAGGAATTCGCCGGAATGCTCTGAAAGGCAGTCAGGTGCCGGTCCATCGCGTCAGTTGACGTTTCCGGCGGTCGCACGGATCGAGACGCGGATCAAGAAGCTGGACCTCGAAGCGGTCGTCGAAACCTGCCTGCCCGACAGGCAGGCGACTCTTCCCGAGTCGTCTACGAGATGCTGACCTTCAGTCCTGGTAGGTACACGTTAACGGGGTTATCTTCTGCCGCGTCGGGCTTACATGACAGGACATGTTTCACGTGCTCCGAGAGCTCTCGACGGGCTGACTCGAAGCGATCGATCACGGTATAGACGTCCGAGGTATCGACAACGATGGTGCGACCTTGGGAGACGTCGAAGGGTATTCGGTCGCCCTTTCTAATGAGTTGAATCGTGGGGCGCTTGCAGGTGTGGCGGACTCCCAGTTCGTAGAAGGCGTTCGCGTTGCTGAATGAGAGATCGGCGACGCAGAGTCGGGCCCGTGCAAGGTACTCGAAAATCTGCTGGCTAATGAGCCCGGACCGGTCGATCTTGTCCGCTCGCACAACCTGAAGATCTTGTTGCTTCGCCACCGGCTCAAGAAGGTGTTTCAAGAGCATGTCGGCGTGCTTGCGGATTTCGCTTCCGTCGTCGCCGATCGGGGTGATGTAGAAGCAAACCTTGTCCCACTCGGCATTTTGCGCGGCCGGGGCTTGGTCCTCGTCCGATTCGCCTGCCGTTTCGGCAACGTCTCCGGTACGAGCGGATGGCGCGCCGGCCCCACCAAGGCGCACCTGCAAACCGCCTTCGGTGTTCGAGACCAGAATTCCAGAAAAATTGCCGTTGTCGCGGATGATCTCGATGGCTTCTGCGGTGCGACTCCTCGGGACGCTGAACTTCGTCTCGAGTACGTTCGGGAAGTGCGCATCGCCGGGAACGGGATACCCGTCGTAATCCGAGTAGAATTTGCTCAGCACGGTCGGGGTTAGTACGGCCTTCCGAACAGCTTCCCTGTCCTCTCCGTCGTAGGTCGGCGCCACGATCTTTCGACCGGTCTCCGTCAGCGCGAACACCTGCCCGCCCACGTTTTCGTCTTTCTTGATGATGCCATAGGCAAGCGCGGACCAGAACTTGTACTTGGTCTCGTTCGTTTGCTTCGCGATCTGCGCTGCTTCGGCGATCTCGTCCCAAGACGCCGATTTGCCCGCGTACGTCTTATGGAGGATCTCCGCCACAAATCGTACGTCCCGGAGAGCTCGCCGAGGGAGCGCCTCAGCGGATACCCGAACTCTGCCGTCCCCCTTGGGGTGCGACGATTGGTCGGATACCGTCCGACGAGGCTTCTGACGCTTCGCTGCTGTGCCCAAAGCCTGTTTCCTCCAAACTTGACACGTCTGCCGAACCTGCACCACGGAGAATACCACGCCAGGACCACCCTTGAAAGCGGCTCTTGGATTTCCTCCGCCTCGCCCGGAGGCTTGCCCGCATCTTCTGGGGAAACCGCCGGACCCTGCGTGGGTGCCGCCGCACCAACCGGGGATGGCGGACCGCAACCCTCGAAGGGGTTGTTGGCTCGCCTGGACATGTTCGCGACGCGACGGGCCAACAGGTTGCCGGGGCGCGACTTACTTGGCAGAATGGCCCCGGTTTCGTGATTCCGCGGCTCCATTTCGGGTGGCGCGATGGCCCGGTTGGCGTTTAAGCCTGATTCGAGCTTCTTTCGCAAGATCGCGATCGGGGCGATCGGCACCCGAGCGGTGTGTGCCGACCTCGCCGGGTACGGACACGAAGTGGTCGAGCTTGAGCGCGGGTCGACGGACACGAAGCTTTGGAAGGATGTCAAACGGAAGCGCGTTCGCATCCCTGACCTGGTTTGCACGAAGTGCGGGCTCCGCGTTGAGAGCCGCGCCAAGACCAGCGCCGACCTTTCGATGTCGCATAGCCCGAGTGACGAAGCGCGGGCGTGGGACTTCGGGATGGTGGACCGCGACGTGGTCGCGTTCCCGGTGTGTGTTGCGGCGGAGGAAACCTACTGGTGCAGCGGGCGGCTCAAGGACGCGCTGGCGTATTGGCGTGAGCGCAACTGGGTCCACTGGGAGCCGCGCGGTCGGATCAACTACTTCACGGTGGAGGCGTTCCGGTCCACGCCATCTTCGCGGAGCTCGACGAAGGGCGTGACGGAAGGCTCGGAAACGATTATCGCCTGGAACGCGAGGTTCTCGTCCCGAACGGGCCGCGTCGACGCCGTGTCGCCGGATCGTGTCACTGTGCGTCGTGCGTCGGATGGGCACCGGCACTCCTGGAAGGTCGCGGGGAGCCTGCAGCCCAGGGTCATCGAGGGGGAAGAGGTGCTCGAGCACCAGGTGCTCGCATCTGATGTGCCACCACTGCCAGCAGCTCAGCTTGCCTGTCCGGGCCGGCTTGTCGATCGTCACATTGCACAGCTCCTGCAATCGCGCGAGCGCACACTGCGTTTTACGGGTGTGAAGCTTGCGCGGCTTCGGGGTGACCGAGCCTTTCAGGCTGACGTGTCCGCACTCTCTGATGATGCCGACGAGGACGTTTATGTCCGGCTGGAGGCGGCATCGTATCTCACGAGCGTTTGCGGAATGGCGGCGCATGACCTGTTCCGTGCCCATTGCGATTGCGCTGACCGACGGACACAGCTTGAGGCTGTCATTGCGTTGGGCGAGGCAGGCACTGACGATGCTGTGACCTATCTCTCGTGCATCCTCGACGACAACGCGCGTCCCTATTTCTTGCGAAGTGCGGCGGCTTGGTCCCTGAGCCGCGTCAACAAGCCCTGGGCTTTCGAACGACTCATCCGCGCGTTCTCAGATGTCGACCGCGACGTCCGCGAGGAGGCGCTTGACGGAATTATCGCGATTGGTGGCCCCGCCGTGCCACTTTTGGCCGCTGGGCTCCGGGCCACGGACTCGGCGATTGCGGCGGGTTGTGCCGAATCGCTGCGGCGGCAGCGCGACCTTCCCGATCACGTCATTGACGAGTTGGTCCAGGAGCTTCGCACAGGGACCAACCCAGTGTGGACGACGTGGCTACTCGGCCACCTCCCGCGTGAGCGGGTTGCGTCGGTGGTCGTAGGATTGCAACCTTCTGCCCCGCATCTGCACTACGCCATCACGGTCCTGTGGGCGTTCGCTGAAAGCTGGATTGCCCGGCGGTGGGAATCGCTGCCACATTTGACTGAGGAAGGTGACGGTCATGGTTGACGTACCCCGAAGATACCAGCTTTACCGAACGAAGCTCGGTCTTCAGCTTTGTGCCGATAGTCGAGAGATACTCGCTTTCCTGGCAGATGAGAGCATCGACTTGATTGTGACCAGTCCCCCCTTTGCCCTGCTCCGGCAAAAGAGCTACGGTAATAAGGACCAAGCCAACTACGTTGCCTGGCTGGTAGAGTTCGGGCAGGCAGCATTACGTCCTCTAAAGAAGGGCGGGAGCTTCGTCCTTGATCTCGGCGGCGCGTATCAGCGCGGTCGCCCCGTCCGGTCGCTCTATAACTACCGCGTGTTGATCGAGTTCTGCGACGGGCTCGGCTATCGGTTGGCCGAGGAGTTCTTCTGGTACAACCCCGCCAAGCTGCCGTCGCCGATCGAATGGGTCAACAAGCGAAAACTCCGTGCAAAGGACGCCGTTAATACCATCTGGTGGTTCTCTAAGAGTGACAACCCCAAGGCCGATGTAACCCGCGTTCTCACGCCATATTCCGATCGGATGAAGACCTTATTGAAGGACCCGGCGAAGTTCTACACACCGAAGGAGCGACCGTCTGGCCACGACATCGCCGAGGCGTTTGGACGGAATAACGGCGGCGCGATTCCGTCAAACCTCCTTCAGATCTCCAACACGGACAGCAATTCGCAGTATCTTCGAATGTGCAAGGCGCTCCGGCGCGAGTGCCACCCGGCACGCTTCCCGGCTGAGCTGCCACGGTTCTTTATACAGTTTCTAACCGACCCCGGCGACATAGTTGTCGATATCTTCTCAGGGTCGAACACGACCGGCTGGGTGGCAGAGCACCTCGGGCGCCGCTGGCTCAGCATCGACATCGACCGTGGTTTTGCGGCCCTCTCGGCCGTGCGATTCCTTGACGGGCGCAACGAGGCCGCAGTCCGGGAGACGCTGACGTACATTGAAAGCGGGCAAGCACCGCTCATCAAGCGGACGGTCCCGACTGTACAACCAGTCCTTTTCGAATAGGACGCCGCCATCGGCACCGCGCCCGGTTCGAGGTTCTGGGCATCAACACGCCGGTCATCGGTCCACGGACTATCTCAATTAGTTCCGCAACCGACCGGCGCTGTCGGGCCCTTGACATCGCTGCCCGACGTAAAGGGCAGGCATCGCGGACAACTCCGCTGCCAACAGGCGCTAATCGGTCGGGACCGTCCGACCGAGGCGACCTCCGAGCTCCGTGTAGACATCACGCTGGAACGCTGAGTCGAAACCCTGAATCCAAACTGGGGCGTAGGCGTTCCCGTGTGCCCACCACTCGGCAGCGGTTTTGACCTCGGCCTTCGTCGGCAGCTTGATTTCGGGATACTTAACGGTGATTCGCCCACGGTACCGAAGCTGGGGACCACCGCTGATGCCATACACCCACGCCGTACGAAGATACCCGCTGTCCTTGTCCAAGATTTCGATATCCCAATTGCGCGCAATCGTATCTACTGTCTTCTGCCAAGCCTCGTCGTAATTGTTGACGAGCCCTTCGTGAAACTCAATCGTCTTCCACCCGGGCGCCGAACGCACGAATGTCCTGGGGGCACACCCGGGCAAGACAAGAGCCAAGAAGGAAACGAAAGCCAACGGGAAAGCGGCCCTTTCTGACGAGTTTATTGTCATTCGACGGCTCCTCCTTCTTTTCGATCAACCTGTCGTCGAGGTGGACTCGACTCTCAGCAGGACATCGACCGCTCACCGGCGGCTCAGGTAACGTGAGTGACGCATCAAGGGCGCGACCGTCGCGCCGCTCACCCTGGCAGATGGCCACCGGCTATGGTCCGATCGTCGCCGTGCGACGGATTGTCGCCCCGCGACGCGTTGCGAGTCAAGGGTCTCGCCCACCTCGCCGCACAAGTGGAAGCGGCTGTCGTCGGGCCGGACCGTCGCAGCCCGGTGGCCAGTCCTCTGCGAACGCAAAACTTGGGGTCACGATGATGGAACGGAAACATGCCTTCCAAAAAAATGCCTGTCACCGCTCGATCATCGCGGCCCCAGCCATCGCTGCCCGATGGATGGCCGACCCGCCCGCGCTGAATGGCGAAACCATGCTCGATTCCAGTGAGCAGCCGGTCGCCGGACCGCGAAGCGGATAGGGCGCGCCATCCGGCAGCGCTGACGATTTAGTAGCTGCACTGTTGTCCACCCCCCTCCGCTTGAGCGACCGCTCGGCGCGTCGTAAACTGGACCCACGCGCGCAGTTCCCGTGAGTAGCTCGTGAAGGCTCAGCGCGATCGTCGAGCCGGCGAATCGGTACACGCGATGCACGACCGCTCGCCAGAAAAGCAGCAGGAATGCGCCACCAACCAGCCGGAATCAAACGTCCGGCACCTGACCGTGGACTGGCCGGTGCGGCGGTTCCGGCGACACGTCAAAGACACCGCCCTGATCGACCGGCTGATTCGCGAGCAGCGAATCGAGCCCAGTAGGGCAGGTGCTCGCACCTGCCTTCATCCTCCAACGCCGGCAGCCCACGTGGTGGACCCTGTTCCGTGCGGCGCCCCTTCCGTTCGCTGCCGCCGCGCCGCACCACCGATCACCGCACGCGTTCTTGACCCGGCAGGGCGTCGTCCGCCACGACCGGGGCCATCCATCACCATGAATCCCGTTCTCCTCCCGCCCGTAACCGACGGATCCAGAAGTACGCCCGGCGCAGCCCGCTGCTCTCTTCCTCCCCTCCTTTTTCCGTTCGTCCCTGATACCGTTTCCCGCGTTGGTCATAGCCGAGCCGAAGAGCGATCAAGAGCTCGGCGAGGCTTGGCTGTGAGTAACGCGACGGCGGCGGTGAGCTCTTGCGTCCTCCGTCGCTCGCTTCGCGCTCGCGGCTCGTCACTTCGTCGCTGCGCCGCCGTTTTTCCCCTTCGTTGCTCCGTCGCGGAGCCTGCCCGCCTGCCCTTTACGCGGAGCGTCAAGGGTTATGCGCAGCGTCAAGTTGCTCACAGCCAAACCTCGCCTCGCACCGCTGTGCTGCTCGGCTTGTCTGTGACCAACCTCGGAAGTGGTATCAGGGTCACTTCCTAAAAAGTGCCACATACTGACACATCGATAAAAAAGTACTTTTCGAAACGGACCCATTTGTTCGCCACACTGACACATCTAAAGCGCGACGGCAAGGAGACCTTTCCGGTTTCCGACTGGGTCTTCTCCCCTCCCGGTGCATTCCGGCCGACGAGTTACCGCGACGACGCTAACTACTGTGCCCGGTTTGCGATGGATGCGCCCTGCAACAGGCGGTTGTTTGAACGCCCTTTGGCCGCTGAAGGTGGTGCTTCAAGCCGGCTGTTGTCCGGCCGATCCGGCGGCCATTCCGGAATCACAAGTCTCAGCCCGCCTCAACGGGCCTTCTCGAATATAAAGGTGTGGAAGCCGGTGCTCCGTCGCAGCCTGACCTTCGGCTGCGGGCACAAGAACGGAGCCGCGGGCGCAAGCCCGCCGACCCCTCCGGCCCTAGGCATAGGGTGTGTCGAACGACTACTCCTCCGCCTCCGGCGGCGGCTCGTTGTCCAGCAGGCCGGCCCGGAACGGCTCGTCAAACGCCTCCGCAAAGGAGTAGACCTCGTCGAAGTCCTCGATGGTGTCCTCCGGCTGCTTCTGCATCATGTTCAGATCGATGAAGCCGAACACGATCCGGCCGAAGTCCCGGGAACAGCGGATGTTCCACGACTCGAGGACCACGCGAGCCAGCATACCCCAGCGACCGAGGGCGTAGTCGCGCAGTCCCCAGCACAACTCCCGCCCGGTGACGTGCCGGTTGAGCTTCTCCACGCCCCCGGCCGCATCGATCGCTTCCACCACCGGCTCGGGAAGCTGCCCCGCGTGGTACTTGGCGATCAGGTCATGCCAGTCCATTTGCTGCCCCGCCAGATACTCGTGAAGCTGCCGCTGGATCGGCGTCTCCTCGCCGTGAACCCGCTCCGCCGCGTAGCTGAGCCCCTCGCGCACGAACAGAAAGGCCTGATCCGGATAGCGGCCGAGGTGTTTGACGAGATCTTCAAGCGTGTGCGCTGGCTCGGTTGGCATCGGTGCAGTGGGCGTGCCGGTACGCCGTGGGCAGGATCAGCCGCTGCCCGGAGGCGACGCGTCCCCGCCGCTTCCTCCCTCGGACGGTGTCTGGCGGCGCCGCCCCCGCCGGCGCCGGCCGCGTCGCCGTCGGGCTCGCGCCGCGTGATCGGATGCGTTGACCTCCCCCGGGGGGCCGCCGCCGGCGGCGCCCGTCTCGGGGGCGGCTGCGGCCTCCGGCGGCCGATCCTCGCCCTCCACTTGGGGGGATGGCGTTCTTCGAGGCCGTCGATCCCGCCGGTCGCCGCGATCCGCTGTTCGTTCCGCGACGTCGGTCGGTCGCCCGCTCGCGGCTTGGGCGGCGGCCTTGGCCGCGGCGGCCTCCGCGTCCAGAATGTCCTCCGCGACGACGGTGATGAACTTGTCACCCTCCGTGCGGATCTGCACGAGCTGGGTGAGAATCTGCCGGTTGACCACGACGCCGTCGCCGTGGTTGGTGTAAAGGAACGCCCCAACCTTGGGAAGCTGCTTGTCCAGCTCCTCGTAGCCGACGTGCTCGTACCGCAGGCAGCATTTCAACCGCCCGCATCGCCCGGACACCTGCGACGGATCGAGCGTCGCCTTCTGCACCTTCGCCATCCGCATGCTGATCGGGCGGAGGGTCTTGAGAAACACCTTGCAGCACACCTGCCGCCCGCAGGTCTCGTAATCCGCCAGCAGCCGAGCTTCGTCGCGGGCACCGATCTGGCGCATCTCGATGCGCGTGCGGTATTCCCGGGCCATTTCCTTGACGATGGCCCGGAAATCCACCCGCTCCGGAGCGGTGAAGAAGAAGATGAGCCGTTCCCCACCAAACGGGGCTTCACATTCCACCACGCGGATGGGCAGGGTGCGCCTCTCGGCCACGTCCTGGCAGAACCGGATCTTGTCCCGCGCTCCAGCCTGAATCCGGGCGTACTCCGCCAGGTCTGCTGCGGTCGCCTCGCGCAGGATCCGCCCCGCATCAAAGATGAAGGAGTCCTCCCCGCAGCGGCTCACCCATTCCTTCATCTGCTCGCGGTTGACCGCTTTTTCACAGCCGTTGCAGGTCAAAGAGACCTGCTCGCCGATCTCCAGCCCGCGCTTGGTCTGAATGACCACCTTCGCCCCGCAGGTGAAGCGCAGGTCGGGGTTGTGGGTGAACTCCCCGATGTAGCGCATGTAGCCGAAGCGGACGGCCGTCGTCGGGTACACCTTCTCCAGCCCGTTGCCGCACTGGATCTGTTCCGCGAGGGCGATGCCCGTCCCGCAGTTGGCGCAGCCGCCGTGCGGCTTGGTGCCCGCCGAAGGGTGGTCGAATTGGTCCAGATTGATCGTCGGTGAAACCATGGCCTGCTGCCCTCCGCCGATCGGCACGTACTCACGTCGGCTCCGCGAACACGACACCGGAGCGTCGAGGGACACCGTCGCGGGCGCTTGTCCCCCCGGTGTGGCTATGCCGGCTCGCCGAGGTGCGGCGCATCCCAGGATCAGCCGCGCCGCCCACGGAGACCCTTCCGCTAGCGCGCTGGCGCCACCTTGTTCAGGGCGGTCTCGAAGTCCTTCCGGCTTCTGAGGCCGATGAATTTTTCGATGATCTTACCCTTGTCGAACAAGATGACCGTCGGGATGGCGCTGACCGAGAAGCGGACGGAGACCTCCTTGTTGGCGTCGGTGTCGACCTTGCCCACCTTCACCCGGTTTTGGTATTGGTCGGCCAACTCGTCGATGATCGGTCCGAGGGCCTTGCACGGCCCGCACCATTCCGCCCAGAAGTCGACCAGGACCGGCCGGTCTGAGCTGACAACGGCGTCGTCAAAATTGTCGTCCGTAAACTCGAGCGTGTTGGCCCCAGCCATAGCGTCTCCTCTGTGTTCAAAACCCCTTCAAATGACGTAATTTCGATTCTAGAGACCGGTCCCGTCATGGTCAACCGGACAGGACGGATGGGGCTCGCCCCGTCAGCCTCGGGCGGCCGCGGGAGAAGGCAAGACCTCCCGACTCGGCCGGCGCCCCGCGCCGTCCGGGCGGGATTTCCACCGGCGGTGAATCCAGAGGTACTGCTCCGGCGCCTGGCGGACGAACTGCTCGATCCCCGCGGTGTAGCTCTGGGTGATCCAGCGGAGGGGGTCGGGCTTGTCCGCCCAGTCGTCGGGGTGGATGATCCGCTCGACCATAAAGTCGTATTGCGCCTGGATGCCCCGCCGGCGAGCGCTGCCCACGACGATGGGACGGCCCGTGGCCATGGCCAGCAGGCCGATCGACTTGTAGGTCGACGCCGGCCGGTCGAAGAACTCTACGAAGATGCCCTTTCGCCCGGCGTCCTGATCGCCAATGAACGCGAGCATCGCCCCGGACTCGAGGATCTCTTCCGCCTCGGTCATTGCGCCTTTCTTGTCCAGGAGCCTCAATCCGTGCGTCCGCCGGGTCGAGACCAGGTACTCGTTGAGGTATACGTTGTCGAACGGGCGCATCACCGCGGCGATCGGCAGGCCCAGGCTCGCCAGGAAATGGCCGATCAACTCGAAGCTGCCGTAGTGACCGGTCACCAGGATGAGGCCGCGACCGCCCACGATCAGTTCGATGAGCTCCTCACAGTTCACCAGGCGAATGTACCGCGACCAGGTAAAGCGGTTGATGAGCCGTGGCATGCACGCCACCTCGACCGCGAACATCGTCCAGCTTGCCAGGCATCGCTCGGCCAACCGTTTGAGCTGGACCGGCGTGAAGGCGTCGCCGAACGACGCTTGCAGGTGCGCCAGGGCCCGGTCGCGATGCCGCGGGCTCAGCCAAATCCACAGCCTGGCCAGCAGCCGCGCCGTCTGCAGATTCCACTCGATCGGAAACATCTGCAGGAGCGCGAAGATGATGCGAATCACCACGGCCAGCAGCCAAGCGTTGACATCGCGCTTGGTTTTCATGCGCCCCATCGTAACGCCGCCGCGCCGCACCGGCCACGGGCGGCGCCGCCTCGATCCCACGCGATTCGTTTCGACCGGCGCCGCCGGCCGGGGTGCCCACTTGACCCGCCCGCCAATCCGGGCCATATCGACCGGCTATGACCGATCCCCCGGCGCCACTGCCGCCAGCTTCGATTGAGATAGCCGATCTCGATTACCCCTTGCCGCCCGAGCTCATCGCCCAGCATCCGCTGCCGGAGCGCGACGGCGCCCGCCTGCTGGTCATCGACCGTGCTTCAGGGAGTCTTGCCGACCACCGGATCGGCCAGCTACCCGAGCTTCTGAGGGAGCACGATCTGTTGGTTCTTAACGATGCCAGGGTGCTTCCGGCAAGGCTGGCGGCTCACCGCCGCACCGGCGGAAGGGTCTCCGGCCTGTTTATCCGGGAGCATCGTCAGGGTGTCTGGCAGGTTCTGTTGCAGGGGTCGCGGCGGCTTCGCCAAGGCGAGTTGCTCACGGCTCGGCCAGTCCAAGGCGAGCCCGTGGAGCTCGAATTGCTTGACGCGTTGCCCGAAGGACTGTGGATGGTGCGGGTTCACGCGGAGGGGACGGCCGAGCAGATTCTCGGCCGCATCGGACGCACACCCCTGCCCCCCTACATTCGCCGGGGCGATAAAGATGACCTGGCCGACGAGGAAGACCGCGCCCGGTATCAGACGGTATACGCAGCCAAACCGGGGGCCATCGCCGCACCGACCGCGGGGCTGCACCTGACGCCGAGGCTACTGGACCGGCTTCATGGCGCCGGCGTGCGGACGGCGTTCGTAACCCTCTACGTCGGCCTCGGTACCTTTAAGCCCATCGCTGCGTCGACCCTGCCCGAGCACGCCATGCACGAGGAGCGGTTCGATCTGCCGGCCCAGACGGCGGCGGACCTGGCTGCCTGCCGGGCCCGCGGTGGTCGAGTGGTCGCGGTGGGCACCACAAGCGTGCGCGTCCTGGAGGCCGCGGCGGCGCCCATCAGTGGGAATTGGGGCGTGGAAGCGACGAACGGAACGACCCGCCTGTACATCTATCCACCGTACCAGTTCCGGGTGGTCGACGCCCTCCTGACCAACTTCCACCTCCCCCGGAGCACGCTGTTGGCGCTGGTGATGGCCTTTGGCGGCACGGAGCTGACCCGCCGGGCCTATGCCCACGCGGTCGATCAGCGCTATCGGTTCTACAGCTACGGTGACGCCATGCTGATTCAGTAGTCTCTGCGGCCAAGGCTAAGCGTGCGGGCGGGTGCTCGCTCGGATTCTCCGGGGCCACGTGGTCATGGAAGTCGTAGCGTTGATCGTCATCGGTCTCTTCGCCGGCTTCGTCGGCGGCTTGCTCGGCGTGGGCGGCAGCATCGTTATGATCCCGGCGATGACCGAACTGCTGGGACCAGACCAGCATCTTTATCAGGCCGCGGCGATGATCGTGAACTTCTTCGTGGTCGTCCCCGCGGTCGTTCAACACCGGCGCGCCCGGGCCATCCACGCCGGCACCGTGCGTCGCCTCGTTCCACTGGCGATGCTGGCGGTGGTGGTGGGCGTGGGGGTAAGCGAGATCCCCGTCTTTGCGGGCCGCGGCGAGGCGTATTTGCGGGCGATGTTCGGCGCCTTTCTACTCCTTGCGGCTGGAGCCGACCTCTACCGGGTACTGCGGAACAGCCGGCCGGTCAGCCCGACCACGGTGCCGTCCGGTACCGCCATGGACACCGGTTGGTCAAGGTCGATGATCGTGGCGATACCCGTCGGCTTCGTCGCCGGGCTACTCGGCGTCGGGGGGGGCATCCTCGCCGTGCCGCTACAGCGTCGCGTCCTGGGCATCTCGATCCGGGTGGCGATCGCCAACTCGGCCACGATCATCATCGCCACCAGCCTGGTTGGCGCGATGGTGAAGAACTACGCCTACCTGCAGGATCACCCCGGGAGCCTGCGTCCGTTCCTTCTCGCCCTGGTTCTGATCCCCACGGCGATTGTGGGCAGCCTCTACGGCAGCAGCCTCACCCATCGGCTTCCGTTGCGGGTGGTGAAGGCAGCCTTCTTCGTGCTGCTGTCCGTCGCGGCGGTCAGGCTGGTCCAGGGAGCGGCCCGCGATCTTCGGCATACGGAGGTCGCTTCCGACGCTCACTTTCGCGCAGGATCTGCGCCGACCCGGAAAAGCTGTCCATTGGCAGTGCCCGAGGCACTCCGCCGCGTTCAACTTTTCTGTTGAATCGCTCCGATAGCCGCCTACACGACGTCGCGCGTACTGTCCGGTGCACGACGAGCATTCCATGACGACCAAGAAAAAGGGCGACACATGAAACGAGGGATTCGACAGCGCCAGGCCGCCGCTCTGGCCGTGTGCGGGCTGGTCCTGTTCACGAACGCCGGCGCAGGCTGCGTCGGCGGCACGGCGTTTCGCGAGGCCGCCGGGCCCGCGGTTCAGCAGGGCATCACCCTGATCCTCGACGGCTTGGTGGAAGGCTTGTTCGCGGTCGTCGAGCCAGATCCGTCGAGCGTTGACGGCGCCGGCGGGAGTTGATCCGGCGGGTTACCTGAAACGACCGCGAGCGGTGCACGGTCCTGGAACGCGGCGGCTTTTCGCACATCGGCAACAATAGCCGAAGCGGGCGCCGTTTCTACGCCTGCGAGGCCTGGGCCAGCAGGCGCGCCGCCTGCCGCTCGTCCATCTCCAGGCGCAGCAGCTTGTAGTCCGTCGTGCTGTTGCCGAAGCGGTGGAACTCCTCGCCCACAACGGCGAAGCCGACCCGCCGGTAACAACGGATGGCGGCGAGGTTGTCGGGAAAAACCACCAGAGAGAGGCGTTGGACGCCCAGTCGTTCGAAGCTGTACTCAGCGAGCATTCGAACCAGCCGCTGGCCGAGTCCGCCGCCGCGAAAGCTCGGGTCGATCACCACGTGACCGAGCCAATAGTGGCTCGACTCCTTCGGCA
>Ga0214473_10002851_pt1 | contig 21154 bp, 21 predicted proteins | sample RVTome_7_FD_203509 | JGI IMG/M metagenome (GOLD analysis project Ga0214473, IMG submission 203509) | Soil microbial communities from uranium-contaminated site in the Upper Colorado River Basin, Wyoming, United States - RVT98D197 | ecosystem: Environmental > Terrestrial > Soil > Contaminated >... | reverse complement strand
CAGTAGCAATCACTTTTCTATAGCCGGTAGGTTCGACTATCTACCAGTGACTCAAAATGTCGGCAGCATGCTGTATAATCGTTGGGTGCCAGCCGGTGACGATCTTTGGCAAATCCGTCTGAAGTTGTTCACCAGTGCAGGTGGTTTTCTGGGCAGCACAGTATGGCATCATATCCAACTGGATAACACTGCACCAAGCACCGTGAAGAGTCCAACGACGCTCGACATCCACATTGACAGCGGCGGTGATTGTAAGGACTTCACGGTTGGCATCATCGTGAATGGCCATTTCGTAGCGCGCGACATTCACTTCGGCCACTATGGTCTAGTTACGCTCCCTGCGAGCATGTCACCGAACAGCTCTGTACCATCATCAGGTAATATTCAGACAGCACTAGCTCCGGGCAACATGTGGAGTTTGAACACAGCCGGCATGAAACCATGCGGCTATGTCATTCTACTCCAAGCATGGGATAGAAGCATTGTCAATAGTCATCCAGATTCACATAATTACAACCAGGACGATGTGGGATTCTGCTTGAGGGCAGCTAATAAATAAACAGGGTATCGATTGAAAAGCAAAACGGGCAAGGGAGGTGACCTTGCCCGTTTTGAGAAACTCACCCATTTTGATGTTGGACAGGCTGTTAATTTGGATGGTACTATTGGGGACATTTCTGGTGCGAGTTACTACTGATAGAAGCTGTGAATTCCATGTTGAGCTGGAAGATTGGACTCACAATGAAAAAGGCAGTGGCAGCTCTTGACTTGAAACTCATCAAAAGCGATGGTTAACTATTTAAAAAATTAAAACTCAATAGGATTATATTTTAAAATTCAATAAGCTATAAAAAGTGAATAATAAAGAAAAATAATTTTATATTATAGATGAAATTTTTATCTGTTTTGGCAGACCAACCGCCTGCTTGTCTGCCTTTGGTGGGAATGATATCCTGCAATTTGGCGGATTAACTAATAGTTATGTGCTTCAATAAAATAATTCTAAGGTGATGATATGAATGGTTTATTGTATTATCCTTATATCAATTTATCACAATCTGATTGGACAATAAGAACTCTATTGTACTACGAAAAGCTTGGAACAATTGTCCCGCAAGAATATTTTTATAATCCTGAAAGGAATTATGAACCCCATATGTTGGAGTTGGTAAGGATGAATTAGTTGTTCCGATTGATCCAATGAATACACTTTCTAATCCTTGGAAAGTAACCAAACCTTTTATTGAATACACACAAAAACCTGAGTTTAATATTGAATCAAAGAGAGCAAGTTTTGGAGTTGGTAATTATGGAAGAATTCACGTTGACAAATTTAAGCCAAGAGGTGCAAGAATACATACTGATAAATTTGATGGAGAGATATTCTACCAGTTGGAACAGATGGGATTGGCTAAAAAAATTGATTACAGTTGGTATATAGTTGAGTATCATACAGCAAGTTTTTTAATGACATTTTTAGCTACAATTATTAGCTCAAAACTCAGCTTGCAACCAATAACGGATGAGATAGTAGTAAGTTCGTCTAAAAATAGATTCAAAGTCGAACCAGAAAAAAACATAAAGAAAAGAGGTTCATCATAATAATTCGTACCTGGCTTTATGCAATGCATAAATTTTCAATTTGAAAAATTCAGTATCTCTATAACCGTATGCCTTTCTTTTTAACACTTTTATTTTATTATTAAACCCTTCCAAACGACCTGTACTCACCGGATAGAGATAATAGTTCAGTACGCCACTTCGGTGTCCAGCTAACAAATTGCAAAATTTCACTATCGGTTGAATTGTTGTAGACCGTGCTTTCTCCAACCACTCTTTAAGGAACTCTTTTGCTGCTGCTTGATCTGGTTGCTGCCACAACAAATGGAGATCTTCTTTCAAGTAATATGCTTGTGCCAATGGCTTATTCAAAGCGAGGGCTTCTTCCAAGCGTTGCTTTTGGGTTGTACTTTTATCAAGATGGTCTTGGTTCTTTAGCAACAACCAGCGCAGTCCTTTCATGACGCTGCGTTTATTTACTTCTACTTCTTCTCTATACAGCGAACGTCTGGTCTCATCTAATGCTTCATTTATTTTTTTGATGATATGAAATTTGTCAAAGACTATCTTAACATCGTAAGTGTGTTCCAAAACGGATTTTAGATAAGCTGGCCACATATCCATTGCTACTGCTTTGAGTTTCGCTCCTGATGATTTGAGCCGTTTCCAGAATGGTTTCAGCACTTCACTCTCGCGTCCATTGCCAACAAAGATTGCTCTTCCATGTTCAAGATCATAGACTACCGTCATATACTTATGTCCCTTCTGAACTGCAAATTCGTCTATTGCAATGTAACGCACATCTTTCAATCTGGGCGATCCGTAGTGGCGTTTCAGATATCGCTTTTGAATATCTTTTACTGTATTCCAACTCATCCTTAGATTGTTTGACACATCATGAATGGTCATAGAGTGAAGTAAGTCGTTAACATAGTGTTCTAATCTACGGGTATAGCTTTTTTTTGTTCTGCATAGGGCAGTTTCTCCTGACGTATACTGCCGCATTTCTTACATTCTAATCGCTGTACTTTTGCCAACAGATATACTGGCTTCAATCCTATGGGGGCGGTTCGGAATAATCGTTTCATCGTTCCCTTCTTAATGACTTGTGTACTTCCACACTTTCCACAACGCAACAGATGTTCCTTTGTTTGAATGTGAACGATGATAGAGCCACCTTTATACTCGCTTTTCAGTACATCTTGTCCTTTCACCCCAAAGCCGTGATACAATAAACTTGAGTTCATAGTTTTTATTATCAATTTACTAAAAAGTACGCATCTTTATGATGAACCAGAAAAGAGAAGTTATTTTGCGTGAATTAATTCCTTTCCCAAGTGAATTAGATTTAGGAAAATTTCATCGGTTCAAAGAAAAATATAATGAGCTTTTAACAACATTTAAAAATAAAGTAGAACAGATTGTTCTTGACGATACAATTGAAAAAGGCTCTGAATTATTTAATAACAAAGTTGAAGACTTAAAGTTACGCAAGGATGAACTTTCTGCAAAAATGAATGAAAGCAAAGTTGGGAGTATAATATTTGGTTCAATATGTGGAATTATAGGAGCTATACAAGGATTGTCAACAGCAGAAACACCTGGGGCAATCATTGGTGGTTTGCCGGGTTTTGCAAGTGCAATATATTCAGCAATTAAGATTGAGAAAGCAGAAGATATTTTTGATCAATCCGGGATGAAATATTTGGCTCTTGTTGACAAAAGATTGCGATAAAATAAATGTAAAATATTTTATTATAACAATCGCACAAAACCAGCTTTTCCACCCGACCGCGTTTTCATTGCGGCATTATTCAAATTATCGGGTTTGGTGAAAAGGTTAGCATTCCAAGTAAGTTTGTTCTATTAAATAAATTTTTTAATAATTATTGGCGGTTGTTTTTGGGTGGCATTCCAGTTCTGGGGCGCCGCTTATCGGCAACGGCATTATGCCTCAAACAAATAAGTATCATTATGGTTGAAGAAAATACAAATCCTAAAACATTTATCTCTTATAGTTGGAGTTCACCAGCACATCAAAAGTTTGTTATTGATTTAGCAGAAAAACTTACTACTGATGGTGTTGCGGTAATTATTGATAAGTGGGATTTAAAGGAGGGTCAAGATAAGTATGCTTTTATGGAAAAGATGGTAACTGACCCCACAATGAATAAGGTCCTTATTATTTCCGATAAAAAATATGCTGAGAAATCTGATAATAAATTTGGGGGTGTTGGAACAGAATCACAAATTATCTCAGCAGAAATATATGATAAGGTTGAACAAACTAAATTTATTCCCATTGTGACTGAATTTGATAATAATGGCAATCCTTACCTTCCAGTATTCCTAAAAAATCGAATCTATATCAATTTTGGTGAAGATTCAGTTTTCTATGATGAATATGATAAGCTTTTACGAAATATTTACGATAAACCTATATTCAAAAAACCAGCTTTGGGAAGTATTCCTTCTTACATTCTTCAAGAAAAACAGCAAACACTAATCACTCAACACAAATATGGTTCTTTAAGAGATGCAATAAGCAAAGAAAAGACAATATCTAAAATGCTTTGTTCAGAATATCTTGATGAATTTATTAGTGCTTTGCAAACTTTCCGTTTACCAGAAAAAGATTCTGAGAAACAATTGGATGACCAAGTAATTGATGCGATACGCTCAATAAAAGTTTATCGTGACCAGTTAGTTGAATTTTATAAACTACTTATTACTGGAACTAATGATTTTTCTTATTATGAAATAATATTTGAATTTTTAGAAAAAGTGATGAGGCTTAATTATTCGCCTGAAGGTATCGGTTCTTTTTCTGAATGGTGGTTTGAACAATATCGTTTTTTTAATATGGAAAATTTTCTTTACCTAACAGCATTATTAATTAAATACAAAAAAATTGATGAAGTAAAATTTTTCACAGAAGAAAAATATTATGTTTATTCTGGATACGAACGAGGTGCATATGAATTCTCATTATTTAACAGCTACATAAAAAGTATAGAACAACATAGGAAATCAAGATTAAAATCGAACAGAATTTCTATAACTGCCGATTTACTAAAAGAAAGGTGTGACATAACATTTTTATCTTTTGAAGAAATTATGCAAGCTGATTTCATACTTTCTTTAAAAAGCACATTCGATAAAGACAATAAATATTCTTACTGGTTTCCTAGAACATTAGTTTATAAAGGATGGCATTCACAGCTTCCCTTCCCAATATTTATAAAAGCTGAATCTGAAAGATATTTTAATACTATTGGTAAACTTTTTAATGTTAGAAATAGAGAAGAATTAATGCAAAAATTTAATAAGGCATCTGAAGTATTTGAATTTTCAAACTGGAGATTTGATTATCAATCAATCCCCTTCACAGCGTTTTTAAATCTAGATAAATTGTACAAGTCATAATGAGCCAATCAAGCAGACGCCGTTTTCGCAATCGGCGTTTGTGTAATTATTGGCTTTGTTCTTCCGTGTAATGTTGCTTTGTAAAATAGTTCTGTTAAATAAATATTTTAATAGTAATTGGCATTTACTTTTTAAGTGGCTTCGCTGTTCGGCGGAGGCGGCTTAAAAACAACGTCGTTATATTTACAATTTAATGGGTTGCTAAAATGAAAACAAAATTTCTTTTCACAACATTTCTTCTTTTTATTTCTACAATCAAAGCACAAACTCCAATTCCAGAGGTATATCTTACTTACCCAGTATATATAAAACTGTCTAACGGTGGTTCAGCAAGCGGATTTTATTATTCTGACTCTACATATTTTTATTTAGTTACAGCAAAACACGTATTCTTTGATCCTGTAACAAATCGATTGAACAGTGAAAGTGCGGATTTAATTTCTTATCCTAGGGACCCGTATACGAATCCATATAATTTACTTAGATGCAATCTAAAATTATTGTTAGATAAAAATCTGGTTCGATATCATAATCAATTCGATGTTGCAATCGCTCTCATCGGAAAATACGAAATTATTGATAGTGCTAATGCAAGAATAAACTATAATGAAGCAATCACAAAACCAAATCCTGCTGCTTCAAGAGTAAAACAATTTTCAGAAATATTCATACTTGAAAGTAAAGATTTACCTGTCGGAACAGAGGTTCATATCTTTGGTTATCCTACTTCTGTCGGCATTAAAGAGTTGCCTCAATTAGAATTGACTCAACCATTATTTAGAAGGGGAATAGTCGCAGGAAAAAATTATAAGCTTAATACTATTATTCTTGATTGTCCCGTTTATAAAGGTAATAGCGGTGGACCTGTTGTAGCAAGTTTAGTTGATGGTCCCAATACTAAATTTCGTCTAATTGGTATCGTAAGTGAATTTGTTCCATTTGAAGAAAAATGGATAAATGATAAATATGGTTATGCTAATGTTGAATACAGTAATTCTGGTTATTCAATAATTGCCCCCATTGAGATAATGTTGGATTTAATAAAACAGTTTTAAAGTAAACATAATAAGCCAATCAAATAGACGCTGTTTTCGCATTTGGTATTTCTACTCACGCCTCCTCCCTTACTCTTCCCTTTTTGCTTCGTTTATAATTTATCTGTCAAACCCAAATAAGAGCAAACTAATTTTTCAAATCCTCATTTCATTTCAATTATTTCTATCCTAATCACATTGTTTTTCATTTTTTTCATTGATAACAATTGCATATTAAGGTAAATTACCATTGTGAAAAAGATTTTATTTACAAAAATGAACGGTGCCGGAAACGATTTTATTGTAATAGATAAAAACAAAAACAAAGGTATTTCATTAAAGCAAAAGCAGATATCAAGTCTATGTAACCGTCGCATAGGCATTGGTGCAGATGGTGTAATTTTTATATCCAATTCTAAAGACAGCGATTTTTTAATGGAATATTTTAACGCGGATGGATCTTTAGGAAGTTTATGCGGCAATGGTGCCCGCTGTGCTATCCAATTTGCCTCTGATTCGAATAGATTAAAAAATGGCAAAGCTGTTTTTCAAGCTAATCATGAAGTATTTAATGGTGAAGTTGAAAAAAACGGCATTGTTCGGTTTGAGCTTAAACCACCAGCAAGAGTTAAGCTTAATTTCCGGATAAAAGCCGCAAGTCAATTAATTAAATCGCACTTTGCCGATACCGGTTCTCCGCATGTTGTTATCGAAATTGAAGATGTGCTGGCTTTACCTAAAGATTTAAATTCAAGGTACAGAAATATCGAGAATTTTCCGGTTCTGGAAATTGGAAAGGAAATAAGATACCACAAAGATTTTTCACCCAACGGTGTGAATGTTAATTTCATTCAGATAAAAAATGATGAAATTTTAATTCGAACCTATGAACGTGGAGTAGAGAACGAAACTCTAGCATGCGGTACTGGCTCGGTTGCTGCAGCTATTATGGCTAATGCTCACAAGAATCTTAAACCGCCAATCAAATTAAAAACATGGGGCGGGGATGTTCTTGTAGTTAATTTTCAGCGGTTGGGTGATAAATTTGAAAAAGTTTCGCTAACCGGTCCTGTAAAAACAATTTTTAATGGTGAGCTTGATCTAAAAGAAATTTAATAACTTATTACTTAATGGAGATAAAATGGCAAAAATAATTTTCTCAGTTCAGTACGAAATCAATCCGGATAAAAGAGAGGATTATGTAGGAGTAGTCCGGGAGTTAAAAAACCTGCTGAAAGCAGAGGGTTTAGAAAGCTATAACGTTTATGAAGTGAAAAGTAAAGCAAATCACTTTCAGGAATTATTCACTTTCAAATCAATGGAAGCGTATGAGCAGTTTGAAGATGATCAGAATGAAAGAATAAATATTTTAATAAATAAATTGAGTGATTTTACCGAAGGACATTCTTCCAAGTACACACTCCTAAATGAGCTTGAGCTATAATCTTGTGTAAAGAATATTGTGATTTTCTTTTCATTTTTTTTATCGTGAATAAATCATGCAGAGTCTGAATCCAATATTTTTTTTTCTTAACTGTCTAAAATAGAAAAGGTTACGCCCCCACACTTTTTAATTGACTTTAAATATTTTATATAATATGTTAACGCTCAAATTCTGGAAATGCTCTTAAATAACTAATTCATTAAAAACTCAGGAGGTTATATGTACAAGAGATACTTTCTCGTTTTTGTTCTTGCTCTTTGTTTAATGCCCTTATCGTTTGGTCAAAAAACAGATAAGATGGAGAAAACAGGCGGATATGCTAGAATTCTCGGTATGGGAAACAATCCGTATATAGTTGACCCTTTCTATGTTACAGTTAACCCGGCTTGGGGCGCTTACTATGATCATTTTTTATTTGGTGATCTTGGCTCAACAGCAGGCGCATTTGCTAAGGGTGGTGTAGGACAATTTGCATCAGCTAATTTTAGATTAAATCCGGATCTCACCATTGGTGTTCTTTTGACTCGTAACGATTTTAATGGTCGACTTGGTATAGCTGCATTAGATCCCAATGGAATTGTTAGTACGGTTACAAGTACAGCCCCACTGGATAATAATATTGAACTGATGGGAACTTTCATGTTGGGAAATACCGCTGTAGGTTTTGGTGTTGCTTATGCATCTACACTGAATGAAACTAATCCTCCCACAGGTGGTTCTACTTCTGCTTCTGCTAAACAATTTGGTTTTAATCTTGGTTTAATCACTAAAGTGACAAGCTCAATGAAATTAGATCTTGGCGCTTCACTGGTACTGCCAAGTGCTTCTTTAGAAACACCCACGGTAAATAATATTATCAATAATCAAGATGTATCTGAAACAATAATATTAGCAAATGCAAGATTATTTTGGGATTATTCTTCAAAACTTGCTTTTGTACCTGTGGTTAATTTTATGTTGTCATCTGGAACTCAAGAGAGACGGGATCCTGCCGATGCAACAAAATCAGCTTCTGGTGATCTTACTTCCAGAACCGCTCTCATTGTGGGGTTAGGAATTAATTATAAAGTCGGTGACTTTTTATTAGCAGGCGGTCCTGCTTTTGCATTTCTTAAAACAAGCCAAGACTCTGACAAATTTAACTCTGTAAAAAGTGACATTACTAATACTGTTTTTCCTTTCTGGAACCTTGGGCTTGAGTGGAAAATGAACGATTGGTTTGTTGCAAGACTTGGTTATGTTGCTACAACTTTGAAAACATCCACAGAGAATGGCAATACAAATGTTACCGAAGTAATCGCCACAAGTTTTCCAGTTCTTGGAGGTATTCAAACATCTAATGGTGCCACAGTTGGAGTAGGGTTCAGACTTGGCAGTTTCTCGCTTGATGCTACAGTTAATGAAGATGTTCTGCGTCAGGGTTTGAATAATATTGGTGGTGGAGGAGCAACCTTTGCTTACCTATCAGCAAGTTATGCACTCCCATAGGTTCTAAAATTTCCGTTTATAAAAAGGTACTCCGAATAAGGGTACCTTTTTTTTTGACTAACGTAGTTCCTCACGAACCATTGGAGAGCCACTAAAGAACAGGGTTAGTTGCTCCTATACTAACCCAATGTGGAAAACATCGCTACTACCAACCTCCCTCCACCATCCTCCCACATCCATTCTTTCTTTCACTTATGTTATTTTATTGGTTACAATTATTGAATCCGTTAGCTAACGGGCTACGGCATTCTTATAAATTGACTTCGTAGAAGTCAGATTATTGTAATATACTTAAAAGCAATTCTCGACTAATCCTCGGAGAGGATTTATAATTCAAGAGTTATCAATTGAAGTACTTAAAATTATATGGCTCACGCAAATGTTATTTTTACTGTAAATTCAGAAATCAACCAATTTTTTAGATAACACTTAAAGTTGAACAAAGAAGGATTCTTAAAATTTTGTAATCTGATTGGCAGAAGTCAGAACCATTAATCCACCTTACAATTCAATTAGGAATTAAGTGATTTGATATTTTAGTGACTACCAACCTCCCTCCACCATCCTCCCACATCCATTCTTTCTTTCTTTTCTAATAACCCTTTTATTTCTATCTTTAACTAACCTAAAATTGGATTGAGATAACATGTTTGAATATATCGGTGCTATGCATATGCACTCAGTTTATTCTGATGGTTCAGGACAAGTTCCTGAAATTGCAAAAGCTGCCTCTGAAGTAGGATTGGATTATATTCTTCTTACTGATCATAATACGCTGCGAGCGCTTAAAGAAGGTTATGAGGGCTGGTACGGAAATACTCTTCTGCTTGTCGGCTGTGAAATAAATGACAGGCAAAATAAAAATCATTATCTCGCTTTTGGAATTAAGCAGGCATTCTCTACACGATTGTCCGCTGCTGATTACGTCAATAAAGTTAAAGAAGCCGGAGGAATCGGCTTCATTGCACACCCCCATGAAAAAAGAAATCACATGAAAGAGCATCCGCCGTATCCATGGATTGATTGGGATGTTGATGGGTTTACGGGAATTGAAATTTGGAATCACATGTCAGAATGGATGGAAAACTTAAGGGAGGAAAATAAATATCAATCATTTCTTCATCCTCTTAAAACAATTGTTGCCCCTCAGAAAAAAACTTTAAAGCTTTGGGATGAACTAAATCTAAAGCGCAAAGTTGTTGGAGTAGGCGGAGTTGATGCTCATGCTCATAAATATAATTTGCTGGGGTTTCTGGAAGTGGAAATTTTCCCTTACAAAGTGTTGTTCAAATCAATTCGGACTCACATTCTTACTGAGGAAGAAATAAAAAAAGGAAGATCGGAGGATGCTGTTGAGAAGGCAAAGAAAATAATTTACTCGGCATTGGAAAAAGGTTCAAGTTTTATTGCGAATGATTATCATGGTGATTCAAAGGGTTTTAAATTTTTTGCTGAAGCTGATAGGAAAATATATAATATGGGAGATAAAGTTCCCAAAACCAGCAAAGTGAAACTTAGAATTTTTGTTCCAGGCTCAAATGCGGAAATAAAATTAATACGTAATGGCCGGGTAATAGAGTCATGGGAAGATCAAGAAGTATCTTTCAATGTGAACAGTAAAGGTGTTTACAGAGTTGAGGTTTATTTAAATGGCAAAGCATGGATTTTTTCTAATCATATTCGCATTGGTGTTTAATTTTTTTATTTTGATCCCGAAACAAGTTCGGGACAGGTTTTTAATTGACCCGCGCCCATAGTTCAACTGGATAGAACGTCGGATTCCGGTTCCGAAGGTTGAAGGGGGAAACAGCTTAAATTCAAATCTTTTGGAGTAATCGTTAACTAAATCGTTAACCAATTTCCTCAATTTTCAGCAATTCAAAGAGCTTAAACGAAAAAAGCCCAAGTGGTAAAATTCAAGGGGGTCGAATCCCTATCAAAACCACTCAGGCTAATTTCAATTTTAAACTTTGTTTTCATTTCGACCCTTCGAATTTTTTTACAAAAATAATTTTCTTTAGTTCATTGTCAATAACCAGAAAAGTAGACAGTAGCGTAAGCTATTAATTTTTAAATGAGTTAGAGGGAAATAAATATTTTTTACTGAAAGAATTATTTAAGTGTAAAGAAAAATCATCTTACTTTCATTTCGCTTTTATTACGCTTCTTATTCACCTATTCATTATGCTTTAATTTGCTTTCATCTTGCTTTTACTTGCTTTCATTTACGCTTTATTACGCTTTCATGTTGATTCTCATTGATTTTTTTTCAATTGGTTATATGTTCAATTTTGCTTCTAAACGCTCATACATGCGATTTAAACAATGTTCTACCATCAGCTATATGATTTCTACCTAAAGCTCAAACTATCAACTGATCGCATTAAATAATTTACTTTTTCTTATTGCTAATAATAGTAGTGTATCTAATGAAAGTAGAGAATCTTTACTATTACTTTCACTACTTACATCACTTTCACTTATTATTTTAATACATACTCTCCATACCTAACCTTCACCACTTCCGGTATTTTTTTCAGCATATTACAAACATTGTTTTCCGCCTTACCTAAAAATTCTGCAATCTCCTTTGTCTTAAGTGGTCGGTCCTGCTGTAGAAATAGAGTAATAATTTCTTCTCGTTCCGGTGTGGTCGTTTTACCTTTTTCACCCTCTACAATCCAAATACAATTTTTAAACTTTACTGAATATTCCTTTTCCTCAAAGTCTCTGCCTTTAATGGATAAGATAAATTCCTTGTTTGAATCTTTATGCAGTAATAACAAAGAATCAGGCGAAGCCGTTAGACCTGTTGATCCGAGAACTTGGTCGTAAATATCTTCATATTTCATTTTGGTAGTGTGATGAACAAACAAAATGCTTATGTGCCGTTGTAAAGCAATTTTTTGGATTATTGATAGGAAATCATATTCATCTTGAAATTGATTAGCATTTCGTTTGTTGCTTCTTACAATAGCCCTTCCAAGCGTATCCAAAACAACTAATTTTATATCCTTATTATCATCTAAAATCTTTCCGAGACTGTCTATTCCTTCTGTTGTCATCTTAGGAAAGTCGCAATCGCGTGGAATAAATAAATTCGATGGAGCTTCTTTAAAGTGTTCCTCTGCTAACATTCGATTAATTCTATCCTGCAACCGTCTGTAATTATCTTCATAAGGAATGTATAAGACCGAGTTTTTATTAACTTTGAAAAATTCTAAAGCATGTCCGCCGTTGGCAATTGCCAAACTCATGTTCAATGCTAAAAAAGATTTTCCTATTTTCGGTCTGCCCGCAAGTATCAAAAGACCTTCCGGTAGTAAATCTGGTATTATCCAATTTATTGGTTTCAGTTCCATAGTTTGTAGCTCCCTTGCGTTTACAAGTTTTATATGACCGTTGTTTCTATTTTCTATTTTTATAAGGTTTTTAGCTTGCTCAAATGGTAAACTTACTTGTAAGAGATAATCAACCGCACTTTTAATATCTTCCTTAGTAAAGGATTTCCCAACTTCTTTTAGCTTTTGTAGTTCTCGATATTTCCAATTTGTTAGATTCAGCTTGCATAAATTATTAATCAAAAGTGCTGAATCCTTTTGAGTTTTCCCGAGTTCACAAATCTCCATAAATAGATCTCTGTTGTCTAAAGAGAAGTCAACTTCGCTTAATCGATTAGCTATCTCTGGAATTAATTTCAAGTTGTTAAGCAAAGCAGATAGGATTTTTAGCTCAAATCCTTTTTTTGATTGTAACTTATTCATTACCCAGCTCAAGGATATTCAATTTTTGACCCAGCAAAATCTCTTTCCTAATCATGATGCTATTCCGAACAATGTTAATTGGCGTTCTGATTTCCTGATCTGGTTATAGTCACTCTCTGAAAGGTTTATATGATCTAATTTTAATATTATTTGCTTATCCACATTCATATTACAAAATGGACTTGCAATACCAAGTTGCAACCACTTTTTCCTTGTAGTTTTCAATTCACTATCATTGAACGGAATAAGAATGTATGCGAAATTATAATGCGTTAGAATATGCTCATTGATCCCAAGCCCGGAAAACATACGCATTATATTTTTAGAACTTCGATGAACGCAATAAAAAGTTGAGTCCTTAAGATCAAGCTCACCACATTTGAAGTTGTTAACCTTAGTGTAAAGAGCAATCCTCCCATTATGAAGATGTTTCTCATAAATTTGACTCATTGCTGTTGAAATACTATTTTTCATTTGTAAAAACTCCTTCTTAAAGTTTTTATAACTTGAGCCGGTTGGATTCTTACAGGATTCTGCAATCGGCTCTTGTGCTTTTAAACGAAAAAACCCGTTCAAAGTGGTGGTGGACACTCGAATCGGGTTTAGTCGTAAAATTTAATTTAGTTAGTTCCACCACAGTCATTATTTCAAATAACTCTGGTAGAAACCTAACGGTGATTATCTTAGGGATTCAATAGTTTCGTCACCGTGATTTTTGTGGATTGCGGAATGCTTTAATATATCTGATGATTGATTCTTTATTTTTATTTGATGGAAAGTCCTTTGAAAAATATTTATTATAAACTTGACCATTAGTAAGTTTCCACTTCTGATTCAACTTAATTGACTTAATTGGAACTTGTTCCATAACTATTGATCTCAACTCTTTTTTTTTCAAAGTGTCCATAACAGATCTTTTCATTTTACCTTTAGTGGGCTTTGGTTCATCATCAAATAATTCATCCTCATTTTTATTCTGTAATTTTACAAATGAAAATTCATCATTAAATCTATTATCATCTGAAATTAAAAATTCATCAATGATTTGTATGAGTTCATCTTTAGTAAAATCAATTTGATTTCTAATCTTTTCTGTTATATAGTCGCCGTCCTCATACCTTCTCCTTATAGGAATTAATTTCTTTGCTATAATACTATGGATACCTCTAAGATATTCTTTTGCTTTTTTGGTAACAAAATACTCACGTCCTTCAGTAGTTCTTAAACTTCTACTAATCAATATATTTTTATTTATTCTTAGTCGAATCCTACCTTCTATAAATTCCAATAATTCTTGATTTGTTCCCATTTTTCCACCACCAATAAAAAATCCTTCCTTGTGTTAGCATCCGGTAGCCAGCCGGACTTCCGATAAATCGGAACACAAGAGAAGGATTCAATTAAAAATTATTTCGGCTGTTTATTGCTAAGTTCTACGCTAACTAAAGTATTTGGTTTTCGTTCCTGATAGTCGCAATTCCTTTTCTTAAATATTTCTTCAAATTAGAGAATTCTTCCTCTTCTCCTGGTCGTTCAAATGTAAACTCTTTTTTTCCAAGCAAAGACCAATAATCCTTCAGTATTATTTCTGTCATGTTGAATATTTCTTCAAAGTCACTATTGGTGATAGAATATTCTGCATGAAGTGCTTCAAAACCTCGCTGTAGATATTCATTCGATTTGTGAATAAATTCATTATTCCTATGTTTATTTAACGAATAAAGTTTAGGTTTGATGAAATCCAATCTTTCATTTTGACGTTTTAATACTTGTTTAACAATCAGACCATTATTAAAGATTTTCTCATTTTTTTCTACAAACTTTAGCAAGCTAATTATCGAAACAGCTCCTTTAGATTCATCAAACAATCAGGTTAAATATAGACGTGCTGAAGTATAATGTGCAAAAGCAGTGCTTACAAAAAAAGAAATTGCGATTCCAATCGCATCTGCTTCACCTTCAAAGGTTTTATTTAATCTTTGCCAAGTTCTATAATAAATTCGGCCGTTAAAACAATCTTTGATTAATTCTCTCAATAGCTTTTCAAAAAATCTAGTCGCTTCCATTCTTACTAACTTTCAACTTTTCATTTAACCAATAAAATAATAAAATGAATAGAAATACGATAATGTAATTCAGAATAAGTTCATGGATTACTATAGAACGCTGTAAAGGATATTCTTGTTTTACAGAGACTTGATATTTTTGGCTCCATCCCCATTTATCAAACATTTCAAATCTTGTTGGAGAGCTGAAGATGAAACCACGCTCTCTAAGCGGTAGTTTATCACCGATTTGACTCTCATAGATTTTCTTATCTCGACTATTAATTGAGTTACTTAAATACCAATTTGTTGGTGGGAATAAAGTTATAATAATGAATGCAAGGATAAAAGAAAGTGCCCAGTATGATTTTAGGAAGTTGCTCATAAGTTCCTCCAAAAATATTATATGTTCTTTTGCTTCACCGCTTTATAAGGTATCGGATTTTCACTCTGTCTGCCTTTGAAAGTCTGATTAACAACCGGATAAGTAACTTTTTTTGTCCTTCGCTTCTTAATCGGTTTCTTAGATTTTTTTACGCTAAAGATTATTTGAACTTGTTATTGAGTAAAAATTCTCTTGTTAATAAATATCTTGGATGCGTTTTATCTAACTCATTTTTAATTACATATTCTAAATGCTTTTTAGTTTCAAGGTTTATTTCTTCTGTATATGTATTCCTATCAAGAAAAACCTTTGCAAAAATCAAATGCAGTTCCAAGGTTAGCGGGTGATGTGGATATTTCAGACTTAATTTATCCAAGTCATTATTAAGTGTTTCATTTAACTGTAACCCCTCATCGCTGTTTATCGCCAATACTGAACTGTTATATTCAAATAATCCATCGGAGATATAATCATTTCCCCAATATTTCGACAACTTAGAAATTATCTTGTAATAGCTTGCATAAATTTCAAACTCTGGGTGATTAACAATAATTTCATCATAATATCTATCTAATACCTCTGCGGTTGAAGTAGTATCTGTTCCTTTTGAAAAAACTAAATAAGGATTTGGAAATTTAAATTTATAAAGCGTTTGAGTGAATTCTAATTTTTTCGCTACAAAGGATGCTTCGTTTTGGTTTAAATCAAAAAGATTTCTGAATAGAGCATTGTCCTGAAAAAAAGTAATGAGAGTATTTATTCTCTTGTTGACTGTATTGGAATATTTAGAATTTGGATATTCCTTTTGCATCACTAAATAATACGTATATGCCTTATTTGGATAATCAATCTTGACCTCTATTTGAGAAGCTAATGTGAAAAAGAATTCTGCAATATAAAATGTAGCGTCTTCCCTAACATCTACATATTCATTTCTACTCATTAGTTCCGCTCCAATTTCAAATCCCTTTTCAGTTAATCCTAAAATGAATGAATTTTTCATCTCTAAAAACTTTTGCTCTTCAACGGTTTGTGGATAAACCTGAACAACTGACCACAAAATGATAAATGATAGTATCTTAAATTGTTTTTGCATCTTTTTTCCCTTCCTTTTGTTCGGTGAAGTAAATTAGGATGTAGTTATTTCCTTCCAAAAGTAAAGCATTAGCACCATTTTGTGCGGCTATTTCTTTTATTTTAGTTATATCTACCTCTCCCTCATATTTGACAGTTCCAATTTCTATGTATTTTTGAGGTATTTCAATACGTGTTGAATAGATGATTATTTCACTTACCGGTGTTGGTATGTAATTATTGTCATCAAATTTTATTAAGTAGGGGTCTGTGGTTTTAGTTGCTACTGAACAGGATAGAAAGATAGTAGCAAATAAAATTATTAGTGGAATCTGCAAGCATTTTTTTACCATAAGTTAATTCCTTTTTTACCTTAATCGTAAAAAAATATATTAAAATTCTTTATCAAATTACAAATATTTAATTCAACAACTCAACAGCATTTCTAAGATTTTCTGGTCGCAAGTGTGCGTAAATCATCGTCGTTTTAATATCAGTATGGCCTAATAACTCTTTGATAATAAGTAAAGAAACTCCCTTCCTTGCTAAGTTACTTGCAAAACTGTGCCTTAAATCGTGGAAGTGAATTGATGAATCAATGGCTTTCTCTTTTACTGATGCTCTAACTGCCTTCTTGAAATTCTTTGTGACATAATCAGGATTGAACTTAAATCCATTCTTAGTAAATACATATCCATCCTTTTGAATATCAATGACCTTTGGGAATATTTCAGTAAGAAGGTTAAAGACTTTGTCGGTCATTGGCACTATCCTCTCTCTTTGACCTTTATTAGTGAAGTCAATAGTATTCATTACTCTTATTGCTCTCTCATTTAGATTAACTTGATTCCATTTTAGGTTTACTATCTCACCTAATCTCATACCGGTATAGAAGGCAAACACGTAAATTTGCTTTAGGGTTGTATTATTTTCTTTGCCTAATATCTGTTCAAGTTCAATTTCATCAATGAAGGAAGGATTGTTTTGAGGAATCTTAGGAGACTTGATTTTTAGTAATGGATTCTGAGTTAAATATCCCCAATGGATAGCTTTATTGAATGCACTCTTAAGATTGTTGTAGTGTTTTTTAGCCGCATACTTACTCTCGTTGTAAGTTTTTGAAATAAACTGTTCCATCTGATAGGAATTTATTTTGCTTAGTGGAACATCGTCTAATGATTCGATTAGTTTTTTAAAGGAAGTCCTGACATCATTAAGATATTTTATTGATAAATTCAGTTTAACATAATTCTGATATTCAATTGAGAACTGTGATAGCAAAATAAATTTTTGTTTAGGGACAGATTCAAGTTTTTTGTGGAAGTTAGTCAAAAATCTAATAGCATCGGATTTTTTTGATTGCTTTGTGGATACTCGTTTAATCCTTCCTTCAGCTTCATTAAAATACTGAAGGTGATAGTATCCATCTCTCTTGAACAGAAAAGATTTTTTCATCTTGCATTCCTTTCATTGTCTTGAAATGCCGAGAGGAAAAAACGTTAACCAAAACGTTCACCAAAATCACTTTTAATACTCAAAAGATTTATTAATTTAAGGTTAGGAAGTTTAGAATTTATGCAAATTTCTGTCTGCGCCCATAGTTCAACTGGATAGAACGTCGGATTCCGGTTCCGAAGGTTGAAGGTTCAAGTCCTTCTGGGCGTACAAAATAAAAGTCAAATGTCAAATGTCAAAAGTATGGCTCAAGTCTATATGACAGTTGGGCAAAATTTTTTTTAAGTGAGAGCGGTTTTAACATATTTACTTTGAACAACATTTAAGGGTATAACAATAGTACATTATCTAGATAAATATTAAATTTGAACCCAAGATTTCAAAAAACTGATTATTTCTAATAATTGATTAAACAATAAGGAAGGTTAAATGCTTACTAAGAAAAAGAAGTTATCTAAAAGAGAAATAAAAGAAGATAAGCTCGTTACGACTTATTATAAGGTTTATAATTATTTTTATGAGAATAAAAACCGTATAGGTATGTATACTGGCGGACTGCTGGTAGTTATTGCTGCAATCTATTTTTATATGAACAACAAAGCGGAGAATAATCTGCAAGCTGGAATTCAGCTTTCACGAGTAATGGGTTTGTATGATACGGGTGCATATCTTGAAGCAATTGAGGGAAGGCAAGGAACCAATATTGTAGGACTGAAGAAGATAGTGTCCGAATATGGCAGCACTGAAAATGGTGAAACAGCAAAAATATTTTTGGCAAACTCGTATCAAATGCTTGGTAATGTTGAAGAAGCCTTTAAATACTATGAAGAATATGGCGGAAACAATGACATATTCAAAGCTACCGCTTTATCGGGTGAAGCCGGTTATTATGCAAATAAAAAAGAGTACGAAAAAGCAGCCGATCTTTTTTTAAGCGCTTCACGAGTTGCAAAGGAAAATGTACTTAATCCCGAGTATATGCTGAAGGCGGCAGTAAATTATATTGATGCAGGTAAAAAAGAAGAGGCGAAAGATCTTCTTGAAACAATTAGGAAAGATTATCAAACCTCTACTGCGTTTAGAGAAGTGGATAAATATCTTACATTAGTTAACTAAAAATATAAGGCAAGTTAATTTTTATATAGCTATATAAATTATTTATAAACAATATCAATGAGGTGATTATGAAAACGATTGTTCTTTCTTTCTTGTTTGTTTTGCTTTTGCATGTAACGAACTTTTCTCAAGTGGATTTGGTTTCTAAAATGTCTAAATCATCTACCGATACTTCTTTTTATAGAGATTTAGGATCTGCTTCGAGAGGTTCTTGGGTGGATATGGATGACATAGACAACAATGGCAAACCAGAACTAATATTAACAGATTACAGTGATGGTGGAAGGGTTCACGTTTTTGAAGCCGTAAATGATTCTACCGTAGCATTAGTGTGGTCTTCTCCTAAACAAGCTGCAACAATTAGTGCCGGAAGTTCCCCAAGATGTGTTCGAACGGGTGATCTGGATGGTGATTCACTTAAAGAAATAATTTTCCCTACTAATGATGGATATTATATATATGAATGGGACGGAGTGACGGGAAGCGGGAATTATGGAACTCAACCTTCACAAATAATTAATGGAACCACAGTTACAGAGTTAGCTAATTCAACTATTATAAGAAACGAATATTTTGAATTGATAGATGTTGATAGTGATGGCATTCAAGAATTAGTTACTATCTGGAATAATAGACCAACTTCTGCTCAAATTTATTTAGTTGTAATTAAGGGAAGCGGTAATTGGAGTACGAATGATCCTGGATTCTCAGGATTCAATTTGGATTATCAGTTTAAAAGAATAGAAGATTTAGGTGCCGGGCAACCCATGGGAGCCTTTGTTGGTCAATTCAATGGAATTGGAAATAAAGATATCATAATACATACTTGGAATTACTTTAATGTTTTTCCCATGAGAGTGGAGGGTCCGACTAATTATTTACTACCTGATATTGCAAGTGGACATGCTTTTTATCAAATATTATTAGGGGAATTGAAAGATGGAACAGCTCTATTAGGTGGTTGTGTGGCTGATATTGATAATGATGGGGTGGATGAAGTGTATTTACCTATTTATGTATCTTCAACTGAAGATGATCCATTTAACGGAGATATTTATATGATAAGTTATGACAATGGTGATGATCTTTCGACCATTGATTCGTCCAAAGTGGCTTTAATTTCTGATTCTCCGTCCAAATCATTAGCGGGAAATACTGGCTTTGCAGCAATCACTTTTGGTGGAGATTGGGGTGATATTGATAGCGATGGACAAAAGGAATTGTATTTTGGAGCTACGACTCCTGCGGACGTTGTTCAATTAGTTTATAATGGTGATAATAAAAAGGATATCAATAACTGGCAATCTTCAATTATCTATCCTGGAGAATCGGATGTATTTAGCTCAATTACATATAGAGATTCTTTGGGAGTTTTGGATACTGTCAAAGTGTTAAGTACTCCTTTCGTTTCCAAAGTTTTTGCAAAGAATATGGATTTTAATGGTAATGGCAAAAGAGATATCCTAGCTCCATACCAAGGTATGTTTGATAGTATAACGGTAACATGGAAAACCTTCTCTGGTTCTGATTTTGTCATTGATTCAACAAAAAAAATTCCTAATCCTAAAATATGGTATGGAAGACTTTTAGAATATAATGGTCCCTCAGTAGGAATCAAACATATAGAACTTTCATTAATAACTCCTAATGATTATAACCTTGAACAGAATTACCCAAATCCGTTTAATCCAACAACTTCAATTAGATTTTCTCTTCCATTACAAAAGAAAATATCTATAGTTGTTTATGACATTCTTGGCAACGAGGTAAAAACCTTAGTTAATGACCAAGAATTTGAAAAAGGTAATTATGAAGTTACCTGGGATGGAACGAATAATTTTGGAAGTGCCGTTGCAAGCGGACAGTATATTTACACAATGAAATATGGAAACTTCAGCAAATCTCTTAAGATGACATTGTTGAAGTAAAGTCATTGTTTCATGTCACGCTTAATCATGAGCCTGTCGAATGATCGAAGTGTGACTTGACTATTGATGAACAAAAACCTTTCTCAGTCTTCGACTTGCCCCGCTAAAAGCGGGGCAGCTCAGACTGACAAAATAGAATTATCAAGGCCGTGAGAAATTTTCACGGCTTTTTTATTGTTCGATTAAACCCAATACTATAGATATGCCAGATTTCCGTAGTGGAAATAGGAACTCTAAATCTGGTATATCTAAAAAGAATATCCACCTTATGTGTAGGTATAACTTTCATTAATCTTGCATATCTACTTAATTTGATTTTTCAAAAATCCCACTAATTTTGCCAAAAATCTATGAAAACTCATTAGTTTTTAGCAAATTCCCTTCAAAAATATAAAATTCTCATTTCTTGACTTTCAAGCCATCTATGGATATTTT
>Ga0214473_10002850_pt1 | contig 21162 bp, 17 predicted proteins | sample RVTome_7_FD_203509 | JGI IMG/M metagenome (GOLD analysis project Ga0214473, IMG submission 203509) | Soil microbial communities from uranium-contaminated site in the Upper Colorado River Basin, Wyoming, United States - RVT98D197 | ecosystem: Environmental > Terrestrial > Soil > Contaminated >... | reverse complement strand
CGTTCTCTTTGGAGAAAAATGTAAAGTTTCGCGGTGTAATTCAAAGTCATATAGAGCTTGAGCGTTTGATATCTGAACATACAATTGGATTTGCAGTATACGCACCAATTCAGAATTCGTATAAACAATACACTGATGTCGGAAAACCAAAACTCTACATGGCGTGTGGGTTACCTGTTGTAATTACACGAACTCCGCCTATTGCTAAAGAAATAGAACGAACTGGAGCAGGAATAATAGTGGACTATAATCCAGAATCAGTGGTCAGGGCAGTCAAAACACTTTTGCTTGACAACATACTTTATGAACAATACAGAGAGAGCGCAATTTTGTTTGCAAAACAGTTCGATTGGGAGCTTATCTTTGATGAGGCTTTCTCTAAACTCAACAAAATATTTATGAATAAAGAAACTTTCTCAGAGCTTCATCAATAAGCATAAACTATTAGATAGCCTAAGAGTAAATTATGTTCCTGATGCCAAAATAATTGGCGATTCAAGAAGATAAAACGACAAATATCTAGCGAAAATTTAGATAAGTACTAATCAAGTACTGCAAGCACATCAACTAAACTAGAAGCAGTAGAGGATATAATGAAATTAGCCTAAATTGGGAGTTTATTTTCATCACTTTTATAGCGAGAGACAAAATTATCAATACAATTGCTAACGTATTTACGCTCTATCTCACCTATTCCTTGATGGTTACCAATTAAAAATGATTGTCGAGATAAAGAGTCAGCGTTACGAAGATATCCTTGAACCTTGTGATGAATAAACTTAAACATTGGGTGGGAAGTAATGTTACCAGACATTACTGGTCTAGTTTCAATCCCATTTTCTTCTAGATTCTCGGTTAATTCTTTACGCTCAAAAGGAGCATGGGGCGCAAGAGTTACGGGATATGCGAACCATGCCATCCTTGTATGGGGATCTTCATGGGGAAGTACAAAAAAATCAGAATATTGAGTGAGTCTTTCGTTCCAATACTTAGCATTATCGTCCCTCAATTTTATAAACCCTTCAAGCTTTGGTAGCTGATGAATACCAAAAGCACCTTGGATCTCTGTTGGGCGAAAATTATAGCCTAAATTCGCAAAAAGAAACCTATTATCGATATCTGGATAATTCATTGATAACGATTCTTTATCACGAGATTCTCTCACCCATCCATGTGCGCGTAACATTTTCGCAAGTTCAAAATATGATTCAGAATTTGTACAGACCATCCCGCCCTCTATAGTCGTAATATGATGAGAGACATAGAAGCTAAACATAGATATATCGCCAAATGAGCCGACTTTTTTTCCATCAAACTCCGCTCCATGTGCCTCACATGAGTCTTCTAGTAAAAATAATCCATTGGATCTGGCAATTTCAATGATTCTATCCATTTTGCAGGGTCGACCTAGTAAGTGTACAATCATTATCGCCTTAGTTTTTGGAGAGATGGCTTGCTCTATTTTAGTCGGATCTATGTTAAATGAATTTAGTTCGATATCCACCACGACTGGAACAGCGCCTATCTGTACAATCGGAGAGATAGTTGTTGACCAGCAAACTGCTGGCACTATTATCTCATCGCCAGGCTTTATCGAATTATCTAGCTGTGGATTCGAAAGAACGGATAGTGCCAGTAAATTCGCTGATGAACCTGAGTTGACCATAACGGAATATTTTGTCCCAATATAATTCGCAAATGCCGCCTCAAATTGTTGAACCTTTCGACCCATGCTAACCTGAGATGAAATTAGTGAATCTAGTGCTTCAATTATTTCGTCGCGACCAAATGAAGGGATTGCAAGCGGCACTTTCGGTGTTCTCAGGGTAAAGTCTGTTTCGTTACCCAATTTAATTCTGCTAAGTAGATCCTTAATGACTTGTAGTTCATTATCGCTGTTCATTTTCAATTATTCCTTAATTTTAATTTTGTTTTGCCGATACCAAGTAATAGTTTTTTTTAATCCTGTTGAGAGATCCGTGACAGGAGACCAGCCAAATTCCTTTTTGGCTTTGCTTATGTCTAACCGTCTACGTGGTTGGCCATCAGGTTTTGAAATGTCCCAAATTATCCTGCCTTTGAAACTAATTAAGTTTGATATTATCTCAGCGAGCTCCTTTATCGTAACTTCTGCACCACTTCCCAAATTAACAGGTTCCGATTTATCGTACCTTTCAGCGGCTTGAATAATGCCTTCTGCCGCATCTTCCACATACAAAAATTCTCTAGAAACGTTTCCTGTTCCCCACAACGTCACATCTTTTTTGCCCTCAACAGCATCGTAGAATTTCTCAATCATTGCAGCAATCACATGAGAGCGTTTTTGATCAAAGTTATCCTGTGGACCGTAAAGGTTCACTAATAATAAATGAATAGAGTTGAAGTCATATTGTTGCCTATAGGCGTCTCCTTGAACTAGCAGTATTTTTTTTGAGAGCCCATAAGCAGCATTAGTTTCCTCAGGATATCCTAACCAAAGATCCTCTTCTCTGAAAGGAACTGACGCAAACTTAGGATATGAACAGACTGTCCCGATAGTTACATATTTCTTAACGCCCTCTCGTCTAGCAGCCTCCATCAACTGGAGACCCATGATAGAGTTATCATAGAATATAGAGCCTGGATATGTTCGGTTGTATCCTATGCCACCACCATTTCCCGCTAAATGTATGACAATATCCTTATCATTCACAGCCTTTACACAATTGTCCCACTTTCTTAGGTCAAAATCTTCGCTTCTCGGAACATGAATGTTCCTAGGGTTTACTTGTTTTTCGATTCTTAACTTATCAACTACAAAAGAACCTAAGAACCCGCCTCCCCCAGTAACTAGTATTTGCTTATCGGCCCAAAAACTCATTCTAATCCTTCTTCCACCATCGATTCGGAAAATACTTCTTTACGATGTTGTCGCCATCTCCAACAGCTTCCAAACCAGCAGCACGCATATCAGCATCTATCATTATCTTCACTAGATCTTCGAATTTAATCATTGGCGTCCAGCCCAATATTTTTTTGACCTTGGAGGCATTTGCAACTAGGTCCTCAGTTTCAGTGGGACGAAGATATTTTGGATCAGTTTTACAATATTCTTCAAAGTCGAGACCAACATACGAAAAAGCCATTTCTAGGACCTCTCTAACAGAATGCGCTTCACCTGTTCCAATCACAAAATCATCTGGCTTATCAAGTTGCAACATTCTCCACATTATCTCTACATACTCTGGAGCATATCCCCAGTCTCGTTTTGCATCAAGGTTCCCAAGATATAATTTCTTTTGCGCGCCTGTCAAAATGTTTGATACTGCCCTAGTTACTTTTCTTGTCAAGAACGTTTCACCCCTGCGGGGAGACTCGTGATTAAACAAAATACCATTGTATATTTTTAGATTGTATCCTTCACGGTAATTAACAGCAGTCCAAAACGAGTAAAGTTTGGCAGTTGCATATGGACTCCTCGGCCTGAAAGGTGTCACCTCACTTTGAGGCGGAAGAGACGCCCCAAACATTTCACTACTAGATGCCTGATAATACTTTGCATTATTTCCGCTTCGTCTAATAGCCTCCAAAAGCCTAATAGTGCCTAACGCAGTAATATTCCCTGTATATTCAGGAATATCAAAACTTACACGAACATGACTCTGGGCCCCCAAATGATAAATTTCATCAGGTTTAATATTATAAATTAGGTTTGAAATTTGCTCTGAATCCGAAAGATCACCATAATGAAGAAAAAGCTTTGCATCAGGATCATGCGGATCTTTATAGACACTGTCTATCCGTGATGTATTGAAAGTACTAGACCGTCTAATAATTCCGTGTACCATATAACCTTTAGAAAGCAGGAGCTCTGCTAAATATGAACCGTCCTGCCCTGTTATACCGGTAATAAGGGCTTTTTTCATCTTAACGACCCCCATGAAAATCTTGGGTATCTTCTTGAATAGAGAGCAAACCTATGGAACCCGCTCCACCTATCGTAAGTACTCCAGAACCCATTAAATTCATTGTGCAAGAAGTCTACAAGGCTTTCCTTTAATAGTTTAGTGGAAACGCTTTATAACCCAATGATTCAAACAGTCACAAATGAAATCTCACAGGTAATCTCCAAGCCAAGCATGGTAATGGATTGAGATTGGAGTCCTTTAACCAAGATCAAGTCTTCACATTGGTCCCGACGTACCTGCTTTCAAAGAACTGACCAAAATGGAATAATAAAATATCGCGCACATCTATCTGAAGACACAAATAGATAACCATCTATTGCGTTAAATTGACTGTTTTAATGATCCAACAACCAAGTAATAATTGGAGTGCAGTTTCAATCATCATAAGGCTTCAACTAATGAGACCATTTACTTGTTTATCTATTTCCTAACTCTTTGAGAAGTCCTTTAAATGTCCTAAAACCTTTATGACCCCTTTGACACTATATTTTATGTCTTTTAATGAACGTACCCTAGTCAAATGAGATAGCATATATCTGGGTGAAAGAAACATTTTATATATTCCATCACAAATTTGCATAACTTCTTCAGGTGTCATATCGGGCGTTATCAATACAGGTTCCTTCATATCAAATTTGTCATAATCCTTTGGATCAAATCTTAACCAGCCATTTTTTATTGATTCATCATATAATTTGGTACCAGGGTAAGGAATAACAATCGTCGACTGAAGCGTAATTGCCCAACCTTTTTTCATCAACATTCCAGCCAAATCTAAAGTTCTTAACGCGTCTTCACGTGTCTCCCAAGGATAACCTATCATAATCGTTATGTGAGGCTCAAGTCCTTCTTTCCTAGCAATTCTACATTCCTTAATTATGCCTTCTACAGTAGTGCCTTTATTCAATCTATCAAGTGTCTTTTGATTAGATGATTCCACCCCATATAGAAGCATTCTAAAACCAGCTTCCTTCATTAGTCGATAATCATCTTGCGTTAGAACGCCAAAACGGATATTGCAGCTAAAACGTACCTTCTTATTAAAACCTCTATTAATCATTAACTCGCAAAAATTTCTTAACCATTGTCCAACAGGAAAAGTACCGCTATCATCAAAAACCTCCTTTACCCCATATTTCTCGATTAACACCCCAATCTCATCGACTAAAAGGTCTGGCGTCCGCGTCCGATAAGTAGGATATAAAGTAGGCCAAGAACAGAACGTGCAACCACCTTGGTTTCTCCACCAGCAATCACGACCAACCATAGTATATGTTCCAGGTGTTCGCTTATAATTCCCATTCTTGTATGCATAAAGCCACCACCTTGTAAGATCCCTGTCGATAAATGGCAATGAATTCAGATCATTATTAGAACTAAACTTTCCAGTATTCTTAAGTTTACCATCCTTTCTATAATATATTCCAGATTCTAAATCCCCTTTACTATCTACCCACCTAGCAATACTTAAAAGCGAAAAATCATAATCACCACCAGTAATCACCATATCGACTTTTGAATTTTCAAGAGATTCTATTGGCAAAGCAGTAACGTGATCTCCCATCAACACGACTTTTGAATTCAATAGGTATTTTTTTAATTCGTTGATTATGACCCAGTGTTTCTTAACTACTGGCGTTTTTGTCTCAATAGCAATAATGTCGGGTCGTTCCTCAACAATATCTTTAAGCCATACGTTGTATGTTTTCTCTTCAGCTATTCCATCATCCCATAAAACATAATATCCATTCTTCGCCAAAAGAGTGGCAGCATAAGCAGGTACTACTGGATAGATGTAAGTAGGTTTATTGAAATATTGAAATTGTCTATTTTGACTAAGTAATGGTACACCTTTCACAGTCTCTATTGGAGGATAACTGATACTGATTTTCAACGTTCTATGTCACTTTTAATTAAGTCTGCCAATAAAGAGATTATATATATTTGTGATAACATTTGAATATGGTAATAATCAATTTCTCACCAAACGATAACCGCAAAAATTTAACAACTAACAAATATTACTCCTCAATTCGTCCAAATTATCAATATTAGTCAAATAATAAATGAATATAGAAAATAACTCCACCAAACTCTCTTTATCACAGCCTAGAATAGCGCCTTACATGAAAATTTATTTTAGATTAACAAATATATGTTTTAGCCCATAAATCGACTAGTTCTTTCAATAGCATTTGCTATATTGACCGTCATTCAACATATAGTTTCCTCCAATAAAAATAATTGAATATCAAAGTTGAATGCCTGATTTTGAGTAAATACGCCCAACAATCAAAATTTACTTCAACACAAGCTATTAGTATCCTATCTTAAATCTAAATATTTTATATACTAAAATAACTAGAATACTCGAAAAACAAAAACCAATAATGAACAAGATGAGACCAGCATTGAAAGCAGGCAGTATATAATTAGATGATCTATTAATAAAAGGTGACATAGATGAAAACAAAAAGGAAAATGAACTGGGAAATTTTGATGCGATCGGAAGAAGATAAAAAGGAAAATTCTTTTGCGTATATAGAAAAGCTGTAAAAGAAAGAATAATAAGATAATTTTGAATAGAAGGAAACTTTATCACAATCAAAGAAAGCAGTGCTAATAATATTAAGGAGCGCTGCTCAGTAACTACCAATAAAGATAAGAAAAGCGCTGCAGTAAATAGAAACGATCCGAACATAACTGCGGTAAATTGGGTCTTAGCACGCCAAATAACATAATACAATGAGAGAGAGATTAAGGAAATCATAATTAAATTCATTATTGTACTTGACCAAAAAATATCAGTTGACATAATTAAAGAAACAGACCAATATGTCAGGCCAAACCCGTTTGTGAAGGAGACCCCGCTTGGAAATATCATGCCATTCAATAGTTTTAGGAGCTCATTTTCTTGAAATAATACTAGATACATAGATAGGGGAATAAATATAAGTAAATAACACATAACTTTTCTCACCTTATCTGTTTCAAACCTTAAAATGGATATTATAATTGGCACTAAGAAAATAATTGGGTATATCTTTATCAGAACTGCTATGCATAATGAAAAAGAAGAAGCAAAGATCCGTTTAGATACCATTAGGAAATAAATTGAAAGAAGAGTGAAAAGAACAGTTAGTGAATCATACTGCCCCCAAGCAGCAGAAATCCAAATAACTATTGGACTAAAAAAATAAAGCATGGCCGAACGCCAAGAAACAGAATAATCCTTCGTATAGAAATAAGCAATCCTGTAAATCAATAATGTTGAAAAAACATCAGCTATAATGAGAGGCAATTTTACTAATGTGTTAAACAATGGATCTGTAACAATAGTTATTTTATAACCTGGATCGAAGTTAGCAGGTAAAGATGAAACAGGAGTTACTGAAATAGATAAAATATTTGAAAGCCAATTATAAATATACGCATTAACAACAAGTAAAGAGTTCCAAAGAGGATTAATCCCTAAAGCCGAAATAGAAAAACCATGTTTAATTATATCATCGACATAACGATACCACTCAGACATGTCAAACGGATGAGCAAGAAAAGGCATCAACGCTAAACGAATAGTTATCCCTAGAAACATAAGATATCTATATTTCAAAGGTTGCCTCAGATAAGTCAAAATATGAAACATATAAATTTCTTTATTCACTATAACTAAAGAACAACTACAATAAACTCATCAAAATAATGATAGCAAGATTAATCAATGTAAACAAGTAATCAATGCTATTTATCTGATGTTAATATATAAACTCTAAAGACGGCATTAAAACTGTTCTAAATATTATCAAATAAATTGGGGATTTCCCAATATACTTGTGATTAAAAGCACGAGAGCCTAAATCAAATCAATTAAAGTATTATATGGACAAGTTAGGTAAATTGCATTAAGGAATTCATAGACTTACTCACTTCATTTCTAGAGTGTATAATTAAAATATGTTGATACCTAAAATTACAATTAACAATTCATTTATCATTTATATCAACCAGATTTTTTGTACAAACCATGTGACCGGCCAAACTCGGGAAAAAATATGCTACAATCCCAAATCCATAAGTTGCCACTGAGCTTACAACAAGCATCCAACCAAAGCCACCAGCTGGAGACCTTTTCCCGTAGAGAAATTTTAGCCCCCATCCTTTTACATTGTAACCAATTTTCTTAAACTCTTTTAACTCAAATGCTGATTTGTGTGACATATACTTATTACTATCACTTTCGTGTTGATGACACCAACCCACTGGAGTACTTAAAATAACTTGTTTTCGTGCGATAGTTTCAAGTCTTAGAATTAGATTTATACTATCATTTTTATTAAGATGTTCGATAACTTCGAGACAAATAACAACGTCAAAAGTCTTGTCTCTGAAGGGAAGATAATTTACATCACACAGAACATAATTATTATGAATCTTCTTTTTCTGACAGTCCTTTAAATAAGGCGCAAATATGTCAACACCAACAGTTTCAAATTTTCTGCTTCTATTGATGGTTTCCATAGGAAAACCATAGCCACAACCAACATCAAGAATATTTTTACCGCTTAAATCCATCTGTCTTTTGACTATCGTAAGCCAAGAGAATGGAAGTTGCTGCAATAACCTATGCATAATCGTTGCTTTAGAATGCACAATTTGATCATTACTTTTTGATATTAAGTCACCCATCAACGTTGTCCCTAACTCACATCTTCTTTTTTGCATTCACTAGAACTTGAAGAACTACTGCTGTAGTTGTAGATAGAAAACCAACAACAATCAAACCAACAGAAATGATTGCACTACCAATTGCAATGCCTCTAGTTTCAAGAAAAATACTTAAAACTCTGTAGCCCATCAAGAAACCAGCTAAAATCATAATTAACCCCGATAGGCCAAAATAAAGTAGTGGCTTTTGCTCTGACGCAATTCTTAGGAGTGAATAGAAAACATCCAAAGTATGATGAACCGGGCTTAGAGTTGATCCCTCGCGCCCATTATATGACACTGAAATTGGAACTTCAACCACTTTGAAAGACCCATCAGATGCCGAAATGAGAATTTCAGAATCAACACCCATACCTTTCTCCCGAACATTAACATATTCTAATACGTTCTTTGAATAAGCCCTAAAGCCACTCTGAGAGTCAGTTAATTTTCCAAAGTTTTCACTTGATAATAATCGCGTAAAAGAATTCATCACGCTATTCCCAATAATTCTGTAAGATGGGACATCCTTAGATTTTTTAAGGAATCTAGACCCAATAACGATATTAGCATTACCATTTTTAATACGGTCAAGCAAAGCAGGAATATCCTCAGGATGATGCTGACCGTCACCATCTAAGGTAATAATAATATTCGCCCCTAAATCGAGAGCTTTTTCAAAAAGATCTTTTAATGCGGCACCTTTACCAAGACGCTTTTTATGAATTATCAAATCACAGCCAAGACGCCTAGCAATTTCAGAAGTCATATCTGAAGAACCATCGTCACAAACAATAACCCGATCTACAAAGTTGGAAGCCTTAACCACAACAGGCCCTAAGTCCCGTTCCTCATTAAAAGCAGGTATGCAAGCAACTATCAACCCAACCACTGTAAATCTAAAGCAATCTAAATGTTTATTTAAATCATTGTATACAAGAATAGTTTGTCATCCAAACAATAGCGTACCTTATTGTTTAGATGGGTAATGGTAAATAAGATAAATAGATTTAAAATAACATCTTTTACCATAATTATTTATCGGGATAATCTTTGCAAACAGAACGCGTCGTTAAAGGAACAGTTTACTTTGTAATGCAAAACATTCTCGGATATTTTTTTTCATTTCTATTCTACATTCTTATAGCAAGAGTTTTAGGAGCAACTGAAATCGGAAAACTATCCCTACTATTAATGGTCAGCTCAGTTTTCACTCTGATTAATCTTTCAATTAATTTTGCGCTTCAGAAATTCATACCTGCATATATTGAGGAGGGGAGAGGAAAGGAGATAGGCAGGGTAATTAGAACTGGTCTAGCAATTCTGCTACCAGTATCTTCAGTCGCTTTAATAGTGGTAATAATATTCAGCTCACAGCTGAGCTACATAATCTTTGGAAGCACAACAGAAGGATTACTGATAACAATCATAGTTTTAGCCTCATTTATTCTGAACATCACGACGTTTTTCGGAGGAGAAATGCTTGGATTAGGAAAGTTCAAGGAAACAGCGTTTCAAACCCTTCTAAACGTAAGTATCAGCAGAGTACTAGCCATAGTTTTAGCGTTTATAGGGTTAGGACTAGTTGGAGTGACACTGGGCTGGCTTATCGCCGCAACAATAACATTAGCGTTTTCACTTTACGTTCTGAGAGGACGTCTTTATCTTGAAAAAGGCTTACCGGTAAAAAAAATTCTAGATTTCAGCTTACCAATACATGTATTCGCAGTATTAACGTTCATTCAAGGATGGGCTGATATAGCTATTCTCTATGCCTTAGCAACAGATCTTTCCAACATAGGTACGTATTACCTAGTTGTTTCAGGGGCGACAATCCTCTCTTTACTATACGCACCTATTAGCATGACTATACTTCCAGCGCTATCGGCACGATACAGCCGTGACGGCGTTAACGGAACATCACCAATGATAGACACCTACATTAGAATCGTATGTAAAATTCTAGTCCCAGTCGGAGTCTCGTTTGCAGTGCTTTCAGCAACCGCAATCGAAGTAGCATTTGGCTCACAGTACATTATAGGTGCAGTTCCTTTCGCGATGATCGCGGCAACGTCAATCATCCCAGCACTCGCGCTACTTACAACAACAATAATTCAAAGCATAGGCAACACGAAGCCATTGATAATAATTGGAATATCATCGGCGGCGGCAGATATCTTAACGGTAGCGGTATTTGCAAGCTCATTAGGAGGAATAGCTGGAGCAGCAGGACGAATCGTCTTCTCAACCATAGGGTTAGCGTTAGGATACTATTTCATCAGAAAAAAGATAAAACTACACTTATTACGCGAACTTAAGCAACCGTTAATCGCTTCAATAGCTATCGCGAGCCCTCTTTTCATAATAGACAACTACTTACACGCACTCAACATCACATTAAGAATAAGAGCTCCAATCGACATATCAGCATTTATAGCTCTAGCGGTAACTTTCACATACGTGACAAAATACTTTAAGAAAGAAGACTTTGAACTAATAAACCAAGCAATACCCAAACAATTAAGAAGCACACTAGAAAAGATTGAAACAATATTCACATAAGGTGACTCGTGAAAGTTACTTGTCACCAATCTGAATTGATTAATTATCATTACCAGCGAATTATAGGAGAATAAGTTGGTGGAATTTTCTTCTTATAATTTTTCTGATACCATCTTTTAACCCTTAACCTATATGCGATACCCAAGATATCGACGAACATCCGGACAATATTCCTCACTGAAAAATATGCGTCGCTATGAATCTCAACTGGCATCACAATAATTCTCTTCTTCAACAAGTTAGCAATAGTTAGAACCTCAACGTCAAACGCGTAACGCCTAACCGAGACAAGCCGCATAATATCAACCAACGTATCCCGCCTAAAAGCCTTGAAACCCACCTGAGTATCCTGAAGAGTTATACCAGTCATCAACCTAACAGTCACATTAAACCCTAAGCTCAGAATCTTCCGCATAAAAGGCTGAACCACAACTGAGTCAGGATGCAACTTAGAACCAACAACAATATCCGCTTTCCTCAAAGCATAAAGATAATTCTCCAATAACCCCGCACTAATCTCATTATCCGCATCCATTAATATAACAAAATCACCTTTTGCACTTAAAGCACCCATCTTCAAAGCATAACCCTTACCATGATTCCTATCATAACCTAAAACCCTGACGTGAGAATTATCCATAGATTCAACTGCACTTCGGGTAGCATCTCTACTTCCATCGTCCACCACCAAAATTTCATAATCACAATCTAAGCAACCCAGACGCTTATCTGTCAAACTGACAGAGTCCTTAATCTTCAGTTCCAAATTAAAAGCAGGCATAACCACCGAAACTGACCCGATTCCCGAACGCATTAAGAACAACAAGACCCCTAGAGTTATTAAGTGTTATATCAAATCGATATTAAAAAATGTTAAAAATAGCAATCCATAATTCTCTAAACAGCATGGGACACAATGCCTCGGTGCAGCATATATACACTTACAACAATTCCTCATAGGTTGGGAGGACTAGTAAATACCGTTTCTCTACCCCAGCTACGATGCAGTCTTAGAAGCTAACAACAGGATCATTCAGAGGACTGGTGGTGAGATTGGAATGATCAATCCTTCAAACCTGACGTATATACTCGAGACTGTACAAGATATAGGTGAACATTTACCTGAGGAAGAAGCCGTGAAAAGAAAAGCCGGATACATTCTCTACAACATGGTCAGCATGCACCCATTTCTTGACGGTAACAAGAGAACCGCCTTCGAGGTGACTAAGAACATCCTTAAGCTCAACGGATGGCTCTTCGAGCCTACTGAGCAAGATGCCTTCAGAACTCTGATCTCTATAGCGAGTGGAAAAATGAGCGCTAAGGATGTGGAGATATGGATAGGAAAGAATTTAAGGAAAGTAAAGAGGTAGAAGTAGCTGTGGAAAAGCAGATTCAGACTCAGAAGCAGATAGACGAAGAGTTCCTCAGGCTCGTAGACGAAAGTATCGAGAAGGACAAGAATCTACTCAAGAAGCTGGCAAAAGCGTAACCCTAGATCAGACGCATCTGTCGTTCAATGATCATAAGTGTGGGCCAGTGCTCGACATCAATGCGGCCCTACAATTAGATGGGGCGAGACAATATTTTGAAGAAAACTTGTTGGCGATGAAAAGAGAGCATCTTTTTATTTTAGATGGTAGATTTCTTGATCCCAAACGTCATGCGGCTAGCTGACTGCCTTTTCGAAACCTTCTTCTGAGCAAGGAGAGCGCGCAATCTATTACGCACTTCTGATTCTCTTATGAGGCGATATGAGCAAAGGAGATCATCTGATCTAGAGAGGATATCAAGAGATGAAAACCGACTCTTCCTTGAGATGGAAAAAGAGATCATCAAGACGATAGAGGAGCCAAGAAACTGGAAGAAACAGAACCCGAAGAAGCATCCTGGAGGAAAGAATGTGACCTATGGCTTCAAGAGCATGCTCCCGATACTGCTCCTCATGGTCTATCATAGAAGGAGTACAGAGAGATGGAGGCCCACCTTAAGAATAGCCCCCCATAGTAAGGCTGATAGGCTTGAAGAAGGCTCCAAGCAAATCAACCATACAAAGAGCACATGCGAAGATAGGCATCAGTATGCTGTCAAATCTCAACAACATCATATCTAAACTCAAAAAAGACACGGAAGAAAATCAAGCAAGCACATAACCGTTGACTCTTCAGGACTCAGTGTAAGGAAGAGAAGCCAATGGTACTCGATAAGGACCCAGTCAAAGCCTGTGAAAAAACGTGACTTCAGAAAACTACATATGGCATCGGAGTGCAGACAGAAAGAGAAACCAATCTACTCCTGGCAGCTAACATCGGCGCTCAGACATGCAAGATTCAACCGCTGCTTGAATTTGCCCCAAAGACAAAACCTCGTGTTTTTCAGCCTTCGTAACCTAGGTTCGAGCCAATATCTCTTTATTGGAATCAAAGAATATTCAAAGCACCAACATTTTAGAAACAGTAAAAGAATTGAAAAAGACATATTAATTCACATTCATCCAAACGCCTAAACAGGTGTAGAACTACCGTGAACAAAATTATTATCGACGGCTTGAAAGATCTTGAAACAAGATTCCCAGCAAACAGCTTTGACGGAGAGAAAATTCTAGTAACTGGAGCTGCTGGCTTCATCGGAAGCTGGATAACGGATCTACTAACCCTAAAGAAAGCTAAAGTAACCGGATTAGACAACTTCTCAACAGGACTAAGTGAAAACATAGATCATTTAAACGAAAAACCAAATTTTAAAATGCTAAAAAAAGACGTAACGAAGATAAAAGACGCCGGAAAATATGATTTAATATTTCACTTGGCGAGCAGACCGTCACCTGACGACTACCAGCAGCACCCAATAGAAACTCTCTTCACAAGCGCAAAAGGCATGGAAGCAATGCTTGAAACAGCGAGGAAACACGACTCGAAGATAATCGTCGCTTCCACATCAGAAATCTACGGAGACACCCAAGTCATCCCCACACCGGAAACATACTGGGGAAACGTAAACCCAACCGGCCCCAGATCATGCTACGACGAAGGCAAAAGATACTGCGAAGCACTGACAGCAGCCTACCGGAAACAATACGATTTGAAAACTGTAACCATTAGAATATTCAACACTTACGGCCCCCGTCTCAGAGCCGAAGGAACATACGGACGAGCACTCTCAAGATTCATCAACCAAGCACTAGCCAACGAGAATATAACTGTCTACGGAGATGGAAAACAAACAAGATCATTCACATACATAACCGACACCGTAAAAGGCATCATCCAAGCAGCGGTAGAAGAGAAAGCAGTAGGTGAAACCATCAATATAGGAAACACAAAGGAAACAACCATCCTAGAGCTAGCAAAAAAAATCAAAACACTCACTAAAAGCAACTCGAAAATAACATTCAAACCACTTCCCACAGACGACCCTAGAAGAAGAGCAGCAGACATAACAAAAGCCAAGCAAACACTCAACTGGACACCTGAAGTAACACTTGAAACTGGCCTAAAGAAAACCATCGAATGGTTCCAACAACAAAACAGGTAATCATAACCTGTTTACGCAAGTCTACACGAGCGCAATACTAGTAGCAACAAAGTATAACTATTTATACCTTGAAGCACCCCTTTTAATACGGTCACATTGGGCGAAACAGTAGTGATAAAGGGCGTCGACGAAGACGCTTACAAGAAGCTAAAATCCAGAGCATCCAAGGAAGGATTGAAGATAGGACAAGCCGCCTCCATATCCTTTAATGTTTGGGCTCAACAAGGACATCAAAATCAACAAAGAATACGCGATACCGAGAAGATGAAGGCAGCAGCCGAGGTCATGGATGGAAATAGAGCGAAGCTCAAGAAGATTGAAGACTGGTCTAGCGTCAAGGTAATTCGAAAATGGCGGCAGAGTCGCAGAACCTAGTTCTTGACGCTTCAATCGCAGTAAAATGGTTCGTCCCCGAACAGGACTCCGAAGAAGCTTTAACACTGAGAGATCAGCACATCAAGGGTAGATTAACGCTTTTCGCACCTGCCCTGATCATTTACGAAGTTGCTAACGCATTACGCTACAGGTCAGACATAACTAAAGCCGATCTTGAACGCAATATCGAGGCGCTGTTTCAACTGGACATGACGCTCATAGCACCATCATCAAAATCCACAGTAAAGGCAACATTAACAGCTCGGAGATTGGGAATAACAGTCTACGACGCAGTTTACGTAGAGCTAGCCGAAGATATTGGATGCAAACTAGTTACAGCAGACGATGACCTAAATAGCAAATCTAAGGACACTTATCTTGTCACTCTGTTAAGTGATTACCTACTAGACTGAAACGGTACAACTTTCCATTTGCCATCAGAGTGCTCTATAATTACGTGACTACCGGACTTCTCTTAACAACAAAGCCTAACTTGCTTAAAGCCTTAACAACTTATCTCGAATTATGGTTTCTAAGACTCACTGGACCGTTATCTCCACAACCTGACCCTTTTCGCCCTTAGCCTTCTCCTTAAGATAGTCTAGTGCCAAATTTAGCGAATCCGTCATGTTCCTTCTAACCTCCTTGAGAGTTTCACCCTCAGTGTGGACCTGAGGCAACTCGACACATCTAGCAGTATACCCGCCCTCATCAGGCCTTCTTGACGATGAATGTGAAGGTTCGACCTTTTACTTTCATTCCCCTTCCCATTATTACGTAACAATAATAAATAAACAATCCAATAACATATTCAACACCATGAAATCAAGTTAAGTCCACATGAACCTAAACTCATTCAAACCCCACCCAGACGACCCTAGAAGAAGAGCAGCAGACATAACAAAAGCTAAGCAAACACTCAACTAGACAACGGAAGTAACCCTAGAAACAGGCCTAAAGAAACCATCGAATGGTTCCAACAAAACAAGAAGCAACCATAACCCGTAGTTCTGATAATTCATCAAATATCGGAAATAGATTTAAAGCCTTTTTACATCATACTTTACTGTATTTGTCTTCACCGATAAAAGCATAAGTAGACGCATTTACGATGTTTTTTCATAGAATATCTCGCTTGACCAATAGAAAGTTTCGCGTTTTTGCATCCCAAGATTTTCTGAAAGTCACTAACGCTTTCTCAAGTAATGACCCTATAAAGATCAAAGTTGATCGAGTAATAGAAGAGATGAAGCAGGATGAGAATCTTGGAGACTATATCAAGAAAAAACTTTGGCCTGACAAATATGTTAAAACACATGAGGTAACTAACCTTTACAGACGTGAAATTGGTGGCAACCACCGGTTGATCTACACCATTAGAGGTAGAGAAGAAGATAAGGTCTACCAGCTTTTAGACTTGCTTGCACATAGAGAATATGACATATTATTCGGCTATAGCACGACGTAGTGGTTGTTATAGCTCCTTTGATTCTTCCAGAGATTTTCTCGCCTTTTCACCTTCCACAAATATCCAGACTATTGAGCCGTCCTTGTTCTGTGTTATCTTGTTTGATCTTTCCAGATAGGAAAGCGCTATTCCGAGCGTTCCGTATTGAACACCTCTTGGCAATTTCTTCCACAGCTTGGTTTTTGATTCAAAGTACTGCTCTTTTCTGACGGTGTCTTCAATCATTTCTAAAGTATCAAGACGTGGCATAATTTGTCTGCGGAGAGCTGTCACAGGCGGTGATGCAACAGGTTTCCTTGGAGTTGTTATTTTTCTATCCTTTATTTCCGATCGATTTGAGATACCCATTGTTCGTTTTGCCTTCTACATTCACCGTATGAATAGTGAGCTATTTATACATTAATGTATATATGATTATGTATATAACGAGCGTAGATACCAACCAAATGCACAATATTAGAAAGTAACTATACGTGAGACCCTTTCATAGAGTTTTGAAATACCTTAAAACCATCATCCAAGCAGCAACCAACAGAAAAAGCAGAAGACAAAACAATCAACAAAGGAAACACAAATGAAGAAACAATCAATCGCCGAAACAGCAGAAAACACGGCTAGAACGAATAGAACCATGATTCTTTGAATAGATATTTGGGTAAAGTAGGGACTTTGAAAGTGGATAATTTAATCTAAGACTGTTTTCAAATCTTAAACGGGTCTTTTTCAACTGGGTAACGTAGAAATAGGACTGTTGAAAGATACGGTTTAGTGGTAATTTCTGACTGGGGTGAAATCGCTGTCGAGAGCACCGTTAACATATGCGCTTCAGCTAGCTGAAGCCATCTCACTGTGGCTCAGCACGTTCTTTCTCATTAACCAGCTGAACATAAACTTCACAGTACTCTTGCGAGGAAAGGGACAGGTCAAGTACGACGTCGGGCTGAACCTGATCTCCCCAGACGTAGACTATGCATTATGGCTAATCTCGGTCGAATTCGTTGCGCTGTATTTCCTGAAGAGCAGCATCCCAAATATAGCGAAAGACACGCGTAGCAAAGTTAAGGCAGCCCTTCTCCTCTCAGCGTTAGCATCTAGCTTCTTCGCAGGTCCACTAGCAGCTCGTTCAATATCAATATTAGCAGTAGCCGTAATAATCTTTGACTCATACTTTGGAAACCGCGGAACCGTTAAACCAGATAGGATAAGCTTCAGAACACTCCTAAGCCTAATTCTGGCCATTCCACTTACAGTTACGTTTCTAGCGGCTGTTAGATGGGTGCTCAACGGCTTTGACGGCTTCCAGTCTTTCTCAGACATCAGCTGGGGAGTGGCTTTGCTAGATCTTAAGATGAACAGCATGTTAAACCCGATACTGCCAAGGCTCTTCATCCTATTCTCCGCAGCATGGGTGCTCAGACTGCTAATCCCAGTAGAACACATTCTAAAAAAGCTGAAGACAAGACACATAAATCTAAAACCGTCTCTAGACTCATCAACTAGTAAATCTGGAAGACCCGTTAAAATCATCCTTATCTCCGCCTTAGTGACTGCCGTGTTCATCGGGGTCTACCCGTACCTGCCTGCGTTAAACCCGTCTTCACAACTCGTAAGCGTAGATGTGGGATTCTACTATAAAATACTGAAGGACTCTGCTAATCTAGACCCTGTAACATTCCTATCGAACATAGTCAAGCAAGACAGAATGCTCTACCTAGCACTCCAGCAAACTGTAGCAACGGTCACAGGGTCGCCGGACTTGACAATCAGGGTTATGCCAGCTATACTAGCTGCGCTTCTCACACTTTCAGTATACACTCTCATCTCCACAGGCTTGAAAGACCGGTCTCTAGCAGCGTCGGCAGCGCTCTTCACAGCAACGTCATTCCAAGTCGTTGCGGGTATCAACGCCGGATTCTATGCGAACTGGCTAGCATTAATAGAGCTAAACATATTCTTCGCTCTAATCCTAAAAGCAGGTGAGACTGGAAAAGACAAGCACTCAACGCTGGCGATAGTAACCTCGGTAGTAATCCTGTTCACTCACTCCGCAACCTGGACAGTGTTAATGGCCAGCCTACTAACATACCTAGCCATAACATACGTTAGGAGAACAATTACACATCGAGACGCTAAACTGATAATTCAAATAATCCTAGTGAACATAGCCAGCGAGCTAATTAAGAGCAACCTGCTCCTAAGCCGCTCAACCGCCGGAGTCACGCAATCAATAACTCCAAACATAAGCATCTCAAATATCTCAGCAATATTCGGAACCCTAAACACCACTTTCACCTACTTCCTCGGAGGAGCATTCGCAAACCCAGTAATACTCATAACCGCAGCAATCGGACTGTTCTACATAGCAACCAGCAAAGAGAAACTCCACCAAATACTAATCGCACTCGTAACAGTATGCACACTAGGAACATTCTTCACAGGAACAACACCAGACCTGCTACAGTCACGGTTCATCTATCTAATACCATTCCAAATACTCACAGCAATAGGAGTCAAAACACTCACAAACATCTACAAACACAATTCCAACACCACAACAATACTTGGGAAAACAGTCCCCACGATGATCTATCTAATAATATTCGCCACACTCCTAAGCTACTCACTCCGCGTAGCTGGCTACATCTACACAATGCAATAAGATGAAAACCACTACAAACATCTAAAAAAATTAATGCTAGTAAAACAATATTTCCAAAAAAAGTTGTATGAGATGACTGAGATAGTCATCTCACCATTAGATATACCAACTATTAGTTGAGCTAAGATACCGCATGTTTCTTGGAGACTGCGAAGTCCTTGCCTTCGGCGTGACAATTATTGCAGGTCTCGTAACCTCTCGAACTAGTCATAACGTCAATATGTTCCACTGAAGATGTCTGGTCGTGACACGAAGAGCAAACCGTGGTGATTGGAGCTGTTGTCTTGACGACTTTACCGTCGACACTTATTGTGACGCCTTTGACACTGTCTTTCAAAGGCAGTAGATTTGTACCCGCGACATGACATTTTTGACAGTTACTAAGGTCGCCTGGGAAGCCAAGGTCACCGGTGTTAATAGGAAATGTAATTGGCTCAGACGCCTCATCACCCTTGTGTATCTTGTGTATCCATAGCTTAAAGTCAACTGGTTGAGGCAGCGTGCCAGCTGGTGATGTTACAGGCGGGCTAGCTGCAAACGTTGGATTGTGGCATAATGAACACAATTCTGTATTTTGTCTTGCAGAAACGTGATTAATGAAGTCAAGCCTAGTGTGGCAAGCATTACACTTTTCTGTAGTAACAACAATTCTTCTAGGCACTGCTGTATTATCAGTCACTGGAACGAAAACAACCTTACCGAAACCGTAATCTCGCACGTTCACCAACTCAGCTTTGTTCGAATAATAAACTGAAGAAGTCAAATTATACGCCTTATAGCCCTGTATAGCAATCGCGTAGCTTCCTGTTCCTGTAGAGTTATTGGGTATAGTATTAGTGAAATCGTACTGGTAGTCTCCGTTACCTATTGCAGTCAATGCAGCCCTTTGCACATTGCTCTCTGAAAATCTTATCGCGTAATCAGTTGTGGGCCCGGCCATGACAAAAGATAACGAATTCATCTTGGATGGTTCAATTGCCTTACCGGTTTTATCCTTAATATTGAAGACAACTATTGGTTTCTGACCAGGTGCAGTGTTACTAACCTTCACTATAGTGAAGTTCACACCTGGAAGTTGATTTGATCTCTTTGGAATCACATGAGAACCAGGAATCGAATAATCGAATTCTTGATCCATTGTGGCAGTATGACAAACGGCACATGTGCTATCAGTTGTTTGCCTGCCTCCTAGGTGGCCTGCGCCTGATGAAAAGTCTAAATTATCATGACATGATCCGCAAGCTGCACGACTAGGTTTCGTCTTCCAGTTGTCACCCTGAAGGCCCGTGTGACATTTCACACAATTCCTAACATCATCAGGGAAAGCAACACTTGTAAAGTTTGTACGGCCTATAAAATAAGGTTTGCCCGCCTTCACGCTGGGCAGATTACTAGCGTCGTGTATCTTATGGACCATAACCTTTAGATCTACAGTATTACCAGACAAAGCATCAACATTCTGAGGAGTATGGCAAAGAACACAGTAAGCGAACTCTCTTCGGCCTCCACCGTGAACAGAAAGTGGGTCATGACATTGATTGCAGGTCTGCGTGCTTGACAATAGACGTGCTACATTCACATCTCCACCAACTGGAACAAATGGATAGAAAGCATTTGAAGCATACTTTCTAGCCTCTCTTGATGCCTGTGCACCAACTACGTGAGTTGTTGATTTATTGTAATTGTCAGGCAAGGGTGTTTTGAAGGTATATGTGAATACTCCATTTCCCTTATCTGCAATTTGTCCTGGAGGAGATTCAGTATAAGGCTGAGTGACTGTGTCAAGAGCAGGTTGCTTGGTAACACCATCAACAGTGAAAGGAGCTCCTTTCACCGTACGTAAGATATAATTCACGTACTGACTATTGCCGGAAATAGGGTCAATAGTAATGGCTGCTATCGTAAACCTTACA
>Ga0214473_10002848_pt1 | contig 21172 bp, 10 predicted proteins | sample RVTome_7_FD_203509 | JGI IMG/M metagenome (GOLD analysis project Ga0214473, IMG submission 203509) | Soil microbial communities from uranium-contaminated site in the Upper Colorado River Basin, Wyoming, United States - RVT98D197 | ecosystem: Environmental > Terrestrial > Soil > Contaminated >... | reverse complement strand
ATCTTCACCAGTTCGCATTCCAAGCACGTTCACGAAATCGTGACGGCGTCCCGCGAAGGCGGTGCGTCGCTCACCATTCTCTCCGGCATCGTCGCCGGTAACTTCAGCGCCCTCTGGATCGGCATGTTGATCGCCGGGTTGATGTCCGGGGCTTACTTCGTCAGCCTGCAGGGTCTGGGCGCGCTCATGGGCGGTCACGGGTCGATCTTCGCTTTCGGCATGGTCGCGTTCGGCTTCCTCTGCATGGGACCGGTGACCATCGCGGTGGACAGCTACGGTCCCGTGACCGACAACGCTCAATCCATTTTCGAATTGGCCCAGACCGAGCACATCCCCGGCATCAAGGAAGAGATCAAGCGGGATTTCGGCTTTGACCCGGATTTCGAGCGCGGGAAGCATTATCTCGAAGCCAATGACTCGGCGGGCAACACCTTCAAGGCGACGGCCAAGCCCGTGCTCATCGGCACCGCGGTCGTGGGCGCGACGACGATGATCTTTTCGATTATTCTGCTACTGGAAAAGGCCGGTCTGCTCGCCCTGAGTCTGACAGACGCGCCCGTGCTGCTGGGCTTCATCTGCGGCGGCGCGGTGATCTTCTGGTTCGCGGGGGCTTCCATGCAGGCCGTCACCACCGGTGCGTACCGTGCCGTGGAGTTTATCAAGAAGAACATGGACCTAGACAAGAAGGAAGCCGACATTGAGGATTCGAGAACCGTCGTCCGCATTTGCACGCAGTACGCCCAAAGCGGCATGTGGAACATCTTCATCGCCTTGATGTCGTTTACGTTGGCCTTTGCGTTCTTCGACCCCAACTTTTTTGTTGCCTACCTGGTGTCGATCGCGGTATTCGGACTCTTTGAGGCGATTTACATGGCCAACGCGGGCGGTGCGTGGGATAACGCCAAGAAGCTCGTCGAGGTCGATCTCCGGGAAAAAGGCACGGCGCTTCATGCCGCGACCGTCATCGGCGATACCGTCGGCGATCCCTTCAAGGACACGACGTCGGTCTCGTTGAACCCGATCATCAAGTTTTCCACCCTGTTCGGGTTGCTGGCCGTCGAGATCGCCGTCAAGATCAAAGAAGCCGCGCACGGCGGCGAGGGTACGGACTACACCAACATCGTGGGCGTCGTGATGCTCGCGGTCGCGCTGGTGTTCGTCTGGCGATCGTTCTATGCGATGCGCATTCCCAAGGAGGCGGCTTGATCGGAAGGAAAGGTCCGTACGGCGTGGCGGACTGATACCCTGCCGTCCCCCATCGTCGTATCATGCGCCACGTGCGGCCCCTACCCGGACAAAGCGACGCGAGCGCTCCGATCTGCGGTGACGCCGCTCAGCGGTGGTCTCTGAAGCCGTGCGCGACGGCGCTCATGGCATTGGCGTTGCTGTCCACCCTGGGATTTCCCCTCTTCTTATGGATCGGTGATCGAGAGCGCATCGTCAGCATCGTCTCCGACGACGCGTATTACTATTTCAGCGTGGCCGCCAATATCGCCCAGGGGCATGGTCCGACGGCCGACGGCATCACCAAGACGACGGGCTTCCACCCGCTGTATGGGTTTCTCCTGGCCGGACTGTATCGACTTACGTCGCCGACGCCCGACGGTCTTGTGCGCTTGGCGATCGCCCTCAACGCCATTTGCTTTCTAGCGACGGGTTGCTTCCTGGCCTTGGCCGCTAGACAGTTGTGGGGGAGACTCGCTGCGATACTGGCGTTTCTATTGTGGCTCACCAATCCCCATGCTTCCCTGGTTTCCGCGATTGGTCTGGAAGGAAGCGTCTATGGTCTGACGCTTTCTCTTCTATTCTGGCGGCTGACCTCTTTCGCCGATTACCGGCTCCACGCCGGATCCGGCGGTGAATGGTTGCTGCGCTCCGCGATACTGGGTGTTTATATGGGAATGACGCTTCTGGCCCGAACGGACTCTCTGGTGCTCGTGCCTATGATTGCTTTGGTTCTTTGGTGGATCGTGCCGAATGCGGCGCTTGTCCTTCGTGTTTCAGGAGTCGTTCTGTTCACCGCCATATCCCTGGGTCTGCTTTCGCTGTGGTGGCGGTATGCCTGGATACATACGGGAGAATTCCTTCAGGGTAGCGCTGCCATCAAGACTCTATGGAGGCCTGCCATCGTCGAGGAGGAATATGGCAAATACACCCTCGTCACCAGTGTGTTGTTTGGCGGCTCGGTCTGGTTGCCATACCTGGTGAAGTGTTTTTTCAAGATACCGGCGCTGAAATGGAGTCTGTCCGCGCTCCCACAATTGTTTTCGAGTGCCGAAGCAATGACCCCACGGCGATTGACCTATCACATCTGTTGGATATTCCCCGCGCTTCTGGGAATTGCCTATGCCATGATGATCGACCGCCCACGCACCTGGTACTACGTTCCCGCCCTGGTCACGTTGACCCTCCTGACCGCCGGCGCCGCCGGCCTCATCATGTCCAGTCCTCCGACGAATTTATGGCTCGCACTGGCCAGGCGGTTCCTTCCCTGGTTGGGATGGCTGATCGTCATCGAATCTGCGGCCATAGGGGGAAGAAATTTATTATATGGGCGATCGAGCGAACAGGTGGGTGGGTTACGCGCGGCGCAATGGGTGACGGAGAATGTCGAAAAAGGCATCGTCATCGGCTGCTGGCACAGCGGCATCGTGCAGTTCTACACGCCGAATCATACGGTCATTAATCTCGACGGACTGGCCAACAATGAGATTTTGTCCGTATTGGGCGGGGACAAAACCATGAATGAGTATTGGGATGAACGCGGAATCACCCTAATCTTAGGCGAACCGCGTCAAAAGATGGGAGGATACGCCAGAGCATGGAACGGAAAGAAGCTGGAACCCGTGCGTAACGGCGTACAGCGCGTCGGTCGCAACCCTCATTCCACGGAGACTTTACCCGCGCCGTAGCGATCTTCCCCTATCGTCCGTCCCCGCGTCCGCGTCACGCCATGGTCGCGATTGCGGGCCGCGTGGCGCAGCAAGTGGTGGATCGTCTCCACCTCGTTTGACTCCCCCAGGACTTCGGCAATTTGCGGCGGCGTCATCCGCGCGTTGGGTTGTTGGCGAAGCAGCTTGAACACGCGGCGTTGCAGGCTCAACACCGCCGCCGCCGTCTTCTTCCCGGATTCTACCCCCGGTTGATGATAGGCGTTCACGTCAATCAGTTCGGCGTACAGTCCGACGGCTCGTTCAAAGAGCGCGATCAGCGCACCCAACGACCGGGCGGTCAACTCCTCCAGCGAAATCGTGATGGATTGCCGTCCGGCCCCGGTCAACGCCGCCCGTGTACCGAGCCGAAAGGCGTGAAGGTAATCGCCGGACGTGACGTCCTCTTCGACCTTCATCGACGAACCGTCTCGATCACACAATACGTCGAGAAACGTCACGAAGAAATCATCCGGGCCCTCGCGAAGTTGTTGGACGAACGAATGCTGATCCGTGCTCCCCTTGTTACCGAAAACCGTTAATCCCTGATGAACACTTCGTCCGCGGCGGTCCCGGGCCTTGCCGATCGACTCCATCACCAATTGTTGGAGGTACTTGCCCATCAGCGCCAGGCGATCATGATAGGGAAGAACGACCATGTTCCGCCTTCCGCGTCCCTCGCCCGCGCGGTGCCACATCAGGGAGAGCAACGCGGCCGGGTTCTTGCGCATGTCGCGCTCCCGCGTCGCTTCGTCGCAAAGTCGGGCCCCCTCCAGCAAGGCGTCGATATCGATTCCCTGGAGCGCCGCGGGCAGCAATCCCGCCGCCGACGTCACCGAGGTGCGGCCGCCGACGAAATCCCACAGGGGAAACGTGCGCAGCCAGCGTTCCCGAGCGGCTTGTTCATGCAGGGCGCTTCCCTCGCCGGTGACGGCCACGGCGTGCCGGGCGAAGTTCAGTCCGGCCCGTTTGTACGCGTGGGCGACCTCGATCATCCCGTTGCGCGTTTCTTTTGTTTCGCCGGATTTGGAGACGACGATCGTCAGCGTCTGCGGCAGCACTTCTTCCAATTCCAAAAGGATGCGGTCAATGCCGTCCGGATCGGTGTTGTCCAGGAAGCGAATCAACATGTGATCGTCGCCGACACCCAGGGCGTCGGCGACCAGTTGAGGCCCCAGCGCCGATCCCCCGATGCCGATCACGAGAACGACGTAAAAACCGTCCCCGCGCTCCGGCGAAATCGCCTCGCTGTACAGGTCTTTCGCGAAGCGGTGAATGTCCTCGACCGTTTTCGTAATCCCGCGGCCAATGGAGTCATGGGGGGCGCGATCCGGCGCCCGCAGCCAGTAATGACCGACCTGGCGATCCTCGTCGATGTTGACCTTGGCCCCCGCCTCCAGCGCCGCCATGGCGTCCAGCGCCTTCTCCATCGGCGCCTCCATGGAAGAGAGAAACGCGTCGTCAAAGTCGATGCGGCTTACGTCCAGTTCCAGACCGATGTCCGGAACGGTGCAGGCATAACGGCAATATCGCTCCCACAGTTCAAAGGGACTCATGGGCCAATCTCCCGGAAGAGGGTGGATGGGCGGAATTCACCGGGCAGGACACGGACGGCATCGGCTCGCCATCGGGCGAAAGCGCCCAGATCGCGGCGCAGATGCGACGCGTGGCCTCGCGGATATCGTGGCGGTCCAAATCGGGCTTTCGAAACTCGTCCAGATTCACCGGCTCGCCGTAACGCACTCGCGCTCGATGACGCGTGCGCAGTCCTTGGCCGATCGAATGCGAATTCTTCGTGCCGCTGATGTGTACCGGGATGACCTTCGCCCCCGTCTTCAGCGCCAACATCGCGACCCCGTCCTTCGGCTCGCTCACTTCTCCGGGCCCGACGATGCCGCCCTCGATGAACATGCCCAAGGCCTTGCCCGCCCTTAGATATCGAAGCGCCTGCTTGGTCGCGCCGGTGTCGTGAATCTCGCGCTTCACGGGAATGCACTCCCCCAGCTTCATGAACCACCGGGCGATCGGAATGTTCGTATACTCCGCCGCGACCATGAACGAAATCAGACGGTATTTCGCCGTCGCGCAAATAAACAGCGGATCGGGTGCGGATCGATGATTCGCCGTTACGATTACCGCCCCTTCTAGGGGAACCGTACACGGACCGATCCGCTCCATCCGCCACCACCAGCGGCACACAAACTCGTTGAGGTTCAACACCATGGAAAGTGCGAGAGGATGACCGCTCCGCTCCAGTCGGACCTTCAGAGTGATGGCGCCGGCGACGAAGGTGATGATCGCCACGGCGGCCAGGATATAACCTGCGTAGGCATCGAGCCGCGTGGTATAGCCTAAGCCCAGCGCCCCGGTCGCCGACATCAAGGCGCCGGTAGTGACCACGTCGTTCACGCCGAACACCCGGCCGCGGTAGCGGTCGGCCGTGGTGCGCTGCAACAGGGCGTTGAAGCTGGCCATCACGCTGACACCAAAGACGCCCGCCCCGACGACGGCGACGCCGCCGATGACCGCCAATAGTCCCGGAAGTAACGGCAGGAATACGGACAAGGCGAACATCGTGATGCTCAAGCCGATGCCCATCAACCCCCAGGTGATGGCGATCTCGCTGCGCAACGCGTCCCCCAGTCCCGAAATGATGATCGCCCCGATGACAAAGCCCAGCCCCAACAAGGCGCGAAAGCCGCTGATCATCGGGTAACCGCCCTGGTATACGTCGCGGGCCACCGCGGGGATGACGCTGTCCACCAGCGAACCGCAAAACCACACCAGCGCCGCCACGATCAGCAGTTCGGTGACGTGATGATGGCACTTCGCGTAACGAAAACCGGCCGCTAGATCAGCAAACGGCGTCGTTTTTTCCGGCCTCGTGGTGCGCGGCGGCTTCATGAAGGAAAGGCATACGCCGCTCGCCAGGAAGGTCAGCGCGTCCAGTTGGAACGCCACCTGCGCCGGGTAGTGTTTCGCCAGCAGGCCTCCCGCCAGCGTCGCCGCCGTCGTCCCGATGATCCCCAACCCCGCGATCATGCCATTGGCCCGAACCAGTTGCTCGGGACGAATGATGGTGGGCAGTAACGCCGATCGCGCCGGAGAGAACACCGCCGCGAACATCCCCGCCGCCAGCAGCGGAAGAAAGGGTCCCCACGATCCGAAGGCCTGCGTCCACCCGATGAGCGTCGCAAAAAAGAACATTAACAACATGCGCGTCAGATCGGCGAAAACCATCAGACCGCGACGCGGAAGCCAGTCGGCCAGCAGTCCCGTGAGCGGGGCGAGCACGAAGAACGGCAGAAAGAACATGAACGACATTCGCGCTTTGAGCGGGGTAATATCCACTGCCGCGTCCAGGGCGTTCTGCGTCTTGAGGATGGCCATCTCGGAAAGATGATCGCCCATGGCGCTGATGCCGTACGCGCACCATAACAACATGAAGTTACGATGCGTGAGCAGCGCCCACGGTCCGCGGTCGCGGGATGGCGTGGATAGGTGCAAGCGTCAAGGCCCTGTTGGTGAAGGCCGATTCGGGTTCGACGTTTCGTTCTGATGACCCGTGGTCGGCGGTTGTGACATCTCTGATACACAAGGATCGGCGATGAACGTGTCGACTTCCTCGCCATCCGCGGCACGAATTCCGGAACCCATGCTAATCGACGCACGTCCCGTCGTCACCGTCGTTCAGGAAACCCGGCGGCGTTCATGTTCGCTGACGCCCGACCGCGGGCGGTCCCACGGTCCCAGTTGCCCCGCAGCACCAGTTTGGTTATTCTCTGGGCTTCGTTCGTGGGATCGTCCGTCGCCGCGGGACGACGCCCCTTCCACTGGTTAGGCGGCGACCCTGGTGATTTGACGAAAGGAACCACGATGCTCCGCACCCTTGCGGTCGTGATATTGGCCTCCGGCGCTGCGTTTGCCCTCGCGCAAGACGAAAAGGCGGCCGGCGATCCGCTCCACCCCAAAGTCAAGCTCGAGACGACCTTGGGTGACATCGTCCTCGAGCTTGAGGCCGAAAAAGCCCCCATCACCGTCACCAACTTCATCGACTATGTCGAGAGCAAGTTTTACGACGGGACCATCTTCCATCGGGTCATGCCCAACTTCATGATTCAAGGCGGCGGCTACACCACGGACATCGTCGAAAAGTCCGAGGGCCTGCGGGCTCCCATCAAGAACGAATGGAAGAACGGCCTGAAAAACGTAGCCGGGACCGTCGCCATGGCCCGGACCAGCGCCCCGGATACGGCCGCGGCGCAGTTTTTTATCAACGTGGTGGACAACAAGAACCTCGACCAACCCATCAGCGGCGGCGCGGGATACTGCGTGTTCGGCAAAGTCGTCGAAGGCATGGAAACCGTCGAGAAGATTCGCAACACCCCGGTCACGGAGAATCCCAAGTATCGCGGCGGCAAGGTGGTTCCCGTCGATCCGGTGGTCATTAAGTCGGCCACGCTCGCGTCGTCGTTCGACCGGGAGAAGGCGATGGCCGTGGTCAACGCCGCCGTCGAAGAGGCCAAGAAGGCCGAGGCCGAAGCCGGCGCCAAGCTCCAGAACCTTATGAACGAACAAATCAAGAAATGGGAAGCGGAAACCGGCAAGAAGTCTTCCACCACCACCAGCGGACTGGCGTACATCGTCTTGACTGACGGCGAGGGTGCCTCGCCCAAGCCAACGGATCGCGTCGAGGTCCACTACACCGGTTGGCTCACCGACGGCACCAAGTTTGACAGCTCGGTGGATAAGGGGACGCCGGCCACGTTCGGTCTCAACCAGGTCATCAAGGGCTGGATCGAAGGTCTGGGCCTGATGAAGGTCGGTGCCAAGCACAAACTGATTGTTCCGCCGGAACTGGCCTATGGAAAAGCCGGCCGTCCGAGTATTCCGCCGGATTCGATTCTCATTTTTGATGTGGAGCTGCTGTCGATCAAGTAGCGCGCCGCGGTCTTTGGTCCGTGCGGTGTTTCGATGTCAACCGAGCCGCGTGCACCGGCCCTGGCGATGGGCTTGGTGTTGGCGAAGGTGTCGGGACAGAAGCGATCGCGCGGTCGCAAGTTGAGGCGCGGCCGGAGTCGGAACAAAATCCCGACCCATCGGGGTCCGCGGCTTGGCGGAGAATATGATCTGTCCGAGCAAATCAAGATCATTGACGAATTCGTTTCGACTCGCGGAGCTTTTCGGATGATCCGGCGGGAACACAGAATACTGCTTGCCGCGGCGACAACGGCGTGTCTGTCCATCGGCTGCCGATCCGCCGGCTCGACCGCACAACCCAAGGCCACGCCCCCATCAACCGCCAAAGCGAGTGCCCCGAAACCGGAACCGTCGCCGCCTTCCGCCGCTGCGTCGCCGACCGCCGATCCCTTGCATCCGCACGTCGAAATGCAGACGACGTTTGGGCGCTTCGTGATCGAACTGAACGGCGAGCAGGCCCCGGCCACCGTGCTCAACTTCATGCAGTTGGTGCACGATCGCTATTACGACGGCACGATCATCCATCGCGTTCTCGCGGACTCCATGGTGCAGGGCGGCGGCTACACCCCGGACATGGAGTCCAAGCCGATCAAGAAAGCGCCGCCATTCACGGATACCTGGCGAAGCGATTTGCTCAACAAGAAGGGCTACGTCGGGTTGATTCGCGGCATCGGGGAACACCTCGCCGCCGCCGAATTCTACATCAACGTCGAGGACAACATTCGCCTCGATGAGGCCAAACGGAAGGGTATGTACTCGGTATTCGGCCGCGTGGTGGAAGGCTGGGACGTCATCGAGCGCATCCGCGCGACGCCCGTCGCATCTCATGAAAAGTACGTGAGCGGACAAAGCGCCGTGGTCCCGGTCACGCCGATCGTCATCCGGTCCGCCCGCGTACTCGGCGTCTTCAACACGATCCCGATTCAACAATCGGTCTACGCGTATCGCACCTCGCAGGAGGAAAAGGCCAAGGCGCTGGCCGAGAAGTTCGCCGCCGAAACCGGCAACCCGTTGGTCAAGACGGAATCCGGCCTGCTCTACGTGGAGATGTACGAGGGAAAGGGTATGACGCCCGCGGTGGAGGACACCGTCGAGCTCAACTACGAAGGCAAGTTGCTCGACGGCACGGTTTTTGAATCCACCTTCACCGAAGACTCCACCATCCGCGAACCCGGCAAGCTCATCAAGGGTTTGCGGGAAACGTTGACCTCCATGAAGGAGGGCGGGCGCCGCGTGGTCATCATTCCGCCGGAACTGGCCTTCGGCGAATCCGGCATCCCCGGCTACATCCCCCCCGATTCGTTCCTGGTCTTCGAGATCGAGTTGTTGGCTATTCGTTAACTGCGTGAACAACCCGCTGCGATCGGGGTTCGCCCCCATCGGCGATCCGTGGGCCTCGATGGTTCGGAATTTGGTTCCCGCCTTCGGTCGCGCCTTAGCGAAGCCCGCGCGGTTCCCGGTATGATCGGGCGCAACTTGACGGGGATGCCCGATTCACGGCCGTAATCGCGCCAGCCATTCCGCCGCAACCGGATTGTGAACGTCCAAGACTAGAAGTTTCTCGAACGCCTCGATCGCCTGCTGTGTCCGGCCCACCTCAGCCAGCGCCACCGCGTAGCGCTCCAGCAACGACGGCGGGGAATTCGGCGACGATTCGTTGACGCCCGTTTCCAGGACCCGCCACACGTTGAACAGATTCAATCGCCGTTGCGTCTCGAGCCGATCCTCCAGCGCCCCGGCAAGTGCCAGATACGTGTCACTCACGGCGCTCGTTTCCGCCGCGATCCGCGCCTGAAGCAGGTCGATCCGTTGCTGCAAAAGCCCGTCCAGCGCCCGCAGCGGCTCCTCCTCGCCCGGCTGCCGTTCGACGGCCTGCCGCGCCAGCTCAGTCGCCCGCGTCGCCTCGCGGCTCGCCTCCTCCCATTGGCCCGCGTTCCGCAGCACGCCGGAAAGATGCGCCACGTATCGAAGGGTCGCTCCCCCGTCCGCGGCCACGGCCTCTTTTCCCAATCGAACCGCCTCCTCTTTTTGACCCAGCTTGGCCGCGCACAGGGAAAGGCCATGGAGTATGGAGGCGTCGTTGGGTTTCAACGCCGCCGCTTTTTCGTAATAGCCCTTGGCCAGTTGCGGAAACTCGTCCACTAACTGGTTGCCCAGGGTGCGGAAGGCTCGCCACTCCGTTTGTCCCTCGCGGGACTGCACGAACTTGAGCAGTTGATCGGCGGCGTCGCCGCGGCGGTCCATCAGCGAATACGCCCGTCCCGCCAGATAGGGAAGCCATGGGTGGTTGGGCGCCTTGACGCGCAACACGTCGAGTTGCTGTTGAATGCGGGCGAGGACCTCCTGCCGGGCGCCGGCGTCCGTCACCGTTTCCAATTGGTCGAACGCGTCCCGCGCCATTTGGACGGTCTCTTCGGCGCTGATCGAAGGTTGATCCGCGGTTACCGGGGCAATCGCCTGGTTCGAATCGCCCGCCGCGGGTTTCTCCTGGCCGTTCGCGGCGCGCGATGGGAAATACGTCGCCCACGCTACCGCCCAACCGACGACGATTATTCGACCGTTCATACGACCTCGAATCAACGAACCCGGCGTTTGTGGAAGAACTATAGAATTGAACCAGCCTGGCGACAAGCACGGCCCGTCATGCGGAGAAACTGACGTGCTCGGGCGCGTCGGAGGAAACCGTGGCCGGTTGGGGATCCGCCTGATTCAATGAGACAGGAGGCTTGCGGTTGTTCATCCCCTCGTTCGACGCGGCGAACGCATCCGAACCTTCCACGTCCGCCCGGGCCTTGCTCACCTTCTCCACCAGGAGTTGCCAGGTCTCCCGTTCAATCCGCAGCACCCGCACCGCGTCGTCGATCGCCGTCACATCCCGCTGCACGCAGGCGTCGACCAGCTTGCGATAGAGAAAGTTGTAGATCGAGGCCACCCGCTGGCACAATTCCGGGTTCACGTCGTAATTCAGTCCGGAGAGCATCTCCAGAATGATGTGCTGGGCCCGGGTGAGCTTTTCGTAGGACGATTCGTAGTCCTTCTTTTCCAGCGCCTCCCGGCCTTGGAGGGCGAAGCGGATGCAGCCGTCGTAGAGCATGAGCTGAAGCTGCTCCGGCGTGGCCGTCAGGATCGCGTCGCGAAGGTACGGATTGATGGTTGCGGCGTTTCCCACGCTGTATCTATCGGTCCGCCGAGGGGGCGAAATGACCAATCGCCTTCCGGCGACGCCGGATCGGCGGACGAGAGGGCAATCTTTGCGCGTGTCGGGGGGCGGCGGGCGCGAAGAAGGTGTAAAGCGGCACTGGCAAATGGGTTCGTTTCGCAAGTACGTTTTTTTTCGCCAATCCGAGTCTTTCGGGTCGAGTTTTTGCGGTTTTTCCCGAGAGATTCGCGTATTTTTGGTGGCGCGGAGGTGCGCATTTTTGCGCGCGGCGGCGGATGATTATGGTGGTTTTTTCCGATGAATTTGAGGCATTTGGCTTGCGCGGAGTTGCATGATTTGGAGAGCTTCCGATTTGAGCTTTTGTTGATTTTCCCGATAGATTCGTAAATTCTGAAACGTGAAAAAGGTGGGGTTTCGCGCGCTTTTGGGCTCTTTGGAGCGGGGCGAGGAGATCGATCTTAGATGGACAGCAGGTCATGGCGCGGAATCCTCCTACTTATAGAACGTCGCAGGCGCGCGCGAAATGACGCGCACACGCGGAGCGCGGCGTTTGGGACGGGGGATTGACTACAAAGACACGAAGGCATGAAGGGGAGAGGAGGGAAGTGAGAAGATTGAAGTGAGAAAAATGATTGGCTGGTCAGGAGAAGCGGTGCGGATGTGTCGGCCGCTACGGGGCTTGGGATAAGGGGGAGAGGTCGTCGAGCCCACACGACTTGCGTCGTGTACTACGGGGGGTTTCGCCCCGCAAGGCGGGGCTTCCGAAGAGGTTGCGGGCGGGGCCGAATCCTACGTGACGGCGCGCGATGATCGCGCTCCATCGGGATTATTTCCGGCGGGGCGTCTTGCGGCCCTTGCCGTTTCCTGTCGTTTCGATGGAGGCGATGTGCAGGAGCGGAACGTGGGCCCATCGTTCGCCGTCGGGGAAAACGACGAAGACCTCGTGCTTGAGCAAGGCGGCGGCGTGAGGGTCTGCGACGAGGTAGTCCTTCCCGCTGCCCATGTTGATGCGGAAAGGAATGAAGGGTTCGCGGTTGAGAAGTTCATGGATATCGTTGGCAATCATGGCACCAGTCTACCATTCAACAGGCTGATCGGACAAGTCGCCCGATTACCGTTGAGGCCGCACGATAGAGGATGATCAAGGGAATACCCAAGGCGTTCAGGAGTAATGGACGCGGGGCCGTTCATGGATGAAGCCAACTATCTCACTTGCCGTGAAACGGTACACAGTGAGGATGACCCACCGGATGAGACGGCATGGTAATCGGCAAACGCTATGAATCCTCCAAGGAGGAGCGAGAAGATGACGGCGATGCTCAGGATGAAAACCGCGCCCGGACGCTGCTGGCATCGCGCGATCATGTTACGTTCCCGCGAGCCGATTCAAAGCTGACATGGTGTGTCACGGGTAAGCGTATTCCATACACCGCGAAGGACTCGAACCTTCGACCCGCTGATTAAGAGTCAAGCCCAGGCTTTTCCGGGCGGGCTTCGCAACCTCCGCCAGGTGCGCGACTTATACCTCGAACCACCCCCATCGCAAGGCGGCCACGAAAAAACGGGCGTTTCCGGCTACTGGAGCGCACGGACCGCACCACGCCGCAACCGACCGCAATGTAAAACCAGTGTAAATCCGAAGTCCTACGACGCCTCACGAATTGGGCTCCTTGGCGCAGCTCAATGACCCCAAGCTGAAGAGCTGCTGCAACCCGCAAATGCCTGTCGATCCAAGCTTAGCGATCAAATACCGCCAACGTCGTTGGATGTAAATCCGGATCCCGCTCAGCGAGACGCCGATCACAGATCCCTTCGTGGTATTTTGCGCTTAAACGACAGGGAAGAGAGCACGAGAAGCCCGCGACCAATCCGGCAAGGAGGTCGTTTAGGACCTTGAGAGCCTGCGCGTGACTCCCGGCCTCATCAAGGAGAGTTACTGGACGACTGTAACTCCATTTCGATATTGAGCACCGCCAGCCAATCGAAGGTACCAATGCGAGTGGCGGTTTGTTCCCCACGACGAAATTGATCACGAAACACCGGATCGCGGGAGATTCCGAGATTTTGCCGGCTCAAGGATTGGCGGCGTCGTACGCGGCCTGTATTTCGGGCGAGGTGATGTCGCCGACGCCCCACGTGTCGGTCCCATAGAAGGTCTGGCTTTCCGCTCCCTTGAGCCTCAATACGCGAATGACGAATTCGGTCTGATAGGCCTTCGTCAAATGATCGCCGGGGTGTGTGTTGTAACCCATGATGTCCGGCACGCCTTGCTCGGTCATTTCGCCCGCTTTGTTCCGGGCGACCGCATGAGGCAGTCCGAATCCGTGAAGGACCTCGTGGAAATGCCCCTTGCCGCTGTGGCGAAGTTCGCCAGAAGAATCCACCCAGATGTTGGCCTTTGCCGAGCCGCCGCCTTCGTCCTCGCCGAACCAGCACTCCTGCCCCGCGGCCGGCCCACACTCGCCCCAGGTGCGCGCGTCCTTCTCTGCCTGGGTTCGCCGACGGAAGCGCAAAAGCGTCGAGGATTTCTGCTGTTTAGCGGATAGTTCTGGTTTCTCCGGCGTGACGACAAACTTGGCGTCCACGGTGAAGACGCCCCAGGAGTGCTCGGTGGCCGGACGGACGCGCTGGCGGAAATTCTTGTCGAGAAGCTCCTGAACCTGCTTGGCCCGCTCGGGATCCCACTCGCCGCCGGGGTTGAGCCAGTTGTGCATGTCCGTGCCCTCGTCGAAGTAGACGTAAACCGTCGACTCGATCTCATAGGTGCCATAGTCGGTCACGGTGTGCTTGGCCGCCAGCCCGCTGGGGTCGATCATCTCGACCGGATTGTTGAGCGCCATCGCATAAAGATTCCCCTGCTGAGGCCAGGGATGGCTGGAGGGCATGGCGGCGTGGTTTTCTCCGAAGTGTGGATCGACCGTCACAAAGCGGGCCAGCATGGAATCGTAGTACCGTGCTCCGAAGTAATGAAGTCCGGACTCGGCGTCGCGTTCCTTCCCCGTGTATTGGTAATAAGGATCGAAGCTTCCGTTCGGTTCGTACTTGTGTCGCAGCGATCCAAACGGATAGTTATAGTTTTCCGTAACAATTTCTCCCGCACTATCGGTGACGAGATTCGTCGATCCGAGATGATCGGTATGATAATAGAACACATTGCCAGGCGCTGGCGTGGTCAATGTCATTGGGGCATTGCAGAGAATCCAATATCCTTTACCTGCCTGAGTGGCCGCGAGTGAATTGAGATACTGCGGCCCCGTTACTGTGTAATTGGTCCAATCGTTGGAGTCCGTGTCGAATGCCCAGACGGTCTCAAAACCCGGAAACTGTGTCGCGAGCGCCGACGTAAATCGTACCCCCAGTCCGGGAAATCCAATGAGCATCGGCGTGCCGGCGGAGACGTTCACCGGAGCAGTGCTGACGGGACCTTCCATGACCAACTGAGCGGGCTGCGTCATTCTGATCCAATAGCCTCGGTTGGGAATCAAGGCCGCCAACGTGTTGTCCAGCGCGCCGGGAATGAAGCGCGTGTATTCCGATCCATTGTGGCCATAAACCGACACGTATAAGCCATCAATATCCGCCAGCAACACGGCGGGATCAGTTTCACCCGGATTCACCTGGAAGCTGATCAGATTCCAACCCGAGGCGAGTTCGATAAACTGCGTTGTGCTGGGCGGCGGGGGCATGGTCCCCTCAATGCGCGCTATGCGCCCGGCATCGCCGGTGACGTACTTGATCATCTCTCCGTTGCGTACCTCAGCCGCGTTGTTGATGTAACTCGTCTGCACACCGTCGACGCGCTTGATCACCCGACGCCCGGCGTGGTCGTACAAATACCGTATGTTCTGGCCGTCTTTGATAACTCGGCCCAGGCGATCGGCGAAATCATAGACGTACACATCGCCGTTGCTAAAGGTCATATTGCCGTTGGCGTCATACTGCATCGTACGCACATTCGAGCCGTTGTCCGTCTCAGTGAGGGCGTGAGGCCCGGGAGGATCGGCGGGGTCGCGACCTATGCGCCCGGACGTCCCGCCGGCTCCGCCGCTGGTCAAGGTTCCAAGGTTGACGTCGTCATCGAGAATGTCAGGACTCGACTTAGAGGCCATGTTTCCCAGACGATCATAGTCATAGGCAATGCTGCCAAAGGTCAGACCCGCCACACCCTGCAGCCGGTAAAGATCGTCAACGACGAATGTCGCTGACTGGTTGCGTAGGTCGCCCGGCGACAGTGGTCGCCCGTCGCCGATCGCCAGTACATTGCCCATTTGATCGTAGTCGTACGCAAGGTCCTGCAATGTGGCGCCCGGAGACTCGGTGAGCAGCGCAGTCATGCGCAGGCGCGGGTCATACGAATATGTCGAGAGGACGCCGTTGGCCAGTTGGCACGCCTCTTTCTGTCCGCTGGCCATATAGGTGAATTGATCCACGAACCCGGGGATATTCTGCAATAGGCCTCGCCCGTCGTAGGAGAAGCGAACGGTGTCGCCATCCGGATAGGTGACCTGATACACGCGACCGAGACGATCAACTATTGACTGCGTGCTGTAATCGATCGGATCACCGCCGAGTCGATCAATCCGTTTGATCGTCATGACGGGATGCCCACGATCGTCATAGCCGAAGTACTCGCTACCGGTGTGGTCCTCAACCCAGCTTAGTTTTCCTTTGAGGTTCGTTAACCAGACGTATTGCGGGTTGGGCGCGTCATAGAAATAGGCAACGTCGGGAGTGCGTAGAAGACTGAGCGGATGAGCGTTATCCAGGAAATCTTCCGTCAGCCGGCGATTGGCGCCATCGTAAGTATATACCGTCTCCCGGCTCATCGCGTCCACACGGCTGATCAGATTGCCGACCGAATCATAAGTGTATGTCAGGTGGCCGCGATCCAGATCGTTAATGAAAATCTTCCTGCCCAAACCGTCATAGCGCGTATACTTGACATTACCATTTGCATCTTCGATTTCCCCAATCAAGTCCGGCGCGGCGTAGCGATACCGGGTTACAAACATACCGGCATCCACTTGAGAGAGAGACTCGACTTCGTGAACCTCGATCAGCCGCCCCAGTCCGTCGGAAATAAGCGTGCGCGGCGTGTTCTCGTGTGGTCCGTCAACGTTGTTGTCCTCGCCGTCGAATTGTTGCATTTGAAGAGGTGAATGCTCCGTTGTCGTAATGGCCGACACCCCGAGTTCATCCGGTGCGGAAACTACCCTGATCAGTCGTCCTCTGGCGTCGTACGAATTGGTCGTGGCGGGCGTTGTGGGAGCAGGTTCGGCCCAGGACCCGTCGCCCCCGAAGTACGGTTGGAACACCTTGCGCGCCTGGCCTCGCGCGTTGAAGAGTGTGATCTCGCTCATGACATCGCCGCCGACCGCGTATTTCCCCAGCCGGCGACCGAGGCCATCAAAGAAAACCTTGGTTTCGACGTCTTGGCTCGGACCGACATTGTCACGGGCAATGGTGGTGATGGCACTGATCGGCGCCGCAAGGTCGTACGAATAGCTTCTCGTCGGCGACGAAACGTCGTCACCTGGCACGATCTCTGCCGTCAGCCGACCAAACGTGTCATACGTGAACTGCGTCACGCGCCCGTTCATGTCGGTGAGCGCAAGCATTCGCCCGAGCCGTAGATCGTAGATGGCCTGAGTTTGCAAGTCAGGCTTGCCGCCGCCGACCACAACCGTTTCGCTTATTGGGAACTTGCGGACAAAGCGGTCATAGCCGATGAGGCGGTCGTAGCCGCGGGCGTCGCGCAGAACAATGGCATTCCCATAGGCGTCGTAACTGCGGCGCAGCGTGTCGACCGCGGCGTTCGGTGTGCGTGGATCGCCAATTGCCAACGTCCTCTGCGGCAATGGCGGAACGCTATTGGGCGAAATCACCGATTCGGTGCGATGCATCAAACCGCGCGTGCCCAGTTGACCGAGCGGTAGTCCGACGAACTCGACCCCGTCGTAATAGTTCCTCGTTTCCGAGACAAACGCGCCGGTCTCGCTGCCGACGTAGACAAACGTTTTGCTCAACCGATCCACGATCCACGCCGTCTCGTTGAGTGCATATTCGTTGCCGGTGTAATAGTCGTCCGCCGGGTTGGCCACATCGCCGAGCATCCACTCGAACTTCGAGCGGCCCAGCGCATCAACATCGGAATGCGTGCGAACCAGCTTTGCCGGCCGCTGCCCGCGTTCGAGGATCGACTGATCCGTCTGCGTCAAGACGACCTGCCTGACCTCACGACCGTATTCATCCGCGGCCTCATAGCCGGTGTCGGAAAGAAGATCGACCAGCGCCCCACCGCTCGCGCGGCACAAATCGCGAACCTCCCAAGTCGATGCGGTTCGCTCGAATACGACCGAGTCATTCGCGAATAGCCCGTCGCGCGACGAGTCATCCGGCAGCGAGGCCACTTCCATCCAAAGCTGAACACCCTTAAGCCCTTCCTCTTCACGCCCCGTCCAGAGGTCGCCGGCCTCGTCGATCTCGCCGTCGCCGTCGTTGTCCACGCCGTCCGGGGCGCCGGTATGAAAGCCGTGCCGCGTCATCAGCGTTGGCGCGTCGGACCCGCCGAAGCGTTCGTCGCCGCGATCGATCTGCTTTACGAAGGCGAATCCGCGGAACTGGTGCTCGATGGGATCATGGTAGCCGTCGCGATAGAGGAACTCGGTCATGTAGGTGTCGCCGTCGGGCCCCTCATCGGGATAACCGTCGAGGTCCAGGCCGATCGTCGTCCGGGTGGCGCTGACCACGTGCGAAGGAAAGGGAATCGTCGTGGTCCAGGGATTCCCGCTGATCATCGCTTCAATCAAGAGTTCGGTCGTCGTGCGATACTCGATGTGTGACTTTCGGCCGTAGGCATAATCAATCGATGTCAGCAGATTGGAATGATCGGATCCGCCGATCAGTTCTCCCAAATCCACGAATTGAATTCGCGAGGAGGGCAGGCTTACATCGCTGTAGATCAGGTCCGTAGTGCCGTTGCCGTTTAGGTCCGCCCAGTGCGCGGTCGCGCCCGGCGTCACGGGAAGATCGATGACCACGCGGGACATGTCGAACTGACCATTGCCCAGATTCTGCCAAAACCAAAGTTCGGCCCCTAATGCCCGCTCGACCACAAGATCGCTCAACCCGTCACCGCTGATATCCTCGAGCTTCGCCCGGTGCAGGTTGCCGTCCGGGCCCTCTTCGAGCGAGCGATCCGGCAGGGCCATTTCCACGCGAAGCCCGAACTTGGCGTATCCCGCATTGGCCCACCAGATCACACGGGAAGATGTGATCTTGGCGATATCGACGAGCCGGTCGCCGTTCATATCCGCCAGGAAAACGCCGGTGTCGGAGAGTTCGACGGGACTGGAACCGTCGAACGGAGCGTCCGTGACCATCGGCCCGGTGTAGCGACCATCGCCTTGGTTGTACCAAGAAAACAACGCCCCTTTCTGACTTTGAATGATGTCAATGCGTTTGTTGAAGTCCAAATCGGCGGTCTTCGCAGATGCGCTTTGCGGAGCAAACGGGGAGGGCGGAGGTGTGTGACCCACATCCATCAACTGACCCGCCCGCCAGCCCGACGCACCGCTGTTCGCGAAATACTCAACCTGGTCGGCCGAGTCCACAACGACCAGATCGGCAATGGCGTCACCGGTCATATCCGCCAAATGCACGCGCTCTGACGACAGTTGAAGCAAGTGCGTGCGCTGTTCGGCGGAGGTCACGTCGATCGGCCCTTCCCACAAAGTGGCCGGGCCGCCGGGCGTACTTCGCACGCCGCGATTCAGGTAGGCGGTATGGGCTGACTCGGTCGCAAGCAGGTCGGGCAAACCGTCGGCGTTCAAATCAATCAGGCCAATGTCCTCGCTGTCCAATGCTTCCGGCGGTTCGCCCGTCGAACCCACGACATGTCCGGACGCAGAGATCAGCGTTCCGCTGTCGCCGCCGTCGAACAAGCTGTATCCAAATTGCGTCGGCGGCAATGCGCTTACGCCATCCGCCCCGTAGGTCGTGATCGTGGTTAAAAACGACCAATGCGGATGAGCCTCGTAGCCGAAAACGTATCGCCGGATGAGCAGATCGTTGTAGAGCAACTCCACGCGGGCGAGTCGCTTCAACGTCTGCACCAGGAAGCCGGCCCGGTAGTCGCTGAACGCATCCGGACGATCCTCGTACGTCATGCGAACGGTGTAGGCATGATCCCACGGCGGCGCGCCGGGACCGTAGCGCACTTCACTGAGGTATATCTGCCGGGCCGCGGGCGCCGGCTGCCGATAGGTGTACTCCATGACGTTGCCGTGCGTGTCGGTCTGGCGCTCGAGGCACCATTGAAACGTCTTCGTCCCATCGTCGTTGGTGAGGCGAGCCTGCGGCGTGATTCCGAATTCCCATTTAATGCCGCTTGGGGAATGCGCCGTCCAATGGCTGCCGGTTTGCCGATAGCGAATGTAACTGCCCGCGATCTTCGCCAGAAAATATCCGTTCCGCAGGGGAACGAGCTCTTCCCCTTCCACACCGAGGAAGCGATCACTAATCGTTTCTCCATCCGGCGCCATTCCATAGCGCGGAAGTCCTTCCTCGACCTGCCGTTGAATGCAAGGCGGGCCGAACTCCCAGCCGAACCCGGCGACGCCGAAGCCCTGGCCTCCGTCGTAGCGTAGGGAAAGCGCCGGCGTAAATCCCGCCACACCTGACGGAAGATCAAAGGGGATTTCGTGCCGCGCGGTCCCGGTGTTGAGCGTCGGCTGGAAGGAAGTACCCAGGCCTTCGAGTGATCCCGGACCGGACGGCCGGGAGATCGCCGTTGGTGAAACGCCGTTCGTCCCTTCGGCGCAGGCGACGCTTGCCGCTACGTGCGCCGCTGCCAGCATCAAAGCGCCGCACCGAGCAACGATGATAAGATATGAGCGGCGGGCGATCATAACTGTCTAGTTCGTTTCTTCCCTGTGACCCCATTCCTGACAGACGCCGCCGGTACGGGACCAAACGAACGCATCGGTCGAGCGTCTGGGACGGTCATGGCGATCCGGTGAAGCTCAGTTGAAGCGCGGCCCAGTCCGCCAGGTCGGCGTCGAGATCGGCGTCGCCGTCGGCGCATCCGCACGGCAGGCTCTTCGAACTGTCAGGACCGGAAAGGCACGCGCCAAAAGCGGCCGCGTCCGCAAGATCGATGCCCCCCCCTTCGTCGGCGCACTGTCCGAATGGGGCGCTGGCGCTTAAGTTCTGTTCCACGAATACACCGCTGGACACCATGACGTACTGTCCCGCGGCGCGCTCCGGTCCGTTGCCGGCGCGAATGAACAATTCAGCGGTCTGGCCTACGCGTGCCGCATTGTTGCTTTGCGGCGCGCCATCGCCTTGCGACTCGATCCGTAACCGCAGCACGTAGTTGTCAACAGCGCCGGGGATGTCGCCCATTTCGTACATGCCCACGGCTTCGGCCACGCCGCCTACGCGGGCGATGATCGCTACGTCGTCGGTTGCTCGAATCGGGATCCCATCGAGCACGGCCTGTCCGTGGAGAACCGCCGAGGGCACGGGAATGCCCGCGTACGCAACCGCGGCCAATGACACGATCACCAATACCGGCCCACCGCCAAACGCCCCAGTGCTTCGCAAAACATCCCAAGACCCGCGCTGCCGGCGCGGCGCATTCACGGGCTTGGTATGCGAGTTGGTTGTGGACATTTCAGACGCCGGTGTTTTTGTCAATCGCCCGTGGTGCTGCCGATCAGCTCCGTCGAGATCGACGCGAGATCGTTCGCATCGAAATCAAACCCAGCAACATGAAAGCGCCGGGTAGAAACCCGAGAACGCCGCATAATGCTCCGCGGCCTCGCGTGAACGGCGAATTCGCCCCCGCGCCCTGCGGCACGACAACGTCAAATCGCACCGCCTCTCCGCTCTTCGGAACGAATACATCGCCGACGAGTACTTCCGATCCGTCCTTCTTCACCACGAATAGGTAGGCCTTGGCCCCGGACGAAGGCGTCTCCGGAGTCGGCGTTGTCCCATCGTCCATCAGACGGTAAGGAATATGCAAAGCGTACAGATCTCCCGCCGCGGGAAGATCACCCATGCGATAGACCGCGACCGGGTGTTCCACGCCGTCGAG
>Ga0214473_10002847_pt1 | contig 21175 bp, 16 predicted proteins | sample RVTome_7_FD_203509 | JGI IMG/M metagenome (GOLD analysis project Ga0214473, IMG submission 203509) | Soil microbial communities from uranium-contaminated site in the Upper Colorado River Basin, Wyoming, United States - RVT98D197 | ecosystem: Environmental > Terrestrial > Soil > Contaminated >... | reverse complement strand
AGCCGTTCGGCAACCCAGCCTGGTTGCCGGGCAGCGTCGTGACGACAACGGTCATCGTGTTCTCGTGGGGGTACTTCATCTACACCGGCTCGATCAGGAGCATCTGGCCGATGTTCGGGACCGCGAACCAGCTCCTCGCCACAGTGGCGCTCTCGATTGCCACCACGTTCCTCGTCAACATGGGGAGGGTCCGCTACACGCCGGTCACGGTGCTGCCGATGCTCTTCGTGGCCACCACCACCCTCACGGCCGGGTTCCTCAACATCAAGGACAACTTCCTGCCGCTGGCCAAACAGCCTGGCCAAGCATTCCAGGGTTACCTGCAGAGCGGGCTCACCGTGATCATGATGGTTGCGGTGGTCGTGATCCTGATCGACTCCGGCCGCAGGTGCCTGGCGACGCTGAGCGGAAAGCCGCTCCCTCCGCGGGCGTTCGGACCTGCGGTGGTTCCGGAAGGCGTCCCGCAGCGCTGCTGCTGAGCCTGGCAGGCTCGCGACCGGTCTCTTCTTTTTCACTGCGTGAGGCTTCTTGTTGCCCCGCGGGCTCGGAACCAGCTTCTTTCTTGCCACTGCGTGGAGCTTCTTTGTTGCCCTGCGGGTGCGCGGCCTGCTTCTTTTGATCCACTGCGTGGTGGCTTTTTGTTTTGCCGTTGCCGCGGGTGGCTAGGTGCGGCCTTGCGTCTCCCCAGCCGCTGTAGCCGCACACTCCTTCGCCCGCGACCGGAGGGCGCGATCCGCATCGGGGCCCCTCGGCATTCGCGTGATGCTGCGCCGCCGTCTCCCCAACGTGGCTCACGCGTCCGGTGCCCGCGGGCTCCGGAGAGATTTGCCACCCGCGGCACCCGCGAATTTGATCCCCCGCCCAAAGACCGTTCTTTTCGGGTGGGGGGAGAAGATCCGCCCGGCGGGTGCGAGCGGCTATCTCTCCGGAGGCCACGGGGTCCCCAGCGTGCGGATCCGGGGTGGGGTGTCGGTGACGCGGTTGTCTGCGGACACCGAGGGGCCCCCACCTCCGGACGCGCTGCTGGGTCGTGGCCGGAGGAATCTCGGCGTGCCGCACGCGGGGGCGAGCAAACGCCGAGCGGCCGCGCACCCGTCGGGCAAAACGAAAGCTGCCACGCAGTGAAAAAGGGGGGAACCACCCGCGGGGCAAGAGACAGCCACGCAGTGAAAGCAAAGACACAGACCCCGCACCCGCAGGGCGCACGCGAGGCCCTTCTCCCGTCAGGCCCGGGACGGGGCTATCAGTGCAGTGTGCGCAGGAAGCGGTGCCAGCGTGGGAGGTAGTGGTTGGACGGGTCCACCGACGCGGCGACCGCTGTGACGCGGCCCGCGATGCGGTCCTCCGGCACGAAGCCGAACACCCGCGAGTCACCGCTCTCGTCCCGGTTGTCGCCCATGACGAAGTACTGCCCCGCCGGAACCTGGATTGGCCCGAAGAACCGCATCGCGGGCACCTCGGGCGTGATCATGACCGAGTGAGGGTGGCCACCGAGCTTCTCGGTGGCGAGCACCCGGCGGCGCGGGCCGTCCGCCTGAAAGCCCTCCAGCTCGTCGCTCTCGAGGACTTCGTAGGCGACCGGACGGTTGTTGATGAAGAGGCGGTTGTTGTGGAGAGCGAGACGGTCGCCCGGAACGCCGACCACGCGCTTGACCAGTCGCTTGCCGTCACTGGGGGAGAACAGCACGACGATCTCGCCGCGCTGCGGAGTGGCCCAGCGCCACAGCCGCCATGAGGTGAACGGGAGCCTGAGGCCATAGGCGAGCTTGTTGACCACGATCCGTTCGCCCTCAAGGATGGTGGGCTTCATCGAACCCGTCGGCACGTCGTTCCAATCGGCGATTGCCGAACGGAACCCTCCCACAACGAGCAGGACAACGAGCAGCGACTTGCCCCACTCGTTCCAGAGCCAGCTCAGTCTCTCCTTCCAGGTCTTGGCCATGCGAGCCTCGCGCCCTCCCAGACGCAAGCGTACACGGTTCGTACGCACTCGTCTCGCTAAAGGTTGTGGGGTCCTCAGGAGGAGGCCGACCGCACGGAACCGCCGGTCCTGGACTCCGGGTCCGGTGCCCCAACTTGCGAAAGGCACGCTTGCGCCAGCGCGAGCTCCAGTTCGGCCACGGGGCCGATGGAAACCTCGGACGGCAGGTTGTCGCCGTAGAAGATCGCCATCACGTCACCTTGAACGACGGCGGGCACGACGATGACCTCTCGAGGAATCCGGCCCCCGAGCTGCGTGACCAGGTAGTCGTTCCAGAAGCAACTGGGAAGCAAGCCGCGGTAGGTGCCTCTTTTGGCCATCACGTCGGCGAGGATCGAGGGGTGATCCCTGGGGACGGTGAGGTCCCGAACGTGCTCGTCCGCCCGGTTCCCAGCGGGGTCGACCCCGAACTCGGCGGCGCCGGCAAACGCATGGCTCCCGGGGATGAAGAGGACGCCCCGGCGCACACGGCTCGCGGCGTGACGGAGGAACGTCAGCGTGGCCTCGCCTCTGAAGGTGGGGGATGGGAACTCGGCCATGATCGTGGAGAGCGATCCGATGGCCCTCGGAGTAACCAGTGGCTCGGAGCCGCGCGGAGCGCTGTCCCCAGCGGAGTGGGGAACGGTGAGCCGGGTGGCCGCTGCGTACTCCTCGCGCCGCTTCCTGGCCTCGTCCACTCTCTTGACGACCTCGAGGACGACCTGCTCCGTGTTGAATCCGCGCTGGAGAAGGAAGTCCCTGGCGTCCACCTCCGGCTCGCCGGCGTCGGGTATGTCCATGGCCTCGAAGCGGAAGAACCCGGACTGCCACAGGAAGAACTCCGCCATGACCTTCTCGATCTGCTCGCGAACGACCCTCTCAAGGGTCTTGCCGGTGATCGCCCCCGCCTCGATCAGAATGGCACCCAGCCTCCGCTCGCGCTCCGAGGCGTGTTGCTGCGCCAGGGCCCTGAGGAGCGTGTCCTCGCTGATCAGCCTCTTGCAGATCAGGATGTTGCCGAGCGCCTCGCGAGGGGAGTTCGACGCCGCGTAGAGAATCTTGCCCTTCCGGAAGACGAGGAGCCCCTCGGCGTCCTGGCGGGCAAGGACGAGCTTGCCGGTCTTCTCGCCCCACGAGATCAGGTGGAGGAGGTCGGGGATCGAAACCTCGTCCAGCCTGCCCATCCAGCTCACGCCGTGCCTCCTAAGACTTCCACCCTTGCTCCAACACGCTCGTGGGCCGAGCGCATTTCGATGCGCAAAGGGACCAAGAACGCTCTTGGTTTTTCAACCGGGTACGCTAGCCCATGCCCGCGTCAATCGCAAGACTCCAGTCGCGCCGTGCCCCGTTGCTTGTGAAGTACTTCACAAATACTCCAACCAGGTCGGATCGGACCCAGCTCGCTTCCCCCGCCGTGCCTGGATCGGCTAGGCTTTGACGGTATCGGAGGTGGACGATGAGGTCGATGGCCCACGTTCTGGCGGTCTCGTTCCTGGTGACCCTGGCGGTCGGCGCTTTCGCTCAGGCCCAGCCCGCGGGTCAGGACGCCCAACCGATGAAGGTCGCCCCGGACATCAAGGCGCGGCGGGCCCAGTTCGTCCAGCAGGCCCTCGACGCCGACACCTCGAGCCTCTCGGCCCCGGACCTCAAGGCGCTGGGCCATCTGGTGAACGCCGCCAGGGTGGTGGACCGGATCTTCCTGCTCCAGGCGTGGGTGGGCAACCCCGCCTTCGCACCCAAGGTCGCAGCGATCACTGGCCCCGACGCGCAGCCGGCCAAGGAGTACTACCGGATCATGGGCGGCCCGTGGGACCGCCTGAAGGGTTTCGAGCCTTTCCTCGGCGCCGCGCCTCACCCGCCGGGCGCCGGCTTCTACCCCGAGGACCTGGGCAAGGAGGAGTTCGAGAGGTACCTCGCCGCCAACCCCGGCGAGAGGAAGGCGTTCACCTCGACCACGACGGTCATCCGCCGGGATGGAACCAAGCTGGTCGCGGTGCCGTACTCGAAGGAGTACCGGGACCTGCTCAAGGAGGCCGCCTCCGAGCTGCGCGCAGCGGCGTCTGCGACCAAGAACGAGAGCCTCAAGAAGTTCCTCAGGCTGCGGGCGGACGCGTTCCTCTCGGACGACTACTACGCCTCGGACCTGGCCTGGATGGACCTGGACTCGCCGATTGAGGTCGTGATCGGCCCCTACGAGACCTACGAGGACGGGCTGTTCGGCTACAAGGCGGCGTTCGAGGCGTTCGTGTGCGTCGAGCAGCCGAAGGACTCCGAGCAGCTGGCGAAGTACAAGCAAGAGCTCCCGTTCCTGGAGAGCCGGCTTCCCATCCCCGACCAGTACAAGAACACCACACGCGGCACGGCATCGCCGATCCGCGTGGCGGACGAGGTGATGACCGGAGGTGACGCCCGCCGTGGCGTGCAGACCCTCGCGTTCAACCTCCCCAACGACGAGCGGGTGCGCGAGGCTAAGGGCTCCAAGAACGTGCTGCTGAAGAACATGATGCGCGCCAAGTACGATGGAATCCTGGCTGCGATTGCCGCGCGCACGCTGCCCAAGGATGAGCCGTCTCGCCTCACGTTCGACTCCTACTTCCAGCACATCCTCTTCCACGAGCTGTCGCATGGGCTGGGCCCGGGTCGGATCAAGGTCGATGGCCGCGAGACCGAGGTGCGTCTCGAGCTGAAGGAGCTGTACCCCACGATCGAGGAGGCCAAAGCGGACGTGCTCGGGGTGTACTGTCTCGCTGTGCTCACCAACAAGAAGGTCGTGCCGGTGAGCATCGTGGAGGCGCTGCCGTGGGCCTACGTGGCAGGGCTCGTCCGGGCGGCCCGCTTCGGAACCACCGAGGCGCACGGCCTCGGGGTCGTGATCCAGACCAACTACCTGCTCGAGAAGGGAGCGATCGCCGTCACCTGGGATGGGCGACTGCGGCCGATCCTAGGGAAGTTCGCTGGCGGCATTAAGGAGCTCGCCCACGACCTGTTGATGATCGAGGCCCAGGGCTCGTACTCCGGGGCGCAGGAGCTGGTGAAAAAGTACGGCAAGGTCCCAGCGCCGATGGCCAAGCTGCTGGGCTCGCTCGGCGACATCCCGGTGGACGTGGATCCCGTCTTCGCGGCGGGCTCACAGAAACAGTGAAGCCAACGTACTGAATACCGAGCGGTTCGGCCCGGCGCACGACCGACTCTTGGCGGCGTTTGAACCTTTGGCGCCCGTGCGGTGTCTAATCGGGCGTGGAGACGGTACCTGACCTCTCAAGCTGCGGCTCGAGCGACACCTGGGGAGGCGCAGTGAGCGCCGGAACGGGTGCCGCCGGCGAGCGCGAGCTGGTGCGTGCGGCGCAGGCGGGCGACCTTCCCGCCTTCGAGCAGCTCTACCGCTCCGCGGTCGGGCTTGTCTATGCAATCTGCCTGCGCATGGCCGGGAGCGCCGCGCTTGCCGAGGAGCTCACCCAGGACGTCTTCGTTCGAGCCTGGCGGAAGCTGCCGACGTTTCGCAGCGAGAGCGCCTTCGCAACCTGGCTGACGCGCCTGGCGGTCAACGTCGTGCTCACAGAGCGTCGGGACCGGGGGAGGAGGGAGGCGCGGCTGGCCTTCTCCGACGACCTGGATTCGCTGGCGCCACCCGCGCCGGCGGGCCACCCGGGCACGGCGCTCGACCTCGAGAAGGCGATTGCCGGGCTGCCGGAGCAGGCGCGCCGGGTTTTCATCCTGCACGACGTGGAGGGGTGGGGGCACGGCGAGATCGCGCGCCTCACTGGACTCGCGGTCGGCACCTGCAAGTCGCACCTGCACCGCGCGCGTGCGCTGCTGAGGGAGGTGTTGGGGTCATGAACTGCCGAGAGGTTCGAGCGCTGCTGGACGACCTGGTGGATGGGGCCCTGCAGGCCGAGGAGCGCCGGGCGGTCGAGGGGCACCTGAGGGGATGCGTCGAGTGCCGGACGTCCGAGGCCGGTCTGCGCGCATTGCTTGCCCGGATCGGGGCGCTGCCGAGGAGCATCGCGCCGGCGCAGGACCCGTGGCCCGACATCGCCAGGCGGATTAGGACAGGAGAGGTCATTCCGCTCGACTTCGCGGGCCGTAGCCGGCGCTGGTACCCGCTGGGCGCGGTTGCCGCTGCCGTGGCGGTGCTGGTCGTCGCGGTGGCGCTGGTCACGGCGGTCCTCGTCGGGAGGGAGCGAGGCGCCCGCGTGGCGCAGTCGCCGGAGCGTCCGGCCACCGCGGCCGGGGTGACGCCGGCGTCGCTCGACCTCGCGCAGGCACAGGCCACATTCGACGCCGCGCGCACGCAGCTCCTCGCCGCGCTCGAGGCCAGGAAGGGGTCGCTCTCCCCGGAGACTCTCGGGGTGGTGGAGGAAAACCTGAAGATCATCGACCGGGCGGTCGGCGAGGTGCAAGCCGCCCTGGCGCGCGACCCCGGAAACCGGGAGCTTCCGGCGCTGCTCATGACCGCATACCGGCAGGAGATCGATCTCCTGCAGCGTGTCGTCCAGCTGCCGAGTCGCGGGTAGAGACGGGAGGATGACCATGAAAAAGCTCGGTTTTGTCGTGATGGTACTTGCGGTGGCTGCACTGCCCGCGCTGGCGCAGCAGCGGGTGGACGAGAAGCGGCCGGCCGGCAAGGACGGCGTCGTCGAGGTACACAACGTGGCGGGCTCGGTCAGGGTGACGGGGTGGGATCGCGAGGAGGTGGCCGTCACAGGCACGCTCGGCAAGGGCACCGAGCGGCTGGAGTTCTCGGGCAGCGGGAACCGGACGCTGGTCAAGGTCGTCCTGCCCCACTTCTCGCACCACGTGGACGGGTCGGACCTCGAAATCAAGGTGCCTGCGGGCAGCACGCTTGACGTCGAGACGGTGAGCGCCGACATCACCGCGGATGGCGTGAGCGGGTCCCTCGAGCTGGAGTCGGTGAGCGGAACCGTCACGGCCGGAGGCGACCCACGGAGGTTCGACGTCAAGACCGTGAGCGGTGACGTCGAGGTCACGGCGGCGAACGCGCCTGGTAGGGCCAAGTCGGTGAGCGGACGTGTCACGCTCAAGGGCGTGGCCGGCGCCGTGGAGGCAAGCTCGGTGAGCGGCGAGGTCTCGGTGACGGGAGGAAGCGTCTCGACCGTCGAGTTGGAGACCACGTCGGGGACCATCACGCTCGACGCAGGCCTTGCCAAGGACGCCCGCGTCGAGGCCAAGACGGTCAGTGGCGAGGTGAAACTGGTTCTCCCCTCCAACGTCGGGGCAGACTTCGAGGTGACGACGTTCTCAGGGGACATCACCAACGACTTCGGCCAGCCGGCACGCCGCACGAGCGAATACGCCCCGGGCAAGGAGCTTTCGTTCTCGGTAGGCGGTGGGGGCGCCCGCGTCGAGGCCAAGAGCTTCTCCGGAAACGTCTATCTGCGCAAGCGCTAGCCTGCCAGGTGCTGTTTCTCGCTTCGCAGGCTCCTTTGGCCCCGCGCCGGTAATGTACCTCCCCGGCATTCACATCACCGTGGGGGAGGCACGCATCCTGGACCGGTCCTTCAAGGATGTGACGCAGGGCTGGATCGGGCTTACGTGGCGTTCGTGATTGCCAGAAACCGTTTGAAACCCCACGACCCCTGCGACCGCGCGGAAGTTTCGAGAGCCACAGCCCTTCTGGGATCCGGCGCACAAATCCAGGGCACGCTTTTGGTTACGGCGGGCGGTAACAAAACCTGCGGATGAGACGTAGAATACGTCCAGGAAAGGGGGGACCATGAAGGTCAGAGCTTTCGCAGTCGGAGGGGCGTTTGTGGTGATGCTCGCGCTCGCCCTGCCGGGCGTGACAAGCGCACAGCAAGGTGAGCAACCGAAGATGTCACCCGAGCAGCAGAAGATGATGGAGGCCTGGATGAAGGCCGCCACGCCGGGCGAGGCGCACAAGGCGCTCGAGCCCACGATCGGAACCTGGAACGTCACGAGCACGTCGTGGCAGACGCCAGATTCTCCGCCCGAGATGGGGGCAGGAACGTCCGAGAACTCCTGGATCCTGGGCGGGCGGTTCGTTGAGCAGGATTTCCAGGGCACCTTCGGCGACATGAAGTTCCAGGGTCTGGGCTACACGGGCTACGACAACTTGAAGAAGAAGTACGTCGGCACCTGGATGGACACGATGGGCACCATGGTCCTGATGATGACGGGGTCGGCGGATCCCTCCGGAAAGGTCTTCACCATGACCGGCATGATGGACGACGTCATGACCGGGAAGCCGATGAAGCTGCGGACCGTGAGCCGCATCGTCGACGCCAACAAGCACGTCATGGAGATGTTCGGCCCCGACCCTTCCGGCAAAGAGTTCAAGATGATGGAGATCGTGTATACGAGAAAGTGACTTCGGCCCGCGTGTTGCGGGCCGAAGTCATCCTGAGCGAGGCGCAGCCGAGCGAAGGATCTCATCCTGAGCGAAGCGAGGGATCCCATCCTGATGCCGCCGCAGGCGGCAGAAGGATCTCGTCGCAAAGCAGAGCGACATGGGGTCATCCTGAGCCCCGCTTCCAGCGGGGGGAAGGATCTCGTCGCCCAACACGGCGAATTGAGCGTTTCCTGAGTCGCGCGCCAGGCGCTGCCGTGCGCTCGTCCGACCGCTGATACCAAATCACCCTGCGTCGTAGAGGAATCGCTGTCACTGTGAGGCCCCGGACGGGCCGAAGCAGTCCCGGCCCCACCCCTTGTCATTGCGAGCCCCGCCGCAGGCGGGGCGAAGCAATCTCGTCGATTTCGCCGAGATCGCCACGTCGTCCCGCCTCCGGCAGGACTCCTCGCGAAGACAGTGGTTCCCCACGTCCCCCTCGCTGCGCTCAGAGGCCTCGCGATGACAGCGAAAACACTACGATTGAGCGAATAGCCCTTTGGCGCGGTAGGATTGCCTGTTCTCGGGAGAACGGACAATGCGAGCCTTGACAGCACACTTTGGCCTTCGCGTTCTGGTTGTTGCGTCGTTCGTGAGCGCCCTGGAAGCGGCGCCGCCGCGGCCCTCCACGTTCTCGATCGTGGCCGCCGATCCGGAGGCGGGCGAGGTGGGTGTGGCGGTGGCCAGCCGCTTCTTCGCGGTCGGCGCCGTCGTCCCCTGGGCCCGCGCCGGGGTGGGCGCCGTGGCCACGCAGGCAAACGCCAACACGACGTTCGGCCCCCGTGGGCTCGAGCTGCTCGCCCAGGGCCTCACGCCCGAGGAGGCGGTGCAGGTCCTGCTCCGCACCGACGACGGAAACAACGCGCGCCAGGTGGGCATCGTGAGCGCGGCCGGAGAATCGACCACCTACAGCGGGCCGGGCTGCAACTCCTGGGCCGGAGGCCGCAGGGGGCCGGGGTACGCGGCCCAGGGGAACATTCTGGCCGGCGAGAAGGTCGTCGTCGCGATGGAGGCGGCGTTTCTGGCGAGCAAGGGCAAGCCGCTCGCCGAACGGCTGTACGCCGCACTCAAGGCGGGGGACGAGGCCGGCGGCGACAGCCGCGGAAAGCAGTCGGCGGCAATCGTGGTGTGCCGCGCGAGGGCGGGTTTCAACGGCTTTAACGACCGTGCTGTGGACATCCGCGTGGACGACAGCCCCGAGCCGTTCGTCGAGATCGGGCGGCTACTCGGGATGGCGCTCGTGAACGACTCCTGGAACCGCGGCTGGACCGCGTTCACCGAGAAGCGCTTCCCCGAGGCGCTTGCCGCTCAGGAACGCGCCGCGGCGCAGTCCGAGGCGCAGCCCGGGATGCTCCCCGAGGTGCTCTACGACCTGGCGGTGATTCGCCTCGCCAACGGCGACAAGCCCGGGGCGCTCGCCGCGGTCAGGCGGGCGATCCAGCTCAACCCGAAGCTCGTGGTACAGGCGCGGGGCGATAGCGACCTGGCCGCCCTCCGCGGCGAGCTGCCGTAAGGCAGGCTCCCGTACGAGCGCCCCGCCCCTGGCAAACACCCGTGTGCTATGTTTGAGCGCAGAGCAGGGAGCCGATGACCAAGCGAAAGGCCGCCGAGGAGCGCGTGTACAAGGTCATCTTCATGAACCAGGGGCAGGTCTACGAGATTTACGCCAGGCAGGTGTCACAGGGTGAGCTGTTCGGGTTCATCGAGGTCGAGCAGTTGCTGTTCGGCGAGCGCTCCAAGCTGATCGTGGACTCCTCGGAGGAGCGCCTCAAGACCGAGTTCTCCGGGGTCAGGCGCGTGTTCGTCCCGATGCACTCGGTCGTCCGCATCGACGAGGTGGAGAAGCAAGGACCGGCCCGCATCACCCCCTCAGAAGGTGGCGCGGGGGTCGTCAGGGCGTTCCCGGTTCCCACGCCCCCTGGCAAAGGGCCCTTGCGCTAGCAACTCTGGTCTCGTTTTCACTGTGTGAGGCTTGGTCTTACCGGTGCCGCGGTGGCCAACGTTTTTTTTCCACTCCGTGGAGGTTTTCTTGCCCGGCGGGTGCGCGGTCGGGCTCTTCTATTCCACTGCGTGAGGCTTTTCTTGTTGCCTCGCGGGCTCGGAGCGGTCGCTCGGGCTGCGCATCGAGCGCGGCCCGCCGACCCGCCTGCGCGTGCGACCGAGCAGGGACGTCCCGCGGCAGGGCCCCTCGCTGTTCGCCTGAAACTGCGCCAGCGATACCCCACCGCGGGACGCCCGCTCGGTATACCCGCACGCTCCGGCGGGATGGCTCCTGACGCCCGCGGGGCGGATCTCCCCGCCACCCTCCCGTTCTCGCTGATCCTGCACAGCCTGTTCCGCCATGGTGAACGTTCGGCCTCGCGGCCACCTCGCGCTGCGGTTCGGGAGGGGGAATGCAATCCGCCAAGCGGGTTCCAGCGGGCATGTCTCCCGAGGCCGCGGGGACCCCGCGTGCGCATCGGCGTCGGGAGACGCTGGCCCGGAGCGTAGCGCAGGGAACAGCGAGGGTCACGGCGGCGAGGCGCGCTGCGGGGTCGCGGGCGGAGGAGTGTGCGGCCGCAGCGGCTGGGGAGACACAAGGCCGCACCTGGGCCACCGCGGCACCGGCAAAACAGACGCCTCACGCAGTGAAAAACAAGAAGCAGGCAGCGCACCCGCTTGGCAAAACAGAGCTGTCACGCAAACAAAGGGGAAGCCTGCCCGCACCCGCGGGGCAAAAGAAAGGGGCGCCCGAAGGCGCCCCGGAGAACTGCAGCGATAAACGGCTCTAGAAGTGCACCCTCAGGCCGAACTGCGCCAGGCGCTGCTCGCCCTGGAGCGGATCGCCGGCGTACTGACTGGGCACCCCGAAGCGATTCGGACGTACCGGGTTCTTCGAGTTGAAAACGTTGAAGACCTCGCCCAGGACCTCGACCCCGAGGTCACCCCCAAAGGTGAAATCCTTGGAGACGCGAAGGTCGAACTGGGTGAAAGAGGCACCGCGCCCCGTGTTGACGTGCGAGACGCCCGGGCGCAGGTTGAGCCAGTTGCCGGTGCCGTAGGTGTCCGCGTTGGTGTGCTCCAGGTATGGGAGCGGCGAGCGGTAGCGGAGCATGCCGGACAGCGATATTCCCCACGGCGCGAGGTAGGTCCCGCCGAAGCTCACGCGGTGCCTGGCGTCGGTGTAGAGCGGGCCGTAACACGCATCGCACAGCGGATCGAGCGGGTTGATTGACTGGTCACGGCGGTTCCGCACGCCGCCGATGTCGCTCTGGCCTTCACCAGGGGTGATGCGAAAATCGTCCGCACCCCCCAGCACGTTTCCCTCGGAGCGCGACATTGTGTAGAAGCCCTGGAGCTCGAACTTCTCCTTGCGAACGCGTACGCCGATGTTGAACCCGTCGTAGCTGGCGCTACCCTTACCGTACCAGATGCGGAAGGTGCCAAACTGGGGCCAGCGGCGCTGGCCCGTGGCGCTGTCGATGATGTTGGGGCGGAAGCGGAATGGGATGTGGTGGTAACGCGTGCTCACCGCCTCGAAGTTGAACCCCAGCCAATCCGCCGCCTGCCACGAGTAGCCGAGCGAGATCTGGTCGGAGTACGGAGGCTTCAGCGTCGGAGAAGCGACCTCGTCGGCGACGTTCGCAAAAGGCGGAGGCAACTGGTTGGGCGGGAACGGCTGACCGGGTTGCCAGTAACTCCCGTCCGCGTTCCGGATGCCGTTTGCGTCTTCGTACTGGTAATAGACACCGTAGTCCCCTAGCGCGGCCGCCGGGAAGAGGATGGTGGCGTTGGTGTACGGGAAGTCGTAGAACCTGCCGACGCCGCCGCGCACGATGTGCCGTGCGTCGCCCTTGACGTCCCAGGAGAAGCCGAGGCGCGGCGAGAAGTCGGTCTTCTCGTTCTTCAGCACCCTTCCCCCCCCGCCCTGGAAGTCCCTGAGGTACGACTCGTTGTACGTGGTCTGGGTAGACAGGACCTGCCAGATCGCGTTGGTGCTCTGGTCGAGCGTGAGGGCGTCGTAGTAGTCGTAGCGGAGCCCGATGTTGAACGTCAGGTGGTTGCTGAAGTACCAGTCGTCCTGGAAGTAGGCGCTGTACTGCTTGGTCGGCGTCTTGTCACCGAAGAAACCGCCGTACTGCTGGATCAGCGCGATGGGTGAGCCGATGCCGTCCTCGAGCGCCGTGTACTGGCCGGCGAGACCGGTGGAGAAATCGCCCCCGAGTGTCGGCTCGTTGATGAACATGATCCCGGCCTTGAAGTCGTGCCGGCGGCCGGCGATCGTCTTCGAGAAGGTGAAATCGTCCTTGTACTGGTACTTCAACTGGTGGGTGGTCTGCGGCGTGTTGAGGTTCTGCCCGGTGTGGAACCCGGATGGATAGTAGATCAGCGGCGCCTGCGAGTCCGCCGTGATCGCGTTGTCGAACTTTGTGTACTGGAAGACGAACTCGTTGAGCGTTTCGGCGCTGATCTGCGCGGTCCATCCTGCCAGGATCGAGGAGTACTTGTTGGTCACGGTGCCCATTCCGTCGGGCGCGGCCAGCGGGCTGGCGCCGTACTTGTCGGTGTTCTTCTGGTAGCCGTATCGCACCTGCAGGTACTGCTTGGCGCTGATGTCGTAGGTCGCCTTGGCGGCGGCGAGCTGGTCCTCGAACGGCGTGGGCACAACCGTGCCGTCGAAGGTGGGGAACTGGCCACCGGTGTTGACTGTGTAGTTCGTTTCGCGCTTTGTCTTCTCGTAGGTGGCGAAGAAATGCACCTTATCCTTGACAATGGGTCCACCGATGGAGGCGCCGTACTGCTTGCGGTCGTACGCCTGCTTGTCGATGCCGGCCTGTTTCTCCGTCTCGGTTTTGGAGTTCCAGGAGTCCTTTCTGAAGAAGCCGAAACCGGACCCGTGGAAGTCGTTGGTGCCGGTCTTCGTCACGACCGTCAGCACGCCACCGCTCGACCGGCCGTACTCGGCCTTGTACTGCATCGTCTGGATCTTGAACTCCTGCACCGACTCGAGGCTGAAGTTCTGCAGCGCGCCGCCGATGGTGTCGTCGGTGTTGTCGCCGCCGTCGATCATGTAGTTGACGTTGCGTCCGCCGCCCCCGTTGAGCTGGACGACGAGCTGGCCGGGCTTCGTCGGGTCGCTGTTGTAGGAGAGCAGCGTTCCCGGCGCGAGCACCGCCAGGTTGGCGAACTGCCGGCCGTTCAGCGGCAGGTTCTGCAGCTCCTCCTGGCTGACAACCGTGCCGATCGAGGGTGTGGTCTCGACCAACGGGGCCTCGGCGGTGACCGTCAAGGACTCGGCCACCTTGGAGGGCTTCATGGTGACCTCGAGGGTCCTGGTCGTCGCGACCCTGACCTCCACGCGCTCGACGGTCACAGTCGCGAAGCCCGACAGCTCGGCCTTGACCGTGTAGGCGCCCGCCGGAACCGAGGGGAAGCGGAAGCTGCCGTTCTCGGTGGTCGTCACCGTGCGGGAGAAACCCGTGTCCACGTTGGTGGCAGTGACCGTCACCCCGGGAACCGGGGCCGTCCCGTCCGTAACGGTGCCCGCGATGGCACCGGTAGCGGTCTGGGCCTGCAGCGTCGTCGGCAGCAGCAGAACGCCGGCCAGCAGCAGCACGCCCAGCAATACCGGACTGCGAAGATGTCTGTGCCTCATAGAACCTTCCTCCCTTTTCTCAAAGTCACGTCATCAATTACAGTAAAACTTGTTTGAAAACGGATCTTCTGGTTTCGTGCCTCTGCACCCCCTCCTTTCATTTCAATGAAACCCATTATTCGTTCCAACCCTTTCCAACTGCGCGAGGAGCTGCCGGGCGACCTGCCGCTGCTCGGCAAACTGCCGGTTGCCCGTCGTTCGCGCGAGGAAATCCCGGTAGGCCGCAATGGCCGCACCCCGGTTCCCCGCCAGCTCCTCGGCGATACCCCGGTTGAGCCTCGCCTCGTGAAGCTGCGGGGCGATGTTGAGTGCACGGTCGAAGTACGAAATCGCGGCGGCCGGGTTATCCCGCTGGACCTCCAGCGTGCCGAGCCCGTTGAGCGGGTCGGCGTAAGTTGGGACGAGCTCCGCCGCTCGCCGGTACGCCCGCTCGGCCTCCTCCGGCCGCTTCAGGTCGCGCAGCACGTTTCCCAAATTGTTGAAGGCGCGCGCGTTGTGCGGGTCGAGCTCGACGGATTTCGCCAGCTCCAGTCGGGCACCCTCGAGCTCCCCGCGGAGCGCAAGGGCAATCCCGAGCGCGTTATGAGCTTCGGGCCTCCGCGGGTCGAGCCGGATCGCGGCGGTCAAAGCCTCCGTGGCCTCGTCATGGCGACCAGCTTCCTGGAGGGTGACGGCCAGGTTGTAGCGGGCGTCGCGGTCCCCGGGCGCGATCGCCACCGCCTGTCGATAGAGCGCGATGGCCCGTTGGAGGTCGCCGGTGCGACGGCAGGTCTCGGCGAGCTGGCCCACGAAGACCGCGTTGGTGGGGTCCGCGCCGACGAGCTTCTCGAACCGGCCGCGTGCGTCCGCCAATCTGCCGTCCACGAGCGCCCAGTGCGCCTCCTCGAAGCCGCGAAACAGCACGACTGCGTCCTTGGGATCCTTGCCCTGCGTGTTCTTCGCACCCGCCAGGTTCGCGCCTGCGAGGTAGCCGAGGGAGAGCAGCCGAGCCCGCGCCTCCGCGTCCATTGCGGCCGGTGCAGCGGAGTTGCCGGCGGATTCGGCAAGTGCCGCAATGCGGGTCGCCAGCTCCTTCCCGTTACCCGGTTGGTGCTCCTCGAGGTTGTGACTCTCGCCGGGGTCGCGGCCAAGATCGTAGAGCTCGGGTCTCGGCGCCGCAATGTACTTAATATCGCCGCGCCGTAGTGCGAACACGGTGCTCCAGCCGAAGGTGGTGCCGTAGAGCGACTCGGCGTAGAGATCCTCGGCGGCCGGCTCCCGGCGCTGCCGGAGCGTCGTTGAGAGGTCGTGACCGCCCAGCGACCCCTCGGCGCCTGCGGGTAGCGGCCGCTCGAGGAGCCCGGCCAAGGTGGGCGCGAGGTCCACCAGGCTCACCGGAGTTTTGACGACCCAACCGGCTGGCAGGACCCCCGGGACCCGCAGCAGCAGCGGCACGTGGAGGCTCGGCTCGTAGACCAGCAGGCCGTGGGTCAGCTCGCCGTGCTCGCCCAGCGCCTCGCCGTGGTCGCCCACCACCGCCACGACCGTCCTCCCGGCGAGGCCCTGCTTGGCCAGCTCGCCGAGCAGCCGGCCCACCTGGGCGTCCACCTCCGCGATCTCCCCGTCGTACGGCCGGTCCGCGTAGAGCGTCCGGAAAGGCTCGGGAGGCGCATACGGCGCGTGCGCGTCGTAAAGGTGGACCCAGGCGAAGAACGGCTTTTCGCTCTTTTCCGCGAGCCACGCCAGAGCCCTGTCCGTCACGACCCGGCCTGGGCGCTCGGCATCGAGGCCGGCGTTGGTTTCCTGAGGAATGTCGTCGTCGTAGTGGTCGAACCCTCGCCCCAGGCCGAACCGCCGATCCAGCACGAACGCCCCGATGAACGCCCCGGTGCGGTACCCGGCCGCCCCAAGCCGCGTGGCAAGCGTCGCAGGCTCCTCGGGGAAGCGCTCGGCTCCGTTGTTACGCACGCCATGCCGGGGCGGGAGGAGGCCCGAGAGGATCGTCGCGTGGGCCGGCAGCGTGAGGGGAACGGGCGAGCCGGCCTCCGCGAACCGCACCCCTTCCGAGGCCAGACGGTCCAAGTTCGGGGTCTCGATCTTGCGGTAGCCGTAGGCGCCGAGGCGATCCGCGCGCACGGTGTCCAGGGTGATCAGCAGGAGGTTGAACCCGGCGGCCGTTGGCGCAGGCCGCGGTCGGACACAACTAGATTGAATCAGCGTCGCAACGCCTACGAGTGCGCCGCACAATGCCCGGACCCGGGCCCCCCTCGCCATCGCTTTCGAGTTGGCCTTCGCGGGAGAGTAGCACCGGGAAAGGCCTTGTCAAGCTGGATTTACTGTCAGCCGGACGACCGTTCACTAAGGAGGGGCCTCGCGCAGCGGATTCGCCGCTGGTTCGTGGCGGCTTCCGGAGCAGTTCCTCCGGACCTGTGAGGGAGGGGCGTTCACCTCCGTCCGAAGAGCCAGGCGGAGACCACGACGCCGACGGCGATGACGAAGGCCTGGAGCCAGCGCTGGTCGACGCGGCGGGCGGTGCGGGCGCCGAACCAGCCGCCGGCGATGGCGCCCACCGCCATCACCAGGGCAAGGCGCCACACGACCAGCCCCTTGATCGCGAAGAAGGCGAACGCGATCACGTTGATGAGGGTGCCGAGGACGGTCTTGAGGCCGTTCATACGGTGGATGTCGCGCAGCCCCATAACCGAGAGCGAGCCGAGCATCAGGATGCCGATGCCGGCCCCAAAGTAGCCGCCGTACGTCGCCACGAAGAGCTGGAAGAGGGAACCCCAGATGCGTCCCCCGGTCGTGACGTGTTCCTCGCCCGCCACCGTGGCCTTGGTCCACCGTGCGATCACGTTGCGCAGCGCGAAGAGCACCGTCGCAAACAGCACCAAGAACGGCACAACGTGGTCGAAGAGCTCCGGTGGCGTGATCACCAGCACGACCGCGCCCAGCAGCCCCCCGGCCATGCTCGGGACGAGCAACGTCAGGAGAAGGTCTCTGTGGAAGAGCGTGTCGTGACGGTACGCCACGGCGCTCGAGAGCGTTCCGGGCCAGAGGGCGGCGGTGTTGGTGGCGTTGGCGAGGATCGCGGGCTGCCCGAAGGCGACGAGGGAGGGGAAGGAGATCAGGCTGCCGCCGCCCGCCACCGAGTTGATGGCCCCCGCCGCCACCGCCGCGGCGAGGAGTCCCAGGAGGCCAAGCGCACCCTCCACAGTCGCTCCTCAGGCGGACGGTTGCCCGCTGTCGTGGCTTAAACTCGGTTGCGGGCGGCAGGGTGGGCGAATCGGACGCACCGCGCAGACGTTACCATGTCGGATGCCTACCTGCCGTGGCGGGAAGCCTGGCAAGGTCGGGCGCGTTGGGACGGGCGAGTCAGACGGGGAGGGGGAGACCATGGCCGGTTCGACGATCACGGTGGGGGGCAAGGCGCCGACGTTTGCGCTGCCGGACCAGGACGGGAAAATCGCGAGGCTTGGCGACTTCGCCGGCTCTTGGGTGGTGCTCTACTTCTACCCCAAGGACGACACACCCGGCTGCACGACCGAGGCGTGCGAGTTCACCGACGGGATCAAGGCGTTCGCTACGCTCGACGCCGTGGTGCTCGGCTGCAGCCCCGACACCCCCGAGAGCCATCGCAAGTTCATCGCCAAGCACGATCTCAAGATCACCCTGCTGTCCGACCCTGACCGCGCCGTGATGAGAACCTACGGCGCCTGGGGTGAGAAGAGCATGTACGGCCGGACCAGGATGGGGGTGATCCGCTCCACGGTGCTCATCGACCCTCAGGGCAAGGTCGCATTCCACTGGCCAAACGTGAAGGCGGCCGGACACGCGGACAAGGTCCGGGAGAAGCTCGCCGGGTTGCGCGCGACCTGAAACCCGCTCGGCGGGTCCGACCATCGGCTGGTTTCTCACGGGCGGCAAGGGCGCAACCCGGAGGCCGCTCCCAACGTACCGTGCAAGTGTGAGTCGAACCCTCTCTCAGTTCCCATCGAGTCCTGCCCGTGGAGGCCATGGCATGAGAGTAGTGAAGGTCATTCCCGTAGCTGCCCTTGTCGTTTTCCTCGGTCATGCGGCGCTTGGCGGCGAGCCGATCACCGTCGGCGAGAGGCTCACGATTGCCTCCAAGGTGCTGGGCGAGGGGCGCACGATCCTTGTCTCCACCCCGCCGGGCTACGGCCGGGGCCAACAACGCTACCCAGTCCTCTACCTCACCGACGGCGACGCACACCTCACCCACACGCGCGGCACGGTGGACTTCCTGGCGCGCAATGGTCTGATGCCACAGGTGATCATCGTGGGGATCACCAACACCGATCGCAACCGGGATCTCACACCGAGCAGGGTCCCGGTGAGGACCCTCGGCGGCAGGACGTTTCAGCTTCCCACCAGCGGTGGCGCGGACAACTTCCTCAATTTTATTGACGCGGAACTCGTACCGTACGTGGAGGCGAGTTACCGCACCGAGCCGTTCCGGATCCTCTGCGGCCATTCTTTTGGAGGGCTGCTGGCAACGCACGCGCTTTTCGCCCGGCCGGAGCTGTTCAACGCGATCATCGCGGTCAGCCCGACGCTGGCGTGGGACGACGATCTCATGCTCAAACGGGGGAAGAGATTCTTCGCCGAGCGCGCCGACCTCAAGCGAGCGTTCTTCATGACGCTGGGCGACGAGGGGGAGCAATACCGGACGGCCTTCGACCGCTTCGCGAAGGTCCTCAAGGGCAACAAGGCGAGCGGATTTCGCTGGGCCACGATGATCCTCGAGGACGAGGACCACGGCTCCACTGTGCTCCGCAGCCACTACTACGGCCTCAAGATGATCTACGAGGGGTGGCGGATGGCGAGGGACCCGGCGACGGGAGACTTCATCGGCACTGTGGCCGACCTCAAGAGCCACTACGAGGAGGTCTCGGAACGCCTGGGCCTCACGGTGAAGCCCCCGGAACAGGTCGTCAACCAGATGGGGTACCAGGCCCTGCAGCGGCAGGAGCGGGCCACCGCCCTCGAGTTCTTCCGCTTCAACGTGGCCGGCTATCCGGACTCCGCCAACGTCTACGACAGCCTCGGTGAGGGGCTGGAGCAGGATGGCCAGCTCGACGTCGCGCTGGAGAGCTACCGCACCGCCTACCAGATCGGCGTAAAGAGCGGCGACCCCAACTCGCCGCTCTACAAGCAGCACCTGGAGCGCCTGTCGGGCAAACCGGCGGAACAGAAATAGCGCCGGCCCGGCAACAGGCCGGCTTGCCGGTTATGCACGGGGTCGACCCCCGTGACCGGCGAACCAGAACACGGCAGAGACCGCGAGGGCGGGGAAGATCGGCTCCAGGCCCAGCGGGTAGCGGCCGTCCGACCGTGCGAGGATCCAACCCACCGCCACGAGCGCCGTGAACGCCATCGCGGGTGCGGCCCACCCCGCGCGGAAACGCACCCGCTCCGGCCCATGGGAAAGAGCCAGCGGCAGCAGCAGCGCCGAGGTGACGATGCTGCCGACGTCGTGCCAGATCGCCACGACGCTGCGCAGGGCGAGGGCGAGGCCCACTGCAGCCGCCCCGACGAGCACCATCCCGGTCATCGTCCAACGCCTCTCGTCCACCCGCGCGGCCAGCTCGGGGGCGACGTCGTGGCCGATGGTCGCCGCGGCCAGAAAGAGGTACGAGTGGGCGGTTGACATCACGGTTGCGAACATCCCAACGGCGAAAAGCGCGTTGGCGGCAGACGGCAGGACCAACCGGCCCAGCTCCGGGTACGAGAGCACCGGATTGCCAAGGTCGGGGATCAGGGCCCTGGCGGCGAGTCCGGTGAAGGTGGTCAGGAAGTCGAAAAGCACCCAGAAACCCACCGAGATCAGCACGCCACGTCGGGCCACCGCCGGGGTCTCGGCCGCGTAGCAGCGCTGGTAGAACGTCGGCTCCACCAGAGTCTGCATCGCGATGAAGTACCAGACGACGACCGCCTGCACCCCCAGGCCACCGTCCCAGGTTCTGCTGGCGGCCGGGAGCGCCGCCCACACGCCGGCAAACCCACCGGCCCGGTGCAGCGCAACCGGAAGCACGACGATGAAGCCCAGGTACATGAGGACGAACTGCAGCACGTTAGTGCTTACCACCGACCGGAAGCCGCCGGCCACCACATAGATGATCGTGAAGACCGTGCCGGCCACCACAGCCCAGAGGAGCGGCATGCCGAGGTAGATTTCCAGCAGGTTGCCGAGCATCAGCACGTAGGCGGCGGGGATCGCCATGAGCAGAACGAGGCCCGCCCCCACGCGCCCGGCAACGGGGCCGTAGGTCGCCTTGAGCTGGTCCGGTATCGACAGAGCGGCGCTTGCCCGCGCCCGCCCGGCCAGAACGAAGGCGAAAAGCAGGGCTGCCAGGTAGTACGGCACACCCATCACGAGCCAGTTGGAGATGCCGAACCGGTACGAGTACTCGCCCACGCCAAGGACGCCGCCGTACCAGGTGGCAACCAGGGTGGCGACGAAAGGGCCGGTCGTCAGCCTCCGCCCGGCGAGGAGATACTCCAGCTGAGCCTTCGTCCGGCCGCGCCGGCCGACCACGAGCAGGGCCACGGCGTAGGCCGCGAGCGCCCCGACGACCACCGGGTCCATGGCCTGAAGTATAGAGGTACGTGCAGGTAGGCGTGGGCCGAATCGCCCGCTGGTGCGAGCCCATGCCCGCTTTGGTTTCGGCCGGCGGGCTTCGAGTCTGCTTCGCGCCGGCCACGGGGTGGCCGCCCGCTGGGTAGGCATGACCGTGGCGCCTCAGGCCGAGCCTTCGAAACACCAGATCCCTTGTGTGCCAAGGGTTGCCGTGAGCGTCGCCTGCGAGATTCGCGACCGCGTCACGATTTCCACACCAAACGGGGGTAATCAACCCCTTGCGTAAGGCTTGTAACCGGACCTGTTTTTGCTAGACTGCCCGGCGACAACTTTGGGAGGAGGGACCCGAATGCGCAAGACAACGTTCTTCTCACTGAGGTGGGCGGCAGCCTTCTTTGCCACCGTTCTCGTCTTTGGGCTGGCCGGTACGGCCCTGGCCCAGACCGACGTGACCATGACCCGCATCTCCGGAACCGTCGTTGACGCCGATGGCGGCGCTCTTCCGGGCGCAACGGTCGAGGTGAAGAACCTCGAAACCGGTCGGGTCGTGCAGGCGGTGACGGACAGCAGAGGGTTCTTCAGGGTCGTGAACCTGGAAACCGGCATGTATGAGATCACGTGCAGCCTCTCGGG
>Ga0214473_10002846_pt1 | contig 21180 bp, 19 predicted proteins | sample RVTome_7_FD_203509 | JGI IMG/M metagenome (GOLD analysis project Ga0214473, IMG submission 203509) | Soil microbial communities from uranium-contaminated site in the Upper Colorado River Basin, Wyoming, United States - RVT98D197 | ecosystem: Environmental > Terrestrial > Soil > Contaminated >... | reverse complement strand
GCCCGTAGGGATCCAAGATGCAAAGGGCGCGCTGGTACTCCTTGTATCCCAGCGTCGGAAACACCTCTTCCCTGAGGACGCGATTGCAGTTTCCCGTGCGGACAACAACAGAGGGTTTGGGGTCGGGGAGCTGGCTGAGAGCCTGTTCGGCTACTGAATCCAGGGCACTGGCCCTCGATTCGTCGAGGTCGATGAGGTAGTAGCGCTCGAAGGGCGGTCGTACGGCAAGGGCCAGTAACGGGCTACCGAGTACGAGTGCATTCGTGGATTTGGAACGCGCGAATCCTGGTCCAGAGAACGCGTCGACGTAGCTGTGATGGATGTAAGCCCGATCGGGGGATGAAAGAATCCTGGAATAGGCCGCAGCGTACTTCTCGATAATATCGAGCTTGATCTCAGACCAGTAGTTGATTTCGTCGAATACTGGGCCGCTTCTGCCCGACATCGCGATGAGGGGGTCCTCTCAGGTTGGGAGAGTTCAAAGTTCTGAAAAGCAGTTTGGCTCATTTGGAGGCCTGTCGCAATCAGCCACAAGACCGATCTTCAGGGGACGCCGCATGCGCCGCGATCGGCCCGCGGCGTCAAGGATTCTCTTCCCGCCTGCTAACATCTCGCCATGACACACGTGATCCTCCTCGCCGCGGTGGGCTTCGTGGGGGGCGCTTTCGGGTCCATGGTCGGTCTGGGCGGAGGCCTCTTCATCATCCCCGGGCTCACCCTGTTCCTGGGCGTTCCCATTCACAACGCCATTGCCGCGAGCCTTGTGGCCGTGGTGGCTACCTCGACTACCGGCTCCATCGCTTACGTGCGCCAGGCGCTGGCCAATGTGCGCCTTGGCGTGACTATGGAGACGGCCCTGACCCTGGGGGCTCTCAGCGGAGGGCTGGTGGGGGCGATGCTGGGCAAGGAGGTACTCAGCGCAGTGTTCGGTGGTGTGATGGTGGCGGTCTCGGTGTATATGGGGCTGCGCCGGAAAGCGGCTCCACCCAGCCTGGCCGACGGGGCGGGTCTCGGCCGTCTGGGAGCCACCTACTTCGATCGCAACCTCGACTGCGAAGTCCGCTATCAAGTGAAGCGCCTGCCCCTGGGACTTTTCGCGGGGCTGGTGGCAGGGAACGTGTCGGGGCTGTTGGGCGTGGGGGGCGGCTTTCTGACGGTTCCTACCATGAGACTGGGGATGGGCGTTCCCATGAGAGCCGCGGTCTCGACCAGCAGCTTGATGCTGGGGGTCACCGCCTGCGCGGGAGCGGTAGTCTACTTCGCTCGAGGCATGGTGGATCCGGTGGTCGCCGTGCCGGTAGTGTTGGGAGTCACGGTCGGGGCCTATCTGGGGTCGCGGTTGGCGCTCAAGGTGAGGAGCTCGGTGCTGGTGAGCGTACTGGCCGTTGTGCTTTTCGCCCTTTCCATACAGATGATCCTCGCCGCCGTGGGGATCAGCCTGCGATGAAGGTCGCGCCCCGGAACGCCGCTACCTGTAGTGACCCCGATCCTCGGCTTGCCGCCGCCTTGTCTCGATTGCTCCTGAGCGGACTCAGCCTGGCCATCGCTCTCTTGCTGGTAGGCGTGATCCTGACCGTGGCGAGGCCCGGCGGACCGGTCTCCCACGTGAGTTCCATCACCGGGCTACCCCGGGCCCTTGGTGCGTTCGAGCCCGGCGGCTTCTTCGATCTGGGGCTGCTGGTGCTGCTGGCCACTCCGGCCGCGCGTGTGGTGGCGCTTCTGCTGGCGTTCACCCGGCGCAGACTGTGGTTGTTCTCCGCCGTCAGCGTGATGGTTCTGCTGGTGCTCGCGCTGAGTGCGTTCCTCGGGTTGCGCGGCGGATGAATCGTGTGAGGCGAGGCTACTTGACCGGGGCAAGGACGTCGCCCGACGGGTAGCAGAGCAGGGCGGAACCATCGCCCGAGCGGGCGCGCAAGGACCTTTTCAGCCTGGAGCATCACGACGCCGGCAGCCCCGTGACCTGGTCATGTGCATCGTCGCGCCTCTCACTCCCGGGCCTTCACGCGAAGACGCGCCCGCACCGGCCCCTGGTATACTGCTGGGCGGCCAAGCTCACCCGCGGCCCGTCGACCAACGTCGCCCGACTGCAGGACGTGAATTGACCGACTGGTACCGGATCACCACAGATGAGGCCCTGTCTCTGGCTGGGACTCCTTCTCCCGATGGCCTCAGCGGAGACGAGGCCGCCCGCCGGCTAGCCGAGCATGGTCCCAACGAGCTGGCGGAATCCGGGGTCAAGAATCCCTGGCGCATCTTGGGCGAGCAGTTCACCTCCCTCCTCATCGTTATTCTGATCATCGCGGCTATCGCCTCCGCCATTCTGGGCGACTACGAAGACGCCATCGCCATCCTCGCTATCGTCATTCTCAATGCCGTCCTGGGTTTTCGCCAGGAGTACCGGGCCGAGAAGACGATGCTCGCCCTACGCCAGCTGGCCACTCCTCTGGTCCGAGTGAGGCGGGCGGGCGAGGTCGAAGAGATAGCGGCTCGTGAGCTGGTGGTGGGCGATGTCGTCCTTCTCGAAGCCGGCAACCTTGTGCCGGCCGACTGCCGCTTGATCGAGTCGGCGAACCTGCGCGTGCAAGAATCGGCCCTCACTGGTGAGTCGCAGCCGGTCGAGAAGATCATCGACCCCCTGCCTCAACCCGAGGTTCCCCTGGGCGATCGGCTCAACATGGTCTTCATGGGCACCGCTGCCTCCTACGGGCGGGCTGAAGCCGTCGTCGTGGCTACTGGCATGAACACCGAACTGGGGCGGATCGCCGACATGCTCCATAACGTGACCCGCGAGGCCACTCCGCTACAGAAACGGCTGAGTCAGCTGGGCCGCTGGCTGGCGCTGGCGGCTCTGATCCTTGTGGCGATCATCTTCGCCGAAGGCCTCATTCAGGGAGAGGGCGTCCGCCTCATGTTCCTGACGGCGGTGAGCATGGCCGTGGCCGCAGTACCTGAGGGACTGCCGGCGATCGTCACCATCGCCCTGTCTCTGGGCGCTCAGAGGATGTTGCGCCGGCAGGCACTGATTCGCAAGCTGCCCGCTGTGGAGACCTTGGGATCGGTCACGGTGATCTGCTCCGACAAGACCGGGACCCTCACCGAGAATCGCATGACCGTGGTCATCCTCGACGCCGCGGGCCACGAGGTCGACCTGGTGGAGATCATCGAGCGTGGGCGTCCTGCCCCCCTGGCTCTTTCAGAGGCCGGCGAGGCCGCACCTCTGCTCCGGAACAAGCCGGCGGTGGCCTTGCTGGTGGCAGGAGGAGCCCTCTGCAACGACTCGCTCTTGGTGACAACGAGCGTTGGTCGGGAGGGAGCGGATGCGTCCAGCGAATTGCGGTCGCTCGGAGACCCGACTGAGGGAGCGCTGGTCATGGCCGCGGCGCAGTTGGGCCTCCTTAAGGCCGATCTGGAGAGCCACTTCCCCAGGGTCGCCGAGATCCCCTTCGATTCTGAGCGGAAGCTCATGACGACGGTCCACGCCCTTCCCGCCGAACCCATGGCAAGTTTGGAGGGGCTAAGCCACTGCCTCCATTGCGATCCAAACCTCCGCTTTGTCTCGTTTACCAAGGGGGCTATGGATTCGATTCTCACTATATCCGACGCGGTATGGGATGGAGAGAGAGCGGTTCCGCTCGACCAATCGGTGAGGGAACGGGTCGAGGCGGCGAACACCCGCATGGCGCGGCGAGGCATGCGGGTCCTAGGTTTGGGCTTCCGGCTTCTGGACGAGGAACAACGGGCCGGAGACACAGGCGATTGGGAAGAGGGAGTGATCTTCATAGGGCTCGTGGGCATGATCGACCCGGCGCGGGCCGAAGCTCGAGACGCCGTGCTGACCTCAAGATCGGCCGGCATACGCCCGGTCATGATCACCGGCGATCATCCCCTAACGGCCACCAGTATCGCGGTTCAGGTGGGGATTGTCACGCAAGCCGAGACGGAGGGGGAGGGATTCCGGGTACTCACGAGCGCGGACCTCGATCGCCTCACGTTGCCCGAGTTGGAGCAGGCGGTCGACGACGTGTCGGTGTTCGCCCGGGTCGCTCCAGAGCATAAGCTGAAGATCGTCCAGGCGTTGCAGAACAGAGGACACATCGTGGCCATGACTGGGGACGGGGTCAACGACGCTCCCGCTCTTCGCAAGGCGAACATAGGCGTGGCCATGGGGATCACCGGCACAGACGTTGCCAAAGAAGCCGCCGACATCGTGTTGTTGGACGACAACTTCGCCACCATCGTAGCTGCGGTCAAGGAAGGCCGCGCCATCTACGACAACATCCGCAAGTTCGTCAAGTACCTCATGGCCACGAATGCCGGGGAGCTGGCGGTCATGCTCGTCGCTCCGTTCTTGGGTATGCCGCTGCCCTTGTTTCCTTTGCAGATCCTGTGGATGAACCTCGTGACCGACGGCCTGCCCGCCCTCGCCCTGGGCTTTGAACCGCCGGAGCGCGATGTCATGCGCCGCCCCCCCCATCCGCCCGGCGAGAGCATCTTTGCCCGCGGTCTGGGGACCCACATCCTCTGGGCCGGGCCCTTGATGGGCGGGATCGCGCTCATGACTGGCTTCGTCTTCTGGCAGGCGGGAGACGACACCTGGCAGACCATGTTGTTCACAGTGCTCACCATTTCGCAGATGTTCCACGTGATGGCCATACGCTTGGACCGGGAGTCCCTGTTCGCGGTCGGGCCATACTCGAACCGCGCCCTCTTCTGGGCTGTGATTGCCACGTTGGTCCTCCAGGCAGCTCTGATCTACGTGCCGTTCCTGCAGGGTCTGTTCGAAACGCGTGCCCTCGACCTCTGGCACGTCCTGATCGCTTTCGCCCTCAGTTCTGTTATCTTCTGGGTCATCGAGATTCAGAAATGGGCGCTGAGGTGGCGGGAGCAGTCGACCGGCGCAGCGCAACGCGCCTGAACCCCGATCTTCAGTTCCATTTGTTCCACTGGCGCCTCTGGGAGGGAGCGACTGGCACGCGCTGGCGGCGGCCGGAGTTCTGCAGCCTTCGCCGGGGCTGGACTGGCCCCTGCGACTGCGGGCCGGCCGGCGACCGGTGCCCGGCGCTGCCCGTACGGAGCCTTCGCCTACTCTGCTATCAAACTGGGATTGGGGACGTTCGCGGCGGCTCCGGCCGACTTGCGCCCCAGTACCCACCGCTCCAAGGCCTCGGCCGTGCCATCCCGGAGGTTCGAAGAGGTGACCACGTCGGCGGCTGCCTTGGCGGCGGGGGTGGCGTTGCCCACGGCCACCCCGATGCCGGCCCATTGCAGCAGGGCGGCATCGCTGTCGTTGTCGCCAATGGCCATGGTCTGTTCGGCCGGGATCTGCATCTGCCGGGCGAGTTGCTGAGCCATGGCGGCCTTTGAGGCGTCAAGGGAAGTAACGTCCACTACTCCGGACACGGTCTCATAGATGGTCGCCCGCTCGCCGAACACGCGCTTGATGGTGAGCAGGGCGGTGGCTGCTACGTCATCCTCGAGGTCGCGAAGGTCCAGGAACACCTTGTCGATAGGCTCGCCGGCCCGGAGCACCTCGTCCACACTGCCCACGCTGCGCGGCTCGGACACCTCATAGCTGAAGATACCCTCGCGTTCCAGGTCACCCAGACGATCGGAGAACCACTCGTCGTCGCTCTCGATGTTGACCACCGCTCCCAGGTTGCGTCCCAGGGCGACGATCTCGGCCGCCAGTGCCGGCTGTACCGGCACGTGGGCCAGGCCCGTCCCAGTCTGAACGTTCCACAGTAGCGCCCCGTTGCACGTGATCAAGGGAGCCACGAGCCCGAGTTGCTGATGGAAGGGACGCACGGCTCGGGGTGGACGTGACGACACCAACACGACCTCCACTCCCCCCTCGCGCACAGTGGCGATGGTCCGTTTGGCCCGCTCGGATATGTGTCGCGGTCCGGAAAGCAAAGTGCCGTCGAGGTCGATGAAGATAAGGCGCATCACCCGGCCGGTTCCCACCAATTGAGCAAGCCCGCGGGCCACATAATCGAGGTGGTGGCGCATGGCTTGGCGGGCTTTCTCCTCGTTCCCCGACCGGATGGCGCGCCGGATGGCATCATGCTGCTGCTGCAGAGCGACGCCCCCGCCCGGCTCGGTGTAGAAGACGGAGAGGATGGCGGCCATATGATCGTGGAGGAGGTCGACCGGCTCTTGAATGACTCGTTCGAAGAGTGGATTGTGAGTGGCCGCGGCGATGGCGGCATGGAAGGCAATGTCGTCTTCTGGGGCGACCATGTCGCCGGGAGCCGTCAGGACATCGGAAAGCCGGTGGAGGTCTTCGATTGTGGCCCGCCGGGCGGCGAGACTCGCCGCCTCGATCTCCACGGCGCTGCGAATCTCCATCAGCTCGATGATGCGCTCTGCCCCTCGGCCCAGCAGGGGAGCAAGGGGGGCGGCGAAGTGAGGGATAGGAAGACTGGCCACCGTCGTCCCCTGGGGGCCACGGCCGGAGGTGAGCAGTCCCTGGGCTTTCAACTCTCGCAAGGCTTCCCGCACAGCCGGTCGACCTACGCCCAATTGGACCGCCAGATGCCGCTCGGCCGGGATGCGGTCCCCGGATTTATACTCTCCGGAGGTGATGAGACGGCGCAGCTGGTCGGCAACCTGATCAGGTATCGTCTGAGCGGTAACGGGGCGCAGCAGGCGTCCAGTCGATGGGGGCTCGTAGCGGTCGGCGCGTGGACCAAAACCGTCCTCCATAGCCACTCCTTCCCGATGTCTCGGTAAGATGGTAACACCATAACCGGGACGGGGCAAGACGCTCCGGAGGCGCTAGCCCTCGGCTTCGGAAAGGACGGCCAAGTGATCGCGCTTGGCTTTGCGCTTGGCGGTAATCCCGGCCAACCAGATGCCGAACTCGTACAGCAGTATCAGCGGAACCAGCATGAGCATCATGCTGAGCGGATCCTGGCTGGGAGTGAGAACCATTGCGACCGCGGCCTCGACTAGGATGGCGTACTTTCGCACCTTACGCATGCGCTTGTGATCGATGAGGCCGGCCCAAGCAACGAGCATCATCACCAGAGGTAACTCGAACACCGTACCGAAGGCCAGCAGAAAAAGGGTGACGAAGCTGGTGTACTCCCCCGCTCTCAGCAGAGGATTGAAGTATTCCCCCCCGTATCCGACCAGGAACTTGAGGCCCACCGGCAGCACGATGAAGTAGGCGAACGCCACCCCGGCCAGGAACAGCGCGCTCGTGAATGCCACATAGGGCGTGACGCTGCGCCTCTCGTTCTCATAGAGCGCGGGCAACATAAACGCCCAGAACTGATAGAGGATGAAAGGTAGAGATATGATCAGTCCGGCGTAAACGGAGATCTTGAGCACGGTCATGAACGCTTCCGTGGGGCCGGTCACCAGCAGCTTCTGCGTCTCGAGGCCGGTGCCTTTCAGCGGCCGCATGATGACGAAGAACACCCACTTCTTCTCGATGAACGCCGCGATACAACACACCACGACCGCGATCGCGACGTACGTCAGGCGCTTGCGCAGCTCGCCCAGATGACCGAAGAGGGTCATCGTCCTGGTGGGATCCCTACTCACCGAATCCTCAGCTCTGAATACCGCCTTCAACTATCGCGGGTCGGCCGCGCTACTGGGTGTCGTCAGGCGGGCGGCCTCGTGGGCGACCCGCTGCTTGCACAGTATAGCCTAGACCGGGTTGGGACTAGGGCAAGCCGGCCCTCTGCGGTCGCCGCGTTGAGGTAGCATCCAGGTCACGTCAAGGTTGCGCCGATTGCCGCGTCCCGACCGCTCCCAGGCCACCGCCGCATCGCCGCCCGACGTTGCCTACGAACCGTCTAGCCGCGGCGTTGCAAGCGCGGAGGCTATTTGTTATCGTCGCCCTGTTGCGCGGCGGCCTCCTTGGGGGTCGCTTTGGCTGTTCGGTGACTTAGCAACGCTTGGCGATGAGGTTCTCACTTGGTTAGTCCGACGATCGACCTGATCATCCAGTTGGCGATCATGTTCGCCATCGGTGGGGCCATGGCGATCGCGTTCGTAACCATCTCTCACTTCCTGGCTCCCACGAGCAGGAACCCCAACAAGCGCGAGCCCTATGAATGCGGCGTTGTGCCCAATAGCGACGCGCGGGCGCCGTTCAACGTCCATTACTACTTGGTGGCCGTTCTCTTCGTCCTGTTCGATCTCGAAGCCGTATTTATCTATCCTTGGGCGGTCTCGCTTCGCACTCTCGGCACGCCGGCCTTGGTGGAGATGTTCGTGTTTATCGCCATTCTCTTGGTGGGCTACGTGTACGCCTGGAAGAAAGGCGTGTTCGAATGGGAATGACCGGTCCTTCCGAACCGTCCCACAAGATTCCCTCCGATGCCCTCGGGCTGGGGTTGGTGCGCGACATACTGCGCCGCACCACCGACGAGGAGGAGGCCCGCAAAGCCCTGGACCCCGATGTCCTGGGGTCGGCGGTTCGGCTTCCCGGCGGGTTCGCCATGCCGGTACAGATCGAGCGCGTGTTGGGCTTTGGGCGCAGCTTCTCGTTCTGGCCCCTGCTCTTCGGTCTCGCCTGCTGCGCCATCGAGATGATGGCTCTGGGCGGCTCGCGCTTCGACATGTCCCGCTTCGGGATGGAGGCCATGCGCGCGTCGCCGCGCCAGGCCGATGGCATGATCGTAGCCGGCTGGTGCAGCATCAACATGGCTCCGCGCGTGGTCCGTCTCTACGAACAGATCCCCGATCCCAAGTGGGTGCTGGCCATGGGCTCCTGCGCCATCTCGGGGAACATCTGGGACACCTACAACATCGTGCAGGGGATCGACAGCCTCCTACCGGTGGATGTGTACGTGCCAGGTTGCCCGCCTCGGCCGGAGGCTCTTTGGCAGGGGTTGGAAATGCTCCGCGGTCGCATCAAGCAGAGCAAGCACGCATATGACGGCCTGAGGCGCATCCCCGCCCGCGAGGCGCTCGGGGAAGGCGGAGTGACGTCGTGAACGCGGCCATCCAACTGGAGGAACGGTTCGGCGCCCGGCTGTTGGAGAGCGTCGAGTTCCGGAGCGAACTCACGTATGTGGTGGCCTCGAGCGATTGGGTGGAGGTTCTGCGCTTCTGCAAGGAGGCGCCCGGGCTGGCCTTCGACCAGCTCGATTGCCTGTTGGGCGATCACCTGCCCGAGCGTACCGCGGCTCCGTTCGAGGTAGTCGCTCACCTGGTGTCGCATGTTTATGGCCACAGGCTGCGCGTGAAGACCTCTCTGACTGAGGGGCAAAGCCTGCCGACTGTCACGGGACTATGGCCGTCGGCGGGGTTCGACGAGCGCGAGGCCTGGGAGATGTTCGGCATCGTGTTCGACGGACATCCCGATCTGCGGCGCCTGTTGACCGTTGAGGATTTCGAGGGATACCCCCTGCGCAAGGACTTTCCCCTCCAGGGGACCGTCGGCGGACGCATCCGCACCGATCTGCGGGGCAAGATCTAGGTGAGCGCGGAACGCCCCACCCTGGAGGAATTGAAGGAGCGCAAGGTCCTGAGCCGGCAGCGCGTGGAGCGCAGCGGCGAGGTCATGACCGTCAGCATGGGCCCGCAGCACCCGTCCATGCACGGCGTCTACCGGGCCGTGCTCGACCTGGACGGCGAGGTCATCGTTGCAGTGCGGCCCGAGATCGGCAACCTGCATCGCGGAGTGGAAAAGCTCTGCGAGGAGCGCACCTACCACCAGATCATCCCCATCACCGACCGGCTCGACTACCTCTCCAGCTTCGTCATGAACCACGGCTACTGCGAGGCGGTGGAGAAGCTCATGGGGGTGGAAGTCCCGGCTCGGGGCCGCTACATCCGCACTATCGCAAGCGAGTTGTGCCGTATCGCCAATCACATCATGTGGCTCGGGATCCATATCATGGACCTGGGAACGCAGACCTTCTTCTGCATCTGCTTCCGCGACCGGGAATACGTGCTCGATTTGTTGGAGATGCTCACGGGTGCGCGGCTCACTCACTCGTTCGGCCGCATCGGCGGGGTGGCCAAGGACCTGCCCGACGGCTTCGACCATCGGTGCCGGAAGGTCATCGACTTCTTACCCCAACGGATAGCGGAATATGAGCGGATCATCAAGCACAACCGCATCTACTACAAACGGGCGAAGGGCGTGGGCATCTTCACCTCGGAGGACTGTTATGCATGGCGGGTCACCGGACCCCCGCTCCGCTCTGCCGGGGTGGCTCGTGACCTGCGCAAGGACGAGCCCTACTCGGCCTACGACGAGGTCGACTTCGAGGTAGCGGTGGAATACCAAGGCGACGTGTACGACCGCTTCCTGGTCCGGATGAAAGAGATCAGGGAGTCCTGCAAGATCATCCGCCAGTGTCTGGACAACCTACCCGACGGGCCCTTCTTGGCCCGCGACGTCACGCACTCGCTGCCGCTCAAGAAGAACGTACTTCGCGATTCGGCGGCGATGATCCAGGATTTCTACCAGGTGTTCCAGGGGCCGCTGGCCCCCAAGGGCGAGGTCTACCGGGCCATCGAGGCGCCTAAAGGCGAGATGGGCGTGTACATCCGGTCGGAGGGCGGCGCAAAGCCCGCCCGCATCCGCTTCACCACCCCCAGCTTCTACCACGGCCAGGCGCTCCCACCCTTGGTCGAGGGGGAGATGGTGTCGGACATGGTGGCCATCTTTGCCAGCATCGACGTGGTGCTGGGGGACTGTGACCGATGAGCGATCCCATAGCCCAGCTCATATTTCTCATCATCAAGGCCATCCTCATGCCGGTGCTGATCGTCATGATGGTGGCCTTCATCATCTTCTTCGAGCGCAAGTTCGCGGGGTTCTTCCAGGGGAGGGTCGGACCTACCTACCTGGGGCCGTGGGGCTCGTTCCAGTCGTTCGGCGATATCTTCAAACTGCTTTCAAAAGAGGATCTTATCCCTGCGAAATCCGACAAGGCGGTGTTTCGGCTGGCGCCGTACATCATCTTCATCCCGGCCTTCTTGGTCATGGCCGTGATGCCGTTCGGGCCGGTGGGGGGCCAGGCCAACCTGTTTGGCTATCGCTTTGACTACGTGATCGCCAACTTCGACGCCGGCCTGGTGCTGTTCTTGGCCTTGGGTGCCATCGCGGTCTATGGCGTGGTGCTGGCCGGCTGGTCGTCCAACAGCAACTTCTCGCTGCTCGGTGGCCTGCGGGCCGGCGCACAGATGATCTCCTACGAGTTGGCCATGGGCTTCTCGGTAGTGGGGGTCATGTTGATGGCAAATTCCATGAGCTTCGTGGACATCGTCAACGGGCAGGCGGGTGACTTCTGGCATTGGTACTTCATCCCCCAAGTGGTAGGCGGGCTGATCTTCTTCGTCGCCACTCTGGCCGAACTCAATCGCACACCATTCGACCTCGCCGAGGCGGAGCAGGAACTGGTGGCGGGGTATCTGACCGAGTACTCGGGGATGCGCTGGGGCATCTTCATGTTCGCCGAGTACGTCAACCTGGTGGTCATCTCGGGCATCGTCTCCACCCTGTACTTCGGCGGCTGGCGGGCACCGCTCGAGGTGTTGGATTTTATCCCCGGGCCCATTTGGCTTTTTATCAAGATCTGCGCCTTCGTCTTTCTCTACATGTGGGTACGGTGGACCATCTTCCGCTATCGCTACAACCAGCTCATGTCAATAGGCTGGAAGGTGCTGTTGCCACTCTCCATTCTCAACCTGGCCGTCACGGCTATCGTGGTGAGTGTGGCGGGCTGAGATGGGCCTGAAGGACGTCGTCAAGAAAGCGGCCTTCGTCGACATCCTGCGGGGGATGTCGGTGACCGGCACCTACTTCGTGGTCGACAAGGTGACGGTGGAGTATCCGAAGGAGAAGCTGCAGACTTATCCGCGGTTTCGCGGCGCCCAGGCGCTTCTCACCGACCCGGCGACCGGCGACACCAAGTGCGTGGCCTGCATGCTCTGCGCGACCATCTGTCCGTCGCAGTGCATCAGCATCGTGGGCGAGCAGACGCCCGACGGCCGCAGCCACCCTGCGACCTTCGACCTCGATCTGACCCGCTGCATCTTCTGCGGCTTCTGCGAAGAGGTGTGCCCGGTGGCCGCCATCGTGATGACCCGGCAGTACGAACTGGCCACCTACGACAAGAACGACTGCTTGCTCGACAAGGAGAAGCTGATCGCCAACCAGGTCAACGCGCACAAAGAGCTGTACGCTCTGACGGAGGGCGCGGCGCCGGCCGCAGTAAGGCCCGCGTCCGCGGACGGGAACGCCGGCAGCCATGGTCGATAAGATCCTCTTTCTGATATTCGCCGTTCTCGCCGTTGCCGGCGGACTGGGCACGATCACCCGGAAGAACGTGATTCACGCTTTGTTGCTCCTGGTGTTCACCTTCATCAACGTCGCCGCCATCTTCTTCCTGACCCAGGCCTACTTCTTGGCCGTGGTGCAGATCCTCGTCTACGCGGGCGCCATCATGGTGTTGTTCGTGTTCGTGGTTATGTTTCTCAACCTGCGTACCTTCCGGGAACAGGAGCAGACCCATCGGGGGCAGCGCTGGGTGGCGCTGGCGCTGTCGGTTTTGGTGCTGGCGGAGTTTGTGATCATCCTGGCCGGCATCACGTTCACTTCGGCGCGCGGGGGTTTCACGCCCGAGGCTGTGGCGGCGGCCGGGGGCAGCACCAAGGTGTTTGGCGACGCGCTGTTCAACCAGATGCTGCTGCCCTTCGAGGTGGCTTCGGTCATCCTACTGGTGGCTATGGTGGGCGCCATCATTCTGGTCAAGAAAGAGAAATCCTCCGACGTAGCCACGCGCGCCTGGGGACCCGGCGCCGAGCCGTCGGCCGATACCGCCGAGGAGGAGGTGTAGCCGCGCCATGGGAGCCACAGACATGCCCATCCCTGTCGACTGGTACCTGTATCTGTCGGCCGCCCTTTTCATCGTCGGGGCTGCGGGCGTACTGATGCGTCGCAACCTGTTCATCATCCTCTTCTCCATCGAGCTGATGATGAACGCGGTCAACATCAACCTAGTGGGATTCAGTCGCTTCCACGAGAACCTGGTGGGCCAAAACTTCGTGCTGTTCACCATGGCGGTCGCCGCCGCCGAGGCGGCCGTAGGCCTGGCCATCGCCACCGCCCTGTTCCGCAACCGGCAAACCCTCATGGTCGACTTGTTCGACCGGATGAAGGGCTAGGGGAGCGCGCGTGGAGAACTACGTCTGGCTCATACCGGTCCTCCCCCTGGCGGCCTTTCTAGTCACCTTGCTTCTTGGGAGGTGGTGGATAAAGGACGCGGCGCATTGGATCCCCATCCTGGCCATGGCGGGTTCATTCGGGTTGTCTATTGCCGCCTTCATCCAGATCCGGGGCGCCGAGGAGCCGGTTGTCATCGAGCTGTGGCGCTGGTTCTCGGTGGGGAGTTTCCAGGTGCCGTTCGCCTTCCAGATCGACCAACTCTCGGCCGTCATGCTGCTGGTGGTCACCGGGGTGGGACTGCTGATCTTCATCTATTCCAAGGGGTACATGCACGGCGACCCGGGCTACTACCGGTTCTTCGCCTATATGAGCCTTTTCGCCTTCAGCATGCTGCTCTTGGTGCTGGCGAGTAACTATCTGCTCCTGTACTTCGGTTGGGAGGCGGTAGGTCTGTGCTCTTACTACCTCATCGGCTTCTTCTATCACAAGCCCGAAGCGGCCGCGGCAGGCAAGAAGGCCTTTATCGTCAATAGAGTGGGCGACTTCGGCTTCGGCCTGGGCGTGATGCTGATCTTCGTGACCTTTGGCACGCTGGACTATGTCGGCGTCTTCGATCAGGTAGTCGCCGGCGCCGCCGGACACGGCGTGCTCATCGGCATCGCGCTGCTGCTCTTCATGGGGGCCATGGGCAAATCGGCCCAGTTCCCGCTGCACGTGTGGTTGCCCGACGCCATGGAAGGGCCCACGCCGGTGTCGGCCCTGATCCACGCCGCCACGATGGTCACTGCCGGTGTCTACCTGGTGGCCCGGAGTTCGGTCATCTTCGCCAGCGCGCCGACGGCGCTGCTGGTCGTGGGCGCCATCGGGACCTTCACGGCTATATTCGCGGCGGTCATCGGCATCTGCCAGCAGGACATCAAGAAGGTGCTGGCCTACTCCACCGTCTCCCAGTTGGGGTATATGTTCATGGCATTGGGGGTGGGAGCGTGGGCGGTGGCCATCTTCCACCTGGTCACCCACGCCTTCTTCAAAGCCCTCTTGTTCTTAGGAGCCGGATCGGTGATCCACTCGCTGAGCGGCGAGCAGGACATGAGCAAGATGGGCGGCCTGGCCAAGCGGATCCCCGCCACCTACTACACCCTGGTGGCCGGCGCCCTGGCGCTCTCGGGCATCTTCCCTTTCGCCGGGTTCTGGTCCAAGGACGACATCCTCGGCTTCGTGTGGCGGGACGGCAAGTACCTTTTCTGGGCGGTGGGCCTCATCGCTGCATTCATCACCGCCTTCTACACCTTCCGCATGATCTTCTTGACCTTTTTTGGGCAATCCAGGGTGGACGAGGAGACCGGGAAGCATGTGCACGAGAGCCCCTGGTCGATGGTCGTGCCGTTGATGGTGCTGGCCGTGGCCTCCGTACTGGGCGGATTCCTAGGATTGCCGGGCAAGCTCGGCGTCATCCAGAAATTCCTGGAGCCCGTGTTCGCCCCGGCCAATCACATCCTGGGGTTCGAGGAGCACGGCTTGGCCACGATCGACTACGCGCTGATGGTGATCTCGCTGATCGTGGCCATGATGGGAATCGCCCTCGCCTGGCTCATGTACGTGCGCAGGCCTAAAGAGCTACCGCTCCTCATGGGGGCCCGGCTCCGGCCGGTCTACACGGTTGTTTACAACAAGTTCTATATCGACGAGTTCTACGCCGCCACCGTGGTGCGGGTCACGGTCGACGGGTCGAGCTGGCTGTGGCACCACTTCGATGAGTACGTCATCGATGGCGGCGCGCACGGAGTGGCCTGGTTGTGGCAGCACGCGGGCAGCGGAGTGCGCCCGTTGCAGACGGGCAAGGTGCAGAACTACCTGCTGGGCATGTTCATCGGGGTGTTTGTCATCGTAACCGTGGTCGTCTTCCTCTAGGGGTGGTTTCAGACGTGGACGGAGTGAGATAGTGGAATTCGATTTCGCGACACAGCTGGGGTTCCCGGGGCTCACGGTCCTGACTTTCCTGCCCGTGGCGGGCGCTCTGGTCATGCTCATCTTCTTGCGCAAGCGCCCCACCGCCTACAAGATCGCGGCGCTCGTCGCCAGCATCCTCACTTTGGTGCTGGCCATCGTCCTGGCCGCCCGGTTCCAGACCGGCACCGCCGAGTACCAGTTCCAGGAGAACGTCAGCTGGATCGCCAATCTAGGCATCTCCTATCACTTAGGCGTCGACGGCATCTCCCTGCTCATGATCTTGCTCACGACTGTGCTCTCGGTGGTAGCCATCCTTGGCTCGTGGAATTCCATCAAGGATCGGGGGCTGGCCTTTTTCATCAGCCTGTTGGTGCTGGAGACAGGGATGTTGGGCGTGTTCGTCTCCATGGATCTCTTCCTCTTCTACCTGTTCTGGGAGATCCAGCTCATCCCTATGTACTTCATCATCGGTCTCTGGGGTGGAGCGCGGCGGGTGTACGCGGCCATCAAGTTCTTCTTGTTCACCTTCGCCGGTTCGGTGCTCATGTTGGTGGCCATCCTGGCCATCGTGTGGTGGAACGCCAAGAACGGCGGGGGCCTGACCTTCGACATTCTAACCCTGCAGCAGGTCGGTTTCCCGGGGACCCTCGCGGCTTGGGCGTTCGCGGCCTTCTTCATAGCTTTCGCGATCAAGGTGCCCATGTTCCCGGTGCACACCTGGCTTCCCGACGCCCACACCGAGGCGCCCATGGCCGGATCTGTGATCCTGGCCGGGGTGCTGTTGAAGATGGGCGTCTACGGGATGATCCGCTTCTGCATCGGGTTTTTCCCGGAGATGGCGGTGCGGGCGGTGATACCGGTGCTCATATTGTCGGCCATCGCCGTGGTGTACGGAGCGGCCATGTCGTTGGTACAGCCCGACATGAAGCGGCTGGTGGCCTACTCCTCGGTGAGCCATATGGGGTTCATAACCGCCGGGCTGTTCACGTTCAACCTGCAGGGCATCGAGGGTTCCATCTTGCAGATGGTCAGCCACGGGGTCCTCACCGGCGCTCTATTCATGATGGTGGGCTTCTTCTACGACCGTACCCACACCCGGATGATCAAGGACTATGGAGGGATGGCCCGGCCCATGCCTGTGGCGGCCGCCTTCTTCAGCCTCTTCGTCCTGGGGAGCCTGGGTCTGCCGGGTTTGAGTGGATTCGTAGGTGAGTTCCTCATCCTGGTGGGGGTGTTCCAGTACCTCAAGGTGTTCGCCGTCATCGCCTCGGTGGGCGTCGTGCTGGGCGCGGCCTACCTCTTGTGGATGTACCAGCGAACCATGTTCCAGCAATCGAACGAGAAGTGGCTCTCCCTCAAGGACCTGAGCGCCCGGGAGGTCATCACGTTGGTGCCGCTGGTGGGGATGGCCATTTGGATCGGCATCTACCCGCACACCTTCCTCAATCTGATCCAGGCTCCGGCGCAGAACATCATCTCGCAGGTGCAACCCTACCTGGCCGAGCACGGCAACGGTCTAGTCCATCTGGCCGGCTCTCTGTTCGGGGGGTTCTAGGATGCAGGCGTCCGATATCATCCCCGTCATTCCTGAACTGATCCTGCTGGTCGCCGCCTGCGCCATCCTGCTGGTAGAGCCATTCCTCAAAGCCGGCAAGACCATCATCCTGGCCGTTGCCCTCGTTGGGCTCGTCGGGTCGCTGGCGGTGTCGTTGGGACTGGTGGGGCAGAATCGGGTCGCGTTCGCCGGCATGCTGGTGCTGAACGACTGGGCCATCTTCTTCAAGGTGCTGTTCGCGGCCGCGGCGGCGCTCACGGTGCTCATGTCGTCGAGCTACCTGGAGGCGGAGCGTCGCCATCTAGGCGAGTACTACGCCCTGGTGCTGTTCGCGGTCATCGGCATGGACCTTATGGCCGCTGCGCGCGACCTCATCCTCTTCTACGTCGCGCTCGAACTGATGGCCATCAGCAGCTACCTGCTCGCCGCGTTTTTCCGCTACCGGGTGCGGTCGAACGAATCGTCGCTGAAGTACTTCCTCACGGGCTCGTTCGCCTCGGCTATCATGCTCTACGGCATCTCGCTGGTGTATGGGGAGGCGGGAGCCACCAACTATGGAGCGGTCGGGCAGGCGCTTAGCACCCAAGGGGCCACGGGCGGGGTGATCCTCGCGGTGTTCCTGGTGGCTATCGGCTTGGCTTTCAAGGTTTCGGCGGCGCCGTTCCACATGTGGACGCCCGATGTATACCAGGGCGCCCCCACTCCGGTGGCCGCGTTCTTTTCCGTGGGACCGAAGGCAGCGGCCTTTTCGGTGATCCTGGCGGCGTTCATCGTCGCCTTCCCCGGAACGGCGGTGCAGTGGGGCGTGCTCTTCCTCGTGCTTTCGGTGGTCACCATGCTGGTCGGTAACTTGTTCGCCCTGGTCCAGACCAATGTGAAGCGGATGCTGGCCTATTCTTCCATCGCTCACGCCGGCTACTTGCTGGCGGGAATAGGGGCCATGGGCTGGAGCAAGAATTCGTATCCCGGGCAAGGGGTGCTCATCTACCTTTCGGCATATACGTTCATGAACCTGGGCGCGTTCGGGGTGCTGACCTATCTGAAGGCGCAGCAGCCGGAGAAGTTCGACTATTCGCTCAAGCGGCTGGCCGGCCTGGGGCGGCGGTCGCCGTGGGCGGCCCTGCTGCTGTCGTTGTTCTTGTTGTCGCTTACGGGGATTCCGGGCACGGCTGGGTTCATCGGCAAGTTCTACGTTTTCGGAGCGGTGGTGCGGGCCGATCTGGTGTGGCTGGCCGTCATCGGAGTGCTTCTGAGCGCCGTCTCCGCCTACTACTACCTACGCGTGATCATATATATGTTTTTCAGGGAGCCCGAGGAAGAGTTCGTAGTGAGACAGCCCATATCCGGCGGGATGGCTGTGGCCCTGGGGGTGAGTGCCATCGCCACCGTGGCCATCGGGGTGGCGCCCGCGTGGCTCTGGGACGCGGTGGTGAGTGCGTTCGCTACCCTCTTCGGCTGATCCCTGTCCGGTGCGTCGCCGGGGGAGGCGCTTTGCTGCGGCCCCGGCCGCCGTTTCGCTCGGACGGCAGGAGGCGTGACTGTGCCGGGTGACCATGCTTCTTGAGGCCGACTGGGTCCTTCCCATCAGTCAACCGCCGATCGCGGATGGCGCCCTGCTGGTCGTGGATGGGTCGATCGTGGCCGTCGGCCTCGCGGAGGAGCTGCGGATGCGGTATCCCGGAGAGCAGGCGTGGCCGTTTCCCGGCTGTGTTCTCCTCCCCGGCTTGGTCAACACTCACACTCACCTAGAGTACTCGGCCTTTCTCGGTTTTGCCCGGCCCTGCGGATTCGGAGAGTGGATGCTGCGCCTGCTCTTGGCCCGGCGGAAACTCGACCCCGAGGAGTACGCGGTCTCAGCCCTCTGGGGCGCGCACGAATGCGCTCGGAGCGGGGTGACCTCTATCGCCGACACGTCATTCGAGGGCTGGACCACGGCGCGCGCAGCCGGCGCAGCCGGGCTGCGCGCCCGAGTCTACCTGGAGGTGTTCGGTTTGGACGACGCTGAACTACCCGCGACCATGGAGCGGCTGGAGGCACGACTCGCCGGGCTGCGGGGCGAATGCGGTCCCCGGGTGGAGGCTGGGCTCTCTCCGCACGCCCCCTACTCGGTCTCCGCCCGGCTGTACCGGGAGGTGGCGCGGTACGGTCGGCGGCAGGGGTTGCGCCTGGGAACGCACGTGGCCGAGTCGGCGGCGGAGGTGGAGCTGTTGGAGCGAGGGACGGGGGCTATCGCCGGGGCCTACCGGGCGGCGCATATGTGGAAAGGGCGACGTTGGAAGCCGCCGGGCATAAGGCCTGTCGCCTATCTGGCGGAGACCGAGGTACTGGGGCCGTGGACGCTGGCCATCCATTGCGTGGAGGTCGGCGACGCAGACTTGGCCACGCTTGCGGACACTGGCACAGCCGTAGCCCACTGCCCCCGCTCGAACCTACGGCTGCAGTGCGGCTCGGCCCCGGTGGCGGATCTGCTGAGGGCAGGGGTCACCGTGGGATTGGGGACCGACAGCTTGGCATCGAACGAGAGCCTGGACATGTTCGCCGAGATGCGGGCCGCACTGGCGGTGAGCCGGGCGCGCGCGGCACGCGGTGCGCGCGCCCCGTCTCGCCAGACGAGCGCGGCATCGGCCCGGCCCCCGGGGGCGGTTCCTGTCTCCGGCCGGGATAACCCGGCCGAAGGCCTCTCTGAGACGGCCGTCCTACGGATGGCCACGCTGGAGGGAGCTCGCGCCCTGGGGTGGGACCATCTGGTAGGTAGCCTGGAAACCGGCAAGCGGGCGGACATCATCGCCGTACGCCTGCCCGGTGCTGCCTCGATGACGGCCCGCAGTTACGGCGGTCCGGACCCGATCGAAGCGCTGGTCTCGGCCGCGACCGCGGCCGACGTGACGATGACCATGGTGGACGGCGCGGCGGTGTTTGGTCGCCGTCGGCTCCGGAAGGGAGAGCCGCCGCAGACCGGTGAAGCTGCCGAAATGGGGCGTGCTTTCGCCGCCGTACGGGCGAAACTAGGTCTCAATGACCCTCGGGTCGGCCGTCTCTGAGGCCATCGGTGGCCGAAGGCACGAGAATACGGCATAATCTGACAGGGAATCTGCGGCGCGGCCTAACGATCGGCTCGCAAGAGCCCGAGCCGACGCCGGGAGACAATGTGAGGAGACGAAGTTGCTGCTCGATCGGAAACGCATCAATAGGTGGGCCAAGTGGGTGGCTCTCTTTCTGGCTGTAGTGTTCGCGGCGGGTTTCTTGTTCATGGGCGTCGGCTACGGCGGGGCAGGTTTCAACCTCTCGAGCATCTTCACGGGCAACAAGACGCCTTCGAGCAATCCCCAGACTCCTGACGAGAAGGTCGCGGTCTATCAAGCCACTCTGGCCCAGAACCCGAACGACACCAGCGCCCTTCTGGGCTTGGCCACCATCTATCAGCAGAATGACGATCTGAAAACAGCCGCGGGTTACCTTGAGAAGATCATCGCCACCGACCCGAGTCAGACGGATATTTACCTTCGGCTGGCCAATATCTACTTGAATACGAACGTCGCCAACTACGCGGCGGCGGTGACGGTCCTCAACAAGCTCACCTCCCTGGATCCACAAAACCCCGACGTGTATCTCAAGTTGGGGACGGCGCAGAACAGCCTCGGAAACACCGAGGCCGCCATACTGGCGTGGCAGAGGTACCTGCAATTGGCGCCTACCGGTGATATGGCCACGGTGGTGAAGGAACAGATCGATAAGCTCAGCAAGAAAGCCACGACCACGACGACGGCGGGCACAAGCACCACCGCGGGTACCAGCACGACCGCGGGTGGCGGCACCTCGACGACGGGGTCTACCGCGACCTCCGGGCCCACGACCACGACCACGGCTCCGTAGCGACCGGCACGGGCCTCCTTCTTCACTACTCGCGAGCACATGTATATACTAAAACGGTCGGAGATGACCCACTACAGGCGACTCAGTGAGATCGGCCTGGAAGGCTAGGGGAAGCGCGTGAACCTGTCCATCAGCACCGATGTCATGGAAGGCGCAGTGGTTGTCCACGTCGGCGGCGACCTTGACGTGTACACTGCTCCCCGGCTCAGGGAGAGCTTGGCGGAAGTCGTCGGCAACGGGGGACGCCTAGTCCTCGACCTCTCCGAGGTGCACTTCATCGACTCGACCGCTCTGGGTGTGTTGGTGAGCACCCTTCAGCAGACGCAGTCCACGGAGACTGAGTTGCGGCTTGTGGTGGATGATCCCCACCTGCTCAAGATCTTCCGTGTCACCGGGTTCGACGGTCTCTTCTCTATTTTTCCCCAGGTAGCCGACGCCGTTTCCGGCACCTGACTCAGCGCGCATGCCCGCGGACCCGTGGGCATGCTATCTTTCCCTCCTGAAACTTTTGCCGCTGAAACACCGGCCTACGAGGAGCCTGCCCCTTGCGACTCATCATAACCGAGAAGAACGACGCCGCGAAGAAGATAGCGGGGATCCTGGCCAAGAACGGGGTAAAAGAGGACTCATACCTGAAGATTCCCTACTACCACTTCACCGA
>Ga0214473_10002845_pt1 | contig 21182 bp, 20 predicted proteins | sample RVTome_7_FD_203509 | JGI IMG/M metagenome (GOLD analysis project Ga0214473, IMG submission 203509) | Soil microbial communities from uranium-contaminated site in the Upper Colorado River Basin, Wyoming, United States - RVT98D197 | ecosystem: Environmental > Terrestrial > Soil > Contaminated >... | reverse complement strand
AGCTCCGCTCGAGGTTCACCACGTAGTGCGGGATCCCGAGCCGCGCGGCGACGGCCTTGGCGTCGTGCAGGTCGTCGAGCGCGCAGCAGCGCCCGAACGAAGCGCCCTTGCCTTGCGTCTGGTCGTGGAGCTGCATCGACACGCCGATCACCTCGTGCCCCTCGTCCTTGAGGAGCGCCGCCGCGACGGAGGAGTCGACGCCGCCGGACATCGCCACCACGACACGCATCGTCTTCAGTATAAGCAGATCGCTATTCCGGGGGGTCTGGGGGGGGCGCACCCCCCCGGTAAGGAGGCCTCGTTTCGCGCCCCTCCGAGAGCGGTCATTGAAGAGCCACGGGCAGCGGCCTCTTGCGCCCTGCTCCCGCAGCGGTGATTCGAGAGCCGCCAGCAGTCGGCCTTGTCGGCGCGTGGCTCCTCAAGAGCGCTGGATAGAGGGACAGAACGGCCAGGCTTGTTGTCCGCTTTCCTTGGATCAGGGGGGCTTCGCCCCACCGAACCCCCCCGTGAATGGCGGCATTTCTGTCTCGCCCCTGAGCCAAACCGGTAGTCTGTCCCGGCACGACCCGCAGAATTGCGTGCCGCGGGCGTCGGCGCGCTCGATGCTGCCGGCGAAGCTCATCAGGCAGCCGCGGTCGGAGCAGTGCTCGAGGCTCGCGAGGTGCCCGAGCTCGTGGCGGATCTCCGCCACCACGCGCTCGTCGCGCAGGACCGGGTTCGCGGGCAAGCCGTAGAAGGACGGGTCGGCGCGCACGAGCGACACGACGCAGGCCCGCCCGCCATGGCGCGCGAGACCGAACACGAAGGTGAAGACCGGGACGGAGATGTCTTCGGCGGCCACGCCCACGAGTAGCCGCGAGTCCGTGGCGCGTGCTTCGAGCGCCTCGAGCAGCGCGTTCGCGTCGAGCTGCTCGCGACCGGGGATGGGCGCGAGTGGAAGCCCGCGGCCCGACCCGACGTGACAGGCGAGCTCGAGCTTCAGGCTGAGGCGCGCCGCGAGCGCTTCGAGCGTGCCCTTCGCGAGCTCTCCGACCGGCACCAGGTCGATCGCCTCGGCGAGGCGGGATCCCGCGGTCGCCACGGGCGGCCTCAGCCCTCGTTCTCCGGGCGCTTCAGCTCGTACTTGCGGATCTTGTTGTAGAGCGTGACGCGGTCCACGTCGAGGACGCGCGCCGCGCGGGTGATGTTCCAGCCGTTCGCTTCCAGCACCGCGAGCACGTGGGCTCGCTCGGCCTCGGCGAGCGACCCGGGAGCGTTGCCGGCAGCCGGTGCCTGCGTCACGCGCAGCGGCAGGTCCGAGGTCCGCACCACTTCGTTGCGCCCGACGACGACGGCGCGCTCGATCGCGTTCTGCAGCTCGCGCACGTTGCCGGGCCAGGGGTAGGCCGCGAGCGCGTCCTTCGCCTCGGGCGAGAAGTGCATCGGCCGCCGGCTCATCGACTGCGCGAAGCGGGCGAGGAACTGCTCGGCCAGCACCGGCACGTCCTCCGGCCGCTCGCGCAGCGGCGGGATGTGGATCTGGACCACGTTGAGCCGCCAGTAGAGGTCCTCGCGGAAGCTCCCCTCGCGCACCGCGGCCTGGAGGTCGCGGTTGGTGGCGCAGATGGTCCGGAAGTCGACCGCGACCGGCGCAGTGCCCCCGAGGCGCGTCACGACCTTGTCCTCGAGCACGCGCAGCAGCTCGACCTGCACCTTCGGGCTCACATCGCCGACCTCGTCGAGGAACACCGTGCCGCCCTCGGCAGCTTCGAACTTGCCCTTGTGGCGAGCGCGCGCGCCCGTGAAGGAGCCCGCCTCGTGGCCGAACAGCTCGCTCTCGAGGATGCCCTCCGGCAGGGCGCCGCAGTTGACGACCACCATCGGGTTGAGGCGCCGCGGCGAGGCCGCGTGGATCGCGCGCGCCACCACCTCTTTGCCGGTGCCGGACTCGCCGGTGACGAGGACGGTCGAGTCCGACTGGGCGACGCTCGTCACCAGCTCGAGGACGTGGCGCATGGCTTGCGAGCTGCCGAGAAGCGGCGGCGGGGCGGCGGCGCTCTCGAGGCTCTGGCGCAGGCGCAGGTTCTCGGCGCGCAGCGAGCGGTGCTCGGCCGCGCGCTTCACCAGCAGCGAGAGGTCGTCCGGGTCGAAGGGCTTCACGATGTAGTCGTAGGCCCCCGCCTTCATCGCCTTGACCGCCGTGTCGACGGAGGCGTACGCCGTCATCAGCACGACCGTCAGGTCCGGGTCGGCCTCGGCGAGGCGGACCTGCAGCTCGAGGCCGTCCATCCCGGGCATCTTGATGTCGAGGAACGCGAGGTCGTAGCGGCCCGTCGCGACCAGCCGCAGCGCGTCCTTGGCGCCCGCGGCCTCGTCCACCTGGTGCCCGTCCTGGCGGAACCAGGCCCCGAGCGAGTCGCGGACGATCGTCTCGTCGTCGACGATCAGGATCCTCATGCTGGCTCCTCCGGCTGTTGCCGCGGCAGGCGGATCGTGAACGTGGTGCCGCGCCCCGGCTCGGACTCGACCGCGATCTCCCCGTGGTGGCGCGTCACGATACCGTAGACGACCGCGAGCCCGAGCCCGACGCCCTTGCCGGCCTCCTTGGTCGTGAAGAACGGCTCGAAGACGCGGTCCTGGTGCTCGCGCGGGATCCCGGCACCCGTGTCGGAGACGATCAGCATGGCGCCGTCCTCGGCCGGCCGTGCCTCGATCGTGACACGGCCGTTCTCGGGAGTCGCCTCGAGCGCGTTCATCGCGAGCGCGAGCAGCATCTGCTGGACCTGGGCGGGGTCGCAGACGACCTTGGGCAGCTCGGCGGGGACCCGGGTCTCGAGCGTGACCCCCAGCATCTCGGCCTGGTGGTGGAGCAGCAGGCGGCAGCGCTCGACGACCGGGCCGAGCTCGGTGAGCGCGAAGCGCGCGGCGGTGTCGCGGCTGAACGCGAGCAGGTTGCGAACGATGTCGCCGCAGCGGCCGGCCTCGGCGTCGACCATCTCGAGGATGCGGTCGGTCTCTTGGGCCTGCTCGGGCGTGGGCGGTGCTTGCGTGCCCCCGGCGAACTGCCGCCGCAGCACGCGCGCGTAGGTGCGGATGCCCGCGAGCGGATTGTTGATCTCGTGCGCCACGACGGCGGCCAGCTTGCCGAGCGAGGCCATCTTCTCGACCACCAGCATGCGGCGGTGCGTCTCCTCGAGCTGGCGCGTCTTCTCCTCGACCCGCTGCTCGAGCGTGCGGTTCAGGCCGTGCAGCTCCTCGCGCGCGCGTTGCAGGTCGTCGGTCGTCTCGTTCCAGGAGCGGGCGAGTGCCCCCATCTCGTCGCTCGAGCGCACCGGGACGCGCGCCGTGAGGTCACCCTCGCCCGCGCGCGCCATCGCCCTGCGCAGCCGCCGCACCGGCCGCAGCACGAAGGCCCACAGCATCACGAAGCTGAGCAGCAGCACGGCGAGGCCGGTCGCGAACAGGCCGTACTGCATCTGGCGCTCCGAGGCGCGCAGCGCTGCGTCGGCCTGCGCCATCGAGAGCCGCACGTCGAGGACACCGAGCACGCGCTGCGAGGCGGGGTGCACGTGGCACGCGACGCAGGCTTTCTCGTTGTAGATCGGGCTGATGATGCCCAGGATGCGTCCGCCGGCCGCTCCCGGCAGCATCCGGATGCGCAGGGCGCGCTCGAGGCCGGCCCGGGGCTGCGGGCCCGCGTGGCACGCGATGCACTCCTCGGAGTGCTTGTCGACGAGCGTGCCCTCCTCGGCCGGCACCGAGGACACCCGGACGCGGCCTTCCTTGTTGTAGATGCGGACGCGGTCGATGCCTTCCTGCGCGCCCACGTTCGCGATGATGCGGCGCACGCCCTCGACGTCGTTGCGGAGCATGCCGTCGTGGGCGGCGCGGTGGATCGTCTCGGCGATGCGGTCCGCGGACATGCCGACCAGGCTCTCGAGCTGCGCGCGCTGTCCCTCGAGGCTCCACTGGTCGGCGAGCCACAGGATCGCGGCGGCCCCGAGCCCGAGCCCGAGGCCCATGCGGACCGCGAGGCGCCGCCACGGCCGCAGGGGGCGCCTCGCTTCGGTCGTCGCAGCTTCGTCAGGCGTCGGACTAGCTCCTTGCAGGAAGAGCTGTCAGGCTGCCCGCGGGAGCCGGGGCGGTCGCGAGCTCCGGCTGCTCGACGAGTGGCAGGATCGGCAGGAAGCGCACGGCCACGGCGAAGACGGCCATGCCGATGCCGACCAGCATCAGGGTGATGATCCCTTCCGCTACGCTCGGCACGTAGTGGCCGCCCTGCGCTCCCTCGAGGCCGGTGATGCTGACGTTCAGGCGGTTGACCACGACGCCGACCACGGCCAGCACGGCGGCGTGGTAGAGCCGCCCCGAGTTGCGGCGGACGGCGCGCAGCGAGAGCAGCAGCATCGGGATGACGACCCCGATCGCCATCTCGAGCAGGAAGAAGGCGGCCTCGCGGCTGCCCGAGACGATCTCGCCCAGGACGCCGCGCCGGAGCATGTCGGCGAGCCGCACGCCGCCGTAGACGCCGAGCGCCACCACCAGCGCCTTGCCGAGCGACATCAGCAGCGGCATCTCGAGCCCGCGGCCGAGCGCCCGCGACGTGAGGCGCGACTCGACGATGATCATCGCGATCCCGCCGGCGAACGCCGAGAGGAAGAACAGCAGCGGCAGGAGCGGAGTGTACCAGAGCGCGTGCAGCTTGCCGGGCGTGATCAGGTAGAAGGTGCCGAGCGACGACTGGTGCAAGGTCGAGATGATCGCACCGGCGATCACGAGCGGCACCACGGCCGCGTGCTGGATCACGATCGCTCGCTTCCAGCCGAGCTTCTCGAACACGATCCCCGAGAACTCGAGCGCGAGCACCGTCAGGTACAGCATCACGCACCAGGACACCTCGAACATCGCCGAGTGCGGGTTCCACATCACCATCGGGTGCCAGATGTCCCAGGGCTGGCCGAGGTCGTACATGAGCCCGACCGCGACCAGGATATAGCCGAGGAAGGCGGTGAGGATCGTGGGCCGCACGATCGGCTGGAAGCGCTTCAGGTTGAACACGTAGACCGCGGTCGTGATCGAGAAGGCACCCGCGGCGAGGGCGACACCGCACAGCACGTCGAAGCCGACCCAGAGCCCCCACGGGAACCGGTCGGAGAGGTTCGTGACGAAACCGAGCCCCTTCCAGTAGCGGAGCACCGTCACGACCGAGGCCGCGGCAAGGATGACGCCGAAGAGCCAGGTCCAGAAGCCCGGGCGGAAGCGTTCGTCAGGTCGCATGTCGGTCACTCCTTTCCGTCCCGCTCGGCGGCCGCGACTTGCTGCCGACGATGGGTGATCCAGTAGATGGCCGAGAGGCCGACGCACCCGACTCCGACGATCCCGGGGATCTTTGATAGCGCCTCCCAGGTGAGGTTCGGCAGCGGCTCGGTGCCGAGGCCGATCTTCATTCCCAGCTGCTCGAACGGGACGGGGGACAGGATGAAGACGTTGGTCCCGCCCACCTCGTGCTCGCCGTAGATCTCGGGGTAGTAGGCGTCGGGATTCTCGGCGATGCGGCGCTTCGCCGCGGCCAGCAGCTCCTCGCGGGTGCCGGCCACGGTGGCCTCGACCGGGCAGGCCTCGGCGCACGCGGGGATCTTGCCTTCGCGCTGCCGGTCGATGCAGCCGTCGCACTTGCGGACGACCGGCACCGGATTCGACCACTCGTAGCGCGGCACGTTGAACGGGCACGCCACCATGCAGTAGCGACAGCCGATGCACTTCGAGGCGTCGTAGACGACCGGGCCGAGCTCGGTCTTGGTGAAGGCACCGACCGGGCATGCGCTCGCGCAGCTCGGGTCCACGCAGTGCATGCACATGCGGCGCAGGTAGCGGTCGTCGCCCTTGTCGAGCACCACGGTGTAGGTCGTGGCGTCGAGCTCGGTCTCCTCGCCGTTACCCGGGAAGCCGTGCGACTCCTTGCACGCCTGGGAGCACGCGTGGCAGCCGATGCAGCGGGTGACGTCGAAGAGGAGGGCGCGCGCTTTCGGATGGGCTAGCAGGGCCATGGGGTATCTCCTAGCTGAGCAGGAACTCGTGCACGAGGCGCTCCCAGTCGGCCTTCGGCAGGTGGTCGCCCAGGTCGGCCGCGGGCTCGCCGCCGTCCTGGAGCACGGAGCCGGCGAGCGCCATCAGCCGCAGCTCGAGCGCCTCGCGGCTGTCTTCCATCCACTTGCGCGCGAGCCGGCCCGAGAGCAGGTTGCGCAGGTTCGAAGCGAGCTTCGGCGACTTCACCTGCAGCACCCAGCCGCGGCCGTAGGGGTCGTCGGACACGAGCGCGGACTTCGAGGCAAGGTCCGGGTTGACGGCCATGACCTCACCCTCGACCGGCGAGACGAGGTTGGCCAGCTTGCCGTCGATCTGCAGCGCGAAGGCGCGGTCGCCCTGGTGGAGCCAGTCGCCCCGCGAGGGGGCCACGAGCGTCGCCGCGGAGCCGATCAGCTTGCGTGCGAAGTCGTCGACGCCGACGAGCACGGTGTCGGCATTGAGCGGGCGGGCCCAGGTGTGCCCGCGGTGGTAATAGAGGCTCTCCGGCATCTGGTAGCCCGCCACCCAGGCGGGCTCGAGATCCGGCGCCGGGGTCGCCTGGGCCTGCGTCTGCCGGGCGAGCCGCCTCTGTGTCAGCGCGTAGTCGAGCGCGATGAAGAGGGCGAAGAATGCGAGGACGATCAGCACGGTCATGGTACTCACCTCCGATCCCCGCTACTGCAAGCGCTCTGCCCTCGCGCTTCGCGAGCGCTGAAGCGTCCACAACTTTCGTGAGCACAACGACTTGCGACCGCCGAGACTCTCCACGCCGTGATTGGGGTGCGTTGAGATTTTCATCGCTCCGGGGGGCGGGAGAGCCGGCGTCGTCGCAAGTCACTTGCACACAAGACCCTCGGGCCGGCGCCGAAGAAATCAACGCGGCGATGAAAGACTCAACACCACAGCATCGACACCGCGTCGCGCCGCGGGTGAGAGCGGCGCCCCCGGCTCGAAATCGTGGCCCTCGATCGCGTGGATCACCAGGTTCCGCGGGAGCGTCCCGAGCGCCCGCGCCAGGCCCACGGCCGTCTCGACGCCGAAGGAGTGGGTGGATGTATCGCCGAGCCCCGTGAAGTCGGCCAGGTCCTCCGCCCGCAGCTGGTGGACGCTGCCCGGCGGCCCGGCGCCACGGCAGGCGTCGACCACCACGACCTCGTCGAAGCCGCGCCACGCGTCGAGCAGTGCCGCCGCGTCGCCGGCACACTCGCGCACGATCACACCCGCGGGCGCTCGAGCCGCGAGCCGGCGCGCGACGGCTCGCCCCGCCCCGTCATCGCCGGCGTCGGGGTTTCCGACCCCGACCACGAGGCGCCGGGCCCGGCAGGCTTTCATGGCTCAGCCTTCCCGCACGTCCAGCTTCAGGAAGTGCGTCGCGCACGAGATGCACGGGTCGTAGTTCCGGATCGCCTGCTCGCAGCGCAGGGTGAGCTCCTCGCGCGGCAGCTCGAGGAGCGTCGGCACCAGCTCGCGCAGATCGTTCTCGATCGTCCTCTGGTTCTGGGCGGTCGGGGGCACGATGCGCGCCTTGCGCACGAGGCCGTCCGCGTCGATCTGGTAGCTGTGGTACAGCATCCCACGCGGCGCCTCCGAGGCCCCGTGCCCGCTGCCCGCGCGCGGCGGAACCGCGACCGAGGCCGGCTCGGGCGGCGCGTAGCTGCCGATGATCCGCAGCGCCTCGTGGCAGGCGAACACCAGCTCCACCGCTCGCACGACGATGCTCTTGAAGGGGTTGCGGCACTCCGTGCCGAGGCCCGCCTCGCGCGCCGCGTCGCGCGCGATTCCGGGCAGCCGGTCGAAGTTCAGGCTGTAGCGGGCGAGCGGACCCACGTGGTAGGCCCCGTGGCCCTTGTGCACGCAGTGCAGGGCGTTCGCGTGCGCCACGTGCTCCTCGACGAAGTGCTCCTCGAACTCCGCGACCGGGATGTCGAGCCCCCGGCTCGAGACGATGCGGCCCTCGTTGAACGGGTACTCGTCGGGGTGCCGCAGCGCGACGAACTCGTAGTCGGGCTCGAAGCCGGGGAACTCGAGGCCGGCCGTGAAGCGCACGGCCTCGAGCGACAGCGCGAGTGCGCGCTTCAGGCGCTCGACGAGCGGCGCGAGCTCGAGGCGCGTCGGGGCGCGGTAGAAGCCGCCCAGCTTGACGTTGACCGGGTGGATCTCGCGGCCGCCCACGACCGTCACGAGGTCGTTGCCGATCTTCTTGAGCTCGAGCGCCTTCGTGACCACCTCGACATGGTCCTTCGCCATGTGGATGGCGCTCTCGTAGCCGAGGAAATCCGGCGCGTGCAGCATGAACACGTGCAGCGCGTGCGACTCGATCCACTCGCCGCAGTAGAGCAGCCGCCGCAGCGCGCGGATCTCGGGCGTGACGCTCACGCCGCAGGCTGCCTCGAGCGCGTGGATCGAGCTCATCTGGTAGGCGACCGGGCAGATGCCGCAGATGCGCGCCGTGACGTCCGGCACCTCGCGGAAGTCGCGGCCGCGCAGAAAGCCCTCGAAGAAGCGCGGCGGCTCGTAGATGCGCAGCTTGACGTCCGCGACCCGGCCTCCGCGCAGCTGTAGCGTCAGGCCGCCCTCGCCCTCGACGCGCGCGAGCGCCGCCACCGTGATCGTGCGGCTACTCTTTTTGTTCGTGCTCATAGGCGTCGCTCGCGGTCCGGAAGGCCGCCGACCAGGCGTTGTAGCTGCGGAAGGCGCGCACCAGCTCGGGTCGGCTGACGCCGAGCTGCTGCTGCCAGTAGCTGCCGAGCGATGCGGTGTTCGGCGACTCGGCCGGCCCGAAGCAGCCGTAGCAGCCGCGGGCGTAGGACGGGCAGAGCGCGCCACAGCCCGCCTGGGTGACGGGGCCGAGGCAGGGCGTGCCGTGGGCGGTCGTCACGCACACGGCGCCGCGGCGCTTGCACTCGAAGCACACGGGCCCGGTCGGGAGCTGGGGCTTGCGGCCGTGCAGCAGCGCTCCCAGCAGCTCGAGCAGCTGGTGCTTGCCGATCGGACAGCCGCGCAGCTCGTAGTCGACGCGCACGTGCTGCGAGATCGGCGTCGAGGTGGCGAGCGCGTTGATGTACTCGGGCGTCGGGTACACCGCCGTGGTGAGCTCGCGCACGTCGGCGAAGTTCCTGAGCGCCTGGATCCCGCCGGCGGTGGCGCAGGCCCCGATCGTGACCAGCACGCGCGACTGCTTGCGCACCTGCTGGATGCGGGCGGCGTCGTGGGAGGTGGTGATCGAGCCCTCGACGAGCGTGATGTCGTACGGGCCTTTCACCACCTCGCGCGAAGCCTCGAGGAAGTTCGCGATCTGGAGCTGGCCCGCGACCGCGAGCAGCTCCTCCTCGCAGTCGAGGAGAGACAGCTGGCAGCCGTCGCAGGAGGCGAACTTGAAGATCGCGAGCTTCGGGCGCGCGCCCACCTCACACCTCCCGCATGCCGAAGTAGCCCTTGATCCGGTCGTAGCGGAACACCGGGCCGTCCTTGCAGACGAAAAAGGGCCCGAACTGGCAGTGCCCGCACAGGCCCACCGCGCACTTCATGTTGCGCTCCATCGAGACGAAGATGGCGTCGTCGGACATCCCGCGCTGCTCGAGCGCGATCGCGGCGTAGCGGATCATCACCTCGGGGCCGCAGATGAACGCGTGCGCGGATTGCGGTTCGAACGGAGAGCGCTGCACCAGCTTCGTGACGACGCCCACCGCGCCCTGCCAGTCGGCGGTGGCGCGGTCGACGCTCACCTCGACCTCGACGTCGAAGCGGCTGCGCAAGTCGCGCAGCTGCTTCGGGTAGAGCATGTCGTGCGGGGTGCGCGCGCCGTAAAGGACCACGACGCGGCCGTAGAGCGCGCGGTGCAGCAGCACGTGGTAGATCGCCGGCCGCAGCGGCGCCAGGCCGATGCCGCCCGCGATCAGCACGACGTCGCGGCCGTGGGCCTCGCCGACCGGCCAGGCGGTGCCGAACGGGCCGCGCACTCCCACCCAGTCTCCCTTGCGCAGGCGCTGCAGGGCGCGGGTCGTCGCGCCGACGGCGCGGATCGTGTGCACCAGCTGCTCGGGCCGGGCCGGGTCTCCGCTGATCGAGATCGGCACCTCGCCCACGCCGAAGACGTAGAGCATGTTGAACTGGCCGGGGGCGAACGGGCGTGGGGCGACGCCCGCGATCGGCGCGAGCGTCATCGTGAAGGTGTCGCCGGTCTCCTTCGCGACCTGGCGTACCTCGAACGGGTCCGGCTGCATCGGTCCGGCCAGGAGCGCGCTCGCGCCGGCTACGGTGCTGGCTGCGGGGTCAGTCGCGACCATAGAGGTCCAGGAGCTGCATGCGCGTCGCCTCGAGCCGCGACACCACCACCTCGGTGAAGCGCTTGAGCAGCTCGTAGCCGAGCGCCGGGTCCTTCTCGCACTTGGCGCGCAGGCAGGCGCCGTCGAGCGAGAGCGCGCGCACGGCGGTGAGCGCGCGCGCGTCGAAGCGGGCGCGGTAGGGCGCGAACAACCACGACCAGCCGAGCACCTCGCCGCCCTCGATCGTCTCGATCGTGACCGGCCCCTTGTTGGGCACGAACACCTCGACCGCCACCTTGCCCTCGCGCACGAGGTAGAAGCGATCGGCGGCCTCGCCCTCGCGGAACACGAACTCGCCCGGCGCGAAGCTGGTGTTCGCGACGCAGCCGACCACCGTGTCGAGCTGGGGTCCGTGCAGGTCGCGGAAGAACGGGTGCTCTGCCAGCACTTTCTCGAAGGTCTGGATCGTCACGCTCGCCTCCCTTGCGCTTCGCCCCGGCCGAGGGCCCGCGCTTCCTCGGTGATGTCGATGCCCACGGGGCACCAGGTGATGCAGCGGCCGCAGCCGACGCAGCCGCTCGTGCCGAACTGGTCGTGCCAGGTGAGCAGCTTGTGCGTGAGCCACTGCCTGTAGCGCGCGCCGCCGGACGTCCGCACGCTGCCGCCGTGCACGTACGAGAACTCCTGCGAGAAGCAGGAATCCCAGGTCGCTCGCCGCCAGGCACGCTCGGCCGTGATGTCGGTCGCGTCGGTGAGCGTCGCGCAGAAGCAGGTCGGGCAGACCATCGTGCAGTTGCCGCAGGCGAGGCACCGCTTCGCCACCTCGTCGAAGCGCGGGCTCTCGTAGCTGCGCTGCATGCGCTCGCGCAGCCCCTCGCTCTCGAGCACGCGTCCCATGCGACCCGCGGCGGCCTCGACGAGGGCGTGCGCCTCGGCCAAGTCCGCGGGCTCGGCCCGGCGCTGCGGAAGCTCGCCCGCCACCTCGGCGCCGCGCTCGCTCCCGATCTCGACCAGCAGCTCGTGCCGGCCGTCCGAGACGATCTCGGTGAGCAGCAGGTCGTAGCCCTCGCCGCACGCGGGGCCCGTGCCCGTCGAGGCGCAGAAGCAGGTGCCGGCGGGGGAGGTGCAGTTGGCGGCGAGCACGAACGTGGCCTCGCGCCTGGCCCGGTAGGCCGAGTCGACGAAGGGCCCGCCCAGGAACACCCGGTCGCGCACCTGGAGCGCCGCGAGGTCGCAGGCGCGCACGCCCACGAACGCCTGGCGCGGGACCGGGACCGCCTCGTCGACCGCAGCGAAGCCGCCCTTCACGCGCCGGCCCTGCCACACCACCGCCTCGGGTGGGTTGAGCCAGCGCTTCCACGCCGTGAGCGGCGCGGCGTAGCCGAAGAGCGCGCCGTCCGGCCGCCGCTGGACGCGGTAGCGTCCGCCGTCCTGCTCGTCGCTCCAGCCCACCGGCAGGTCGCTCGCGCGCTCGAGCTCGTCCATCACCACGGCCCCGTCGCGCAGGCGCGGGCCGAGCAGGGTATAGCCGCGGCGGCGCAACGCCTGGAGCAGCGCGTCGAGGTCCGAGGCCGCCGCCAACAGCGAGTCGCCAGGGTCCATCCGAGGGCTCTCCTCTCGTTGGACCATGAGGTGCAAACCCGGCGCCAGGGCGAAAAGGCGCACAATCCCATCGAAGCAGCCGACGTGGCCTCGGCGGACGGCTCTATTGGCGGGAAGCCGGGGAGTGGGCGAAAAACTCGCGATGAGCCCTAGGGCTCATCGCCCCGGTCGAGCGGCTCAGTCCACGTCGGTGACGATGAACATCAGCACGTGGCTGCCGATCCGGAACTCCTGCTGGTTGGCGAGCTCGTGCTGCTCGACGCGGTCGAGCTCGATCCAGGTGCCGTTCGTGGAGCCGAGGTCGCGCAGGATCGCCACGTCGCCCACGATCTCGAGCGCGGCGTGCTGGCGCGAGGCTTCGGGGTCGTCGAGGTTGATGTCGCAGCCTGAGCGCCCGACCACGGTGCGAGTCTTCGCAATCGGGAAGATCTGGCCGGTGGCGCCGCCCTGGATCACCGCGAGCGAGTAGCGCTTGTCCTTCGGGAGCTGGATCAGCCCCATGCGGTGGGCGTCCGCGCCCCCGAGCGTCGCGCCCGCGTCGACCGCGGGTGGGCCTGCCTGCACCGGCGTCTTGCGCGTCTGCAGCACCTCCGGCACGGGCGCCGCGGGCAGCGGGGGGGCCATCGCGTTGGGCGGCAGCGTCGAGGCACCGAGCAGCGGGTTCTCGATCTCGATCGCCCCGCCGCACTTCGAGCACTTGGTACGCGCCTTCGGGCGGTCGCCCAGCTTGGACTCGTCGAACTTGAATCTCGACTGACAGCTGGGGCAGACGACGATCATGAACGGCCACCTCCACTCGCCCCGCCGCGCGACCCGCGGGGGCCTCCGCTCTCGGAACGGACGGCACAGAGGATAATACGAATCCGCCGGACCCGGCAGCGCGATAAGATGAAAGCTACCGGCGCAGCTGCTTTCCCCGGCAGGGAGGGCGGGGCGGCCGAAAGTCGAGGAGGCGACGTGGAGCGCAACGAGATCCTCTGGCTCGATGAGGACGAGGAAGAACTGGACGACGACGATCTCGAGGACGACGACGAGCTGGACGACGAGCCCGCCGCGGACGACGCCGAGCCACTCGAGGACGACGACGAGGAGGACGAAGTCGACGACGCGGACGTGGACGACGAAGACGACGAGGAAGACGACGAGGACGAGGAGTTCGAGGACGACGACTGGGACTCCGACTCGAGCGACGACGGCGACGCCGATGCCTCTGACGACGACCTCGAGGACGAGTACGACGACGAAGACGAAGAGGAGGACGAGGCGGAGTGAGCGCGAGCGCCCCGATCCCGCTGCTGCCCAGGCCGGACTGGATCCGCGCCCGGGCGCCGCAGGGACCTGGCTACGAGAGGCTCAAGGGCCTGATGCGGGGCCTCGAGCTCCACACCGTCTGCGAGGAGGCTCACTGCCCGAACCTCGGGGAGTGCTGGAGCCGGGGCACGGCCACGTTCATGATCCTCGGCGACGTGTGCACCCGCGCGTGCGGCTTCTGTGCGGTGAAGACCGGTCTGCCGGCGGCGCCGCCGGACCTGGACGAGGCCCGGCGGGTGGGCGAAGCGGTCGCGCGGATGGGCTTGCGGCACGCGGTCGTCACGTCGGTCAACCGTGACGACCGGACGGACGGCGGTGCCTTCGTCTTCGCCGCGACGATCGCCGAGATCCGCGCGAGGGTCGCGGGCTGCGCCGTCGAGGTGCTGATCCCGGACTTCAAGGGCCGCTGGGACGCGTTGCAGGTCGTCCTCGACGCACGCCCGGACGTCCTCAACCACAACGTGGAGACGGTGGCGAGCCTCTACCGCACGGTGCGGGCCGGCGCGAGCTTCCCGCGCTCGCTCGAGCTCCTGCGTCGCTCGAAGCAGCAGGGGCTCTTGACCAAGAGCGGCATCATGCTCGGACTCGGCGAGGAGCGGCCCGAGGTCGAGGAGACGATCCGCGCGATCCGCGCTTCGGGGACCGACATCCTGACCGTCGGCCAGTACCTGCGGCCCTCGCCGCAGCACCTGCCCGTGCGGCGCTACTACACGCCGCAGGAGTTCGAGAGCCTGCGCGACTTCGCGCTCGGCCTCGGATACGCACACGTCGAGTCCGGCCCCCTGGTTCGCTCCAGCTACCACGCCGAATCGCACGTGGTCGCCCCGGCCGGCTAGGCGGCCTGGGGCGGGTTGCCTGCTTCCTTGTTCTGGGGGGCCTTTGCCCCCCAAACCCCCCGGTGGCCTACTGCCTCTTGGGCCTACTTCCTCTGGCGGGCGACGACGGCGACGATGACGTCGGCCGCGCGATCGACCTCGGCCTCAGTCGTCGTTCGACCGAGCGAGAGCCGCAGCGAGCTTTGCACGCGCTCAGGCGGGAAGCCCATCGCCTTCAGCACGTGAGAGGGCTCGACACCGCCGGCGGCGCAGGCGGCGCCCGTCGAGGCCGCGACACCCTCCAGGTCGAGCGCGATCACGAGCGCTTCGGCGTCGACCCCGTCGAACGAGACGTTGGCCGTGTTCGCGAGGCGTCCGAGGCTGCCGTTGCGGCGGGCACCCAGGACCTCCAGCAAGCGCGCCTCGAGCCGGTCGCGCAGCGCGCCGACGCGCTCGATCTCGGCGGCGAGGCCTTCGCGCGCGAGCGAGGCGGCCACGCCGAAGCCGACGATACCGGCCACGTTCTCCGTACCCGCGCGACGGTTGCGCTCCTGAGCGCCGCCCCGGACGAGCGGAGCGAGCGGAGTGCCGCGCCGCACGTAGAGGCAACCGATGCCCTTGGGTCCGTACAGCTTGTGCGCGGAGAGCGTGAGCAGGTCGACGTCGAGCGCGCGCACGTCGAGCGGGGCCTTGCCGCCCGCCTGCACGGCGTCGCAGTGGACGAGCGCGCCACGCTCGTGCGCCAGCCGGGCCGCCTCGGCCACCGGCTGGAGCACGCCGGTCTCGTTGTTGGCCAGCATCACCGACGCGACCGTGGCCGAGTCCTCGAGCTTCGCGCGCAGGTCGTCGAGGTCGAGGCGTCCGTCCTCGCCGACGCGTGCGATCCCGACCGAGCCGCCCTCCTCGCCGAGCGCCTTGGCGCAGTGGAGGACGGCGTGGTGCTCGACGGCCGTGACGACGACGCGGCAGCGCGCCGCGCGCGCCTTCGCGACCGCACCGCGCAGCGCCATGTTGTCCGACTCGCTGCCGCTCGCGGTGAACACGAGCTCCGCCGGCTCCGCTCCCAGCAGTGAAGCCACCCGGGCCCGCGCGTCCTCGACCGCTGCGCGCGCCCGCTGGCCGAACCAGTGCAGGCTCGAGGGGTTGCCGAAGGCCTCGCGCAGGTACGGCAGCATCGCATCGAGCACGCGCGGGTCGAGCGGCGTCGTCGCGTTGTGATCGAGATAGATGCGCTGCATGCAGGTCCATTGTAGGTCTGCGGCCACAGGTTGCAGGCCACATGCTGCGGAGCGAGCCCGATTCACTCGGGCGAGCGTGGCGGGGGGTTGACGGGCGGCTCCCCCCGGGCCTCGAGCACCAGGCGCGTCTTCAGATCGTGCAGCTCGAGGGCCAGCCCCACGGGGTACTGGTGCGGGTTCACGAAGCGCCGGATCCCGGGGTGCAGGCGACCGACCTGATCGCGCGCGCGCGCCTGAGCTGCAGCCAGCGGAGGAACCTCGTACACGACGCGGCCGGCGCGCACCACGGGCACCAGCAGGTCCTCGAAAGGGGTCCCGGCCGCGATGTGCTTGCGTCGCGTCGGGTCGAGCGGGTCCACCACCACCGGCGTGTCGCCGAGCCCGGTCTCCTCGTCGTAGATCACGTCGGCGACGAATCCACCCGGCCCGGAGTAGCGGCGCACTTGCTGGACCCCCGGGTTCGAGGTCTTGGCGGCCTGCTCCGAGACCTTGACCTTGTGCCGCCACGCCGCTCCGGGCTCGCGCACGGCGCCGAGCTTGTAGACGCCGCCGAGCGCGGCCTGGTCTCCCCCGGTGACGAGCCGCGTCCCGACACCCCAGGTGTCGATGCGCGCGCCCTGCTCCTTGAGGCTCGCGATCAGGTGCTCGTCGAGGTCGTTGCTCGCGACGATCTTCATCTCCGCGAGCCCGGCGCCGTCGAGGATCTTGCGCGCCTCGATACTGAGGTAGGCGAGGTCGCCTGAGTCGAGACGGATCCCGATCGCCCGGTGCCCGCGCTCGCGCATGCGCAGCGCGACCGCCGCGGCCCGGCGCACGCCCTCGAGCGTGTCGTAGGTATCGACGAGGAACACGCAGTTGTTGGGCTGCGCCCGCGCCCAGGTCTCGAACGACTCTTGCTCGCCGTCCCACGCCATCACCCAGCTGTGGGCGTGCGTTCCCCGCACCGGCAGCCCCAGCAGACGTCCGGCGAAGACGTTGGAGGTGGCCGAAGCCCCGCCCACGAACGCCGCGCGCGAGGCGCTCAGCCCACCGTCGATGCCCTGGGCGCGCCGCAAGCCGAAGTCGATCACCTCGTCGCCGCGCGCGGCGAGAACCACGCGCGCCGCCTTGGTCGCGATCAGCGTCTCGAAGTTGACGAAGTTGAGCAGCGCCGTCTCGACGAGCTGGGCCTGAAGCAGCGGGCCCCGCACCCGTACGAGCGGCTCGTAGGGGAACACCACCGTCCCCTCCGGCACGGCGTCCACGTCGCAGACGAGGCGCAGCCCGGACAGCTCGTGCAGGAACGAGGGCTCGAAGAGCGGTCGGTCGTCGTTGCCTTTCTGCTGCGCGAGATAGGCGAGGTCCGCCTCGCCGAAGCGGAAGTCCGCGAGCAGGTCGAGCACGCGCGACAGGCCGCAGGCGACCGCGAAGCCCCCGCCGAAGGGGTTCCTGCGGAAGAAGAGGTGAAAGACCGCCTCGGTCTCGGCTTTGCCGGAGCTGCGGTAGGCCTGGGCCATCGTGAGCTGGTAGAGATCGGTCACCAGCGCGAGCGGCAGGCGGTAGACGTCGGCCAGGTGGCCCATCCGCGAATCATGCGACAGGACGGGCCGCGAGGCGAGCGTTAGAATCCGCCTTGCTGGAGCGAGCTCGCACCGAGGTTCGAGCGGGCGGGTTGAAACGGAGCCGCGAGCATGCAGGACGGACGCCAGGCTGAACACCTGAACTCATCGCTGTCCGCGGCGCCTGCCGGCTGCGGGACGCGCCGATCTGGACGACGAGGCGAAGGCTAGGCCGTGGCGGACGTCATCGGCCTCACGGCCCTCGGCGGGCTGGCGTTCGCCCTTCTCGTCCACACCGCTCTCCTCGTCCTCGCCGGCCTGGCGGGCGCGCAGCGAAGCCTGGCCTATCCTGCGCTCGTCATGGTGACCGCGTCGCTGCTGGCATGGCAGGGCCTCGTCGAGGCGACGTGGCTGCCGGCGGCAATTCTGTTGCTGCTGCTGTCGACCTCGGCCGGCGTCCTGATCGCACGAAGGCGGTGGCCTCGGCTCCCGTCGCTATCAGGCATCGAGTGTCTGGCGCTGCTGCTGCTGGCGACCGCAGCCCTGTACAGCGCGTTTCCCGCCTACCGCCCCGATCAATGGAACAACGACCTGGTCCTGGCCAAGGCCGTTGCGGAGGGGCCGCTACGGGCACCCGTCTTCGAAGAGCACGTGTACTACGGGGGCAACTACCAGTACTTGTTCACGCTGCCCCGCTGGCTCAGCAGCGATGACGTGTTCAATCACGGTGCGGCAGACGCCTTCTCGTGGCTTCTCTTCGTGTTCGGGTTGGCCGGGCTGTTTGCCCGGCTGCGAGCGGAGGCGTTCCCCGGGCTGCCGCCCGTGATCCTGCTCCTGGTCTGGGTCGTGTTCAGCATTCCCGACCCGACGGCGGTCGTGAACGCCAAACCCGACCCGTTGATCCTGATCGCCGCCATCGCCGTCCTCGAGCTATCGGCGGGACCACGTCACACCGACAGGGACGCCCTCCACGGACTGCTCCTGGGGTTCCTGCTCGTGGCGCCGCTGGCGCTGAAGCTCACCTGGGTGCCGTTTCTGGTCGCAGCCTGCTTCGCGTGGCTCTTCCTGCTCGTGATCCGACGGCCGCCACCCGTCCCACAGCGCCGCTTCCTCGTGACGGGCGCGGCGGTCGGGTTGCTCGCGAGCGCCCCGTATCTCCTCGTCAATTGGAAAATTTTCGGGAATCCGCTGCATCCCGCCCAGTTCGGGCCGTTGAATTCCACCTATTGGGGCGAGAGCTTCAGTCGATACTACGACGACGTGGCCGGTCGGGCCGCATCGGTATCGGACTACTTCGCAGCCCTGGTGCAGATGGTCCCGCTGTGGAGCTGGCACCTGTATTCGATGGTCGTCCCGGTGCTGCTGATCCTGCTGGCCGCCTTGCTACGGGGCCAGCGACCCGGTCCCAGCGGGACTCGGGGGGAGACGGTCCTGCGGCACGGCATCGTCGCCGGCGTGCTCTTCGTGCTCATCTGGCCTCTCTTCTTTCGCTCCAACATCTACCCCCGCTACGTCTACGCAGGCGTGGCTCTCGCGATCGTCGGCCTGCTCTGGGTTCTCGACCGCACGCTCGGCTGGGGCGGGGCGCCGTCCCCGGCCGGGACGCCCGCGGTCTGGTTCCGGCGGCTGGCGGCTGCGGCCTTGTTCCTGCCGGTGGTGCTCGCGGACCTCCTGCCGGGGCAGATCGCGTTCATGGCTCGGTTCGGCCCGGCTGGCCGTGAGCGCCTCTTCGTCGAAGGGCCACCCGAGTGGCGCCTGGCGCGGGACCTGTCGCTCGTCAACCAACACCGGCGGCGCGTCTCGCCGGGCGCCGGCTACTTCGCTCGCACGACGTTGCTGGACATGGAGGGCAGCTACTTGCTGAACAGCGCGGCCTATCGCCTTTGGTCGCGCGAGTACCGGCTGCTGGAGGGGGGGCTCGGGAAGGGGGAGCGGACGGAGTGCCCGTGGCTGACGCTGTCGCGCCTGGATGTCGCCTATCTGCGCACCCGATTCCGGTTCGAGCTGTGGCCTGAGCCCTACCAGCGCGTGATTCGCCTGCTGCCGGCGCTCGACGAGTCCGGACGGATTCGCTACCTGGAACCGCAGCTGCTGGCCGCCCGCGCCGCCTCCGAGCTCGGCTGCAACGAGGCTGCCTCGCCCTGACTCGCCGCGCACGCCTGCGCGGTCCAGGTGCACCTGGCACGCGTCGATCGCGGCGCGGGCCATGCTAAAATCCCGTTGCGGTAAGCCGCGCCAGGCGTGCGGTTTGCCGCGCTGGGCCCTTTGCCCGGAAGGGGACGACGGATGGCCGAGGAGTACGACGAGGACCCGCACGACCAGGACGTCTTCGCGCCCGTGAGCGCGCCCAGCTTCAAGAGCATCCTGGTGGACACGGCGCAGGGCATCACCCGCATCACGCTCAACCGCCCCCCCGCCAACGTGCTCTCGATCGACATGATGCAGGAGCTCGCGACCGCGATCGAGTCGCTCGAGTACCAGCGCGACGTCAAGCTGGTGACGTTCTTCGCCTCCGGCAAGTACTTCTCGGCGGGCTTCGAGCTGGGAGACCACCTCGGCGACCGCGGCTACATGATGCTCGAGAGCTTCCGGCGCATCTTCGAGGCGCTCGCCAAGCTCGACAAGGCGACGCTCGCGGTGGTCGCGGGCCCGGCGCTCGGCGCCGGCTGCATCCTCGCGGCCGGCTGCGACATCGTGCTCGCGGCGCAGAGCACCAAGCTCGGGCACCCCGAGATCCGCGGCGGGGTCTTCAACACCGTGGCCGCGGCGCTGCTGCCGCGCATCGTCGGCCGCAAGCGCGCCTTCGAGATCATCATGATGGGCACCAGCCTGACGGCTGCCGACGCCGAAAAGGTGGGGCTGATCACCCGCGCCGTGCCCGACGACAAGCTCGAGGCCGAGGCGTCGGCCATCGTGCAGCGCTTCCAGGAATCGAGCGCGCCCATCGCCCAGTGCGCGCGGCGCGCGATCGCGGGCGGCTTCGACCTGCCCTACGCCGAGGCGATCAACCACGCGGAGGACGTCTACCTCAACCAGCTGCTGGCGACGCAGGACGTCGAAGAGGGCCTGCGGGCCGTGGCCGAGAAGCGCAAGCCGGTCTGGAAGGACCGGTGAGCGCGGCCGAGCACGGCTCGCACGGCGACTGGGACGTGGTGCTCGAGACGAACCAGCTCTACGAGGCGGAGCTCGCGGCGTTGCGGCTGCGGGAGGCCGGGCTCGACGCGCGCGTGATCGACCAGAGCTACCGCCAGGAGCCGGTGCCGATGGTGCGAGCGTTCTCGGTGGTGCGCGTGCTGGTGAAGTCGGAGCAGGCCGAGGCCGCGCGGCTGCTGCTCCAGGAGCCGCACGACCTGCCGGAAGACGCCGAGAGCGACGCCGGGAGCGAGGAGAAATGATCGACCTTGAGCTGGGCAGTGAGCACCAGGCGCTCGTCGATACGGTGCGCGGCTGGGCCCAAAAGGAAGTCCAGCCGCAGATCCACGATCTCGACCGCGAGCACCGCTTCAACCGCAACTTCCTGCGTGGCATGGCCGAGCTGCAGCTGCTCGGCATCTGCATCCCCGAGGAGTGGGGCGGCGCCGGCATGGACTACCTGAGCCTCGGGCTCGCCTGCGAAGAGCTCGAGTACGTCGACACCCACCTGCGCGTGATCATGTCGGTCCACGTCGGGCTCAACTCGATGACGCTCTGGTGCTGGGGCAGCGAGGCGCAGAAGAAGAAGTACCTGGTGCCGCAGGCCAAGGGCGAGAAGATCGCGAGCTACGGCCTCACCGAGCCGAACGCGGGCTCCGACGCGGTCGGGATCCAGACGACCGCGGTGCGCAAGGGCGACCGCTACGTGCTGAACGGCGAGAAGATGTGGATCAGCCTCGCCGACGTGGCCGACCACTTCCTGGTGATCGCCTGGACCGACCAGGAGAAGAAGAAGAATCGCGACCACTCGGGCATGTCGGCGTTCATCGTGGAGCGCGGCTTCAAGGGCTTCTCCTCGTTCTCGATCAAGGAGAAGTGGGGCATCCTGGCCGGCAACACCGGCGGCTTCTCGATGCAGGACGTCGAAGTGCCGGTCGAGAACCGCTTGGGCGAAGAGGGCGAGGGCTTCAAGGTCGCCATGTTCGCGCTCGAGAACGGGCGCTACACCGTGGCCTCGGGAGCCACCGGCCTGATCCGGGCCTGCCTCGACGCCTCGGTGCGCTACGCCCAGGGCCGCAAGGCGTTCGGCGTGCCGATCGGCCAGCACCAGCTGGTGAAGGAGATGATCGCGCAGATGGTCTCCGACTACGACGCGGCGCGGCTGCTGTGGCTGCGCGCCGGCTGGATGAAGAACGAGGGCCGGCGCAACACGCGCGAGACCTCGCTCGCCAAGTG
>Ga0214473_10002844_pt1 | contig 21187 bp, 17 predicted proteins | sample RVTome_7_FD_203509 | JGI IMG/M metagenome (GOLD analysis project Ga0214473, IMG submission 203509) | Soil microbial communities from uranium-contaminated site in the Upper Colorado River Basin, Wyoming, United States - RVT98D197 | ecosystem: Environmental > Terrestrial > Soil > Contaminated >... | reverse complement strand
AAACCACCCAGCATGTACAGCTGGCCATGGGCAAAATTAATCAGGTGCATGATACCGAATATTAAGGTTAGCCCTAAGGCCATTAACACATAGAGGAAACCTATCTGTATTCCGTTTATCAGCGTCTGTAAAAAAAATGTTAGCTCCATCTCTGCCTACCACCTTTAAATGCCAAGATACTTCTCCTTCACCCTCTGATCATTAAGGAGGTCCGCAGTACCCCCTTCCAGGACAATGCTCCCAGTTTCAAGTACATAAGCTTTCTGGGCGAGCCTGAAAGCCATGCCAGCGTTCTGTTCCACCAGAATAATCCCAACCCCTTGCTTGTTGATTTCGGTTGCAATATTGCCAACCTCCATCACCAAAAGGGGGGCCAGCCCCAGGCTCGGTTCATCGAGTAGCATCAAGCTCGGTCCGGCCATTAATCCTCGAGCCATAGCGAGCATCTGTTGCTCACCACCGCTCAAGGTCCCCGCCATCTGCCCCAGCCTTTGTTTAAGGAGGCTGAAATGATGGAATACGTTTTCCAGGTCTGGACCTATCTCGCTATCCTTACGCAAATAAGCGCCAGCCTTGAGGTTATCATTCACCGACATATAAGGGAAAATCCTTCTCCTCTCCGGCACATGGGCAATTCCCCGAGCTACAATTTTTTCCGGTGATAGTTTATCTATCCTCTCCCCCCGGAACCAGATTTCACCTGTAGTCGGTTTCTTGACCCCGGATATCGATTTCAGAATGGTCGATTTACCCGCACCATTAGCACCAATGAGGGTGATTATTTCTCCCTCCGCAAGAGCCAAAGAGACACCACGCACCGCTTCCGCCATCCCATAGTGCACCGTTATATTCTTTAATTCAAGAAGTGTGCTCATTCCACATTGGCTCCCAAATAAGCTTCGATTACATCTTTGTTTTTACTTATTTCCGCAGGTTTACCTTCAGCGATTTTCCTGCCGAAATAAAGGACACTGATCCTCTCGGAGATACCCATAACCACCTTCATATTATGCTCAACCACCAAAATGGTGATGCCTCGGTCCCGTATTTTCCGGATGGTATCCATCATCATTACCGCTTCCGCCGGGTTCATTCCAGTCACTGCCTCATCCAGCAGCATTAATTCCGGTTTGGTAGCCATAGTCATGCCCACCCCCAGAATTCGCTGGAAACCATACGGCAGATTATAAGGAAGCTCATTCTTAAAAGAACCCATACCTAAAAACTCAAGTATCTCCTCCGCCTGCTCAATGGCAGCTGCATCATCCTGGCGAGATCTCAGCGTCTTAAACAGACAATCAAAAAACCTGGGTTTCTGGTGAAGATGGCAAGCCAGGACTACACTATCCAAAGTAGTCATCCCCTTAAAAAGGGTCGTCTGCTGCCAGGTGCGCGATAGACCATAACCAGCAATCTTGTGCGGCCTTAAGCCGGTTATATCCTGCCCTTTGAATATTACCTTGCCGCTGGTGGGACGATCAAACCCGGTGAGCAGATTGAACATGGTTGTTTTTCCAGCTCCATTGGGACCAATCAGCGCCGCTATCTCCCCCGCATCAACGTGAATATCAACATCCACCACAGCAGCCAAACCACCAAAGTGTTTAGTTAAACCTTTAGTCTCAAGTAACCTCAAGCCCCCTCCTTCTATTGGTTGTTCACCAGCTCTGCCAAATTATGGTTTACTAATACGAGCATAAATATATAGATATACTTATATGGAAATGTATGAACAATCCGGTGACTGTTCACAAGCTTTCCACAACACCCCAAGCTTTCGTGCCCTCCTCTCAAGAGAAGCCTTAATCGTCTTCTTAGAGTTGTCTGATAAAACCTCAGAATAAACTTTTTATTTTAGCTCAGCTGGTATTGGCATCAGTTCCAAATGCACGAGCTTGCCACCCTTAACGATACCGAGTGGAATGGGGTGTAAAACCTGGCGTTTGATACCAAACAATGACTTGGCACCGAAGGTAACCGGACCATAGACGGTATCAAATGTTCCCGTCTCCAACGCCTTTACTACGGCATCCGTATCAAGTGTACCAGCCCGCTCAATAGCCTGAGCCCAAGCCTGGAGGGATGCGTGGTACTCAATCACACCATACATAATACCTCTATTGTACGTCCGCTTGGTCCGGGCATCCAGGTCGGCAACTCCAGGATTGATAAGCTCGGCGATACAGTTTACGAAGAACACTTTCTCAGCGTATTTAGCACCCGTTATCTCTATGACCTTATCAGGGTCTTTGGTAGCATCTGCGAAAACATAACCCTCAAAGCCAAGTTCGCGTGCTGCCTTGGTCGCCAACGCTACCTGGTCAGTCGGAGAACAAGCAGCGTGAATCATGTCCGGTTTACCCTTGAGTAGCCGTGTCATCACTGGCAGATAGTCAACGAGGGTTCGCTCAGTAACCTCTTCGCCTACTGTTTGCCAACCCACAGCCTTAGCGGCAGCCTTACCATCTTTGATGCTGACAAAACCGCAGTCATCATTGGGACCAATAAAGGCTATCTTTTTGATTTCAGGATATTTTTTAGCGAGATACGGGAAAGCGACAGGACAAGCCAGATCGCTACCAATGATGGTCCTAAAGGTATAAGGCTTATCCGGATTGGTAACCTTTGTACCGCCGTAGGCACAAGCCAGAACAATAACTTTTTCTTTTTCGGTTATCGGCTGGCAGGATGGAACAACACCGCCACCGAGAATCCACTGGAACTTTATCTTATCTTCGTAGGTGTGTCTTCGGGCGTTAGCCAATGCATCGGCAGCTACATATTTGCTGTCATAAGGCACCACTACCAGTTTATAACGGTCTTTTCCCACTTTCAAATAGCCCTTTTCCTCTATCTTCTGTCTCAAAAACTCAGAGGCGTGTTGTGAAGTAATTCCCCAGTCACTCGCTGGCCCTGAGAGCGGTACATTGAGCCCTAATTTGAGTTCTTTAATTTCAGCCGCTTGTCCGGATGCGGCAAAACCAAACATCGACCCTACCACTATTGCCATCAAAATACAAAATACCCTTTTTTTCATTTTTCCCTTCCTCCTTTCGCACCAAAGATAATTGACTCGCTTCATCAACGAGCACCCATAGATTTATCGTCGGCTTTCAATCACCTCCTTTCATTCAGTAATTTCCGGTTAGGCATTTGCATAAGACATAAATATCGCAATCAATTACCATTAAACGAATTTGTATGTCAAGAAAAAAAACCGCAAGATATGGGTTACTTCACTTTTTGGTTTCATATTAATTTCCTCTAAATTTAAATGAAAAATCAAAAGGGTGCTATAGGTTTTCGATAACAGCCGAGGCGAATTCAGAACACTTCACCTTTTTTGCTCCCCTCATCTGACGGGCAAGATCGTAGGTAACGATTTTGCTTTCGACAGTTTTTCCAAGAGCTTTTTCGATTCTTCGCCCAACTTCACTCCAACCCAAATAGTCAAACATCATCGCCCCAGAGAGGATGAGAGATCCGGGATTGATTACATCCTGGTTGGCATACTTCGGCGCTGTCCCATGGGTGGCCTCAAACACTGCTGCCTGATCTCCAATATTCGACCCAGGCGCCATACCCAATCCTCCCACCTGAGCAGCCAGTGCATCCGACATATAGTCCCCATTCAGATTGGGCATAGCCAACACATCATACTCCTCAGGCCTTAGAAGAATCTGTTGGAACATCGCATCCGCAATCCGATCCTTCACTACAATCTTACCTGAAGAGATATGCTTTCGCCCTTTTTCATCCAATTCATTCTCAAAAACCGCCTGTTCATTGAACTCTTCTTTGGCGACCTCATATCCCCAATCGCGAAAAGCACCCTCCGTAAATTTCATGATATTCCCCTTATGAACCAAAGTCACACTCCTCCGACCATGAGCGAGTGCAAACTGAATCGCCATCCGGACAAGACGTCTCGTCCCGAAACGACTGATGGGTTTAATCCCAATCCCGGAATCCTGTCGAATCCTTTTCCCCAATTCCTTTTCAAGAAACTCCCGCAGCCGCCGAGCCTCTTCTGATCCTTCCTTCCATTCGATCCCAGCATAAACATCTTCAGTATTCTCACGGAAGACAACCATATCCACCTTCTCCGGGTGTTTCATTGGACTGGGTGTCCCCAAAATATATCTGACAGGTCGGATGCAAGCGTAGAGATCAAGCCTTTGCCTTAGTAAAACATTGATGCTCCGTATCCCTCCCCCTACTGGCGTCGTTAAGGGACCCTTGATGCCAACCTTAAATTCCCGAATCGCCTCGATCGTCTCTTCAGGAGCCCAATCCCCTTTCAGATTGAAGGCCTTCTCTCCTGCAAAGACCTCAAGCCAGCTGACCTTATTCTTGCCTCCATAACATCTCTGAATGGCGGCATCAAATACCCGTACCGACGCCCTCCAGATATCAGGCCCAACTCCATCTCCTTCAATGTAAGGAATAACCGGATTCTCAGGTACATGTAAACCTCCATCCGATCGGATCTCAATCTTGTCGGCCATTTTTTCTCCATTTTTATTTTGGTGATTTAGATCTCATCTCTTTAATAAAGGGCAATGTGCCGCCCAATCTGATAAGAGATTGTTCCCTCTCGTCCAGTGAAGCCGCTAATAATATTTTTTCATTCTTCGTCTTATTGATGAGGAGAATCTCCTTTTTCAGATCCTCCACATCGATCTCAATCTCATCCCCCTGGTCTATCTTCCGGTAATCACCCTCCTCTTTGAAGGTCAACGGAAGAATGCCAAAATTGATGAGATTCGCCAAATGGATTCGCGCAAACGACTTGGCGATCACCGCATTTATCCCTAAATACATGGGGCATAGCGCTGCATGTTCACGACTCGATCCCTGGCCGTAATTATCGCCGGCGACAATGAATCCTCCCTTGAATTCCTTGGCTCTTCCAACGAAAGAGGGATCCACCCTTTCAAAGACAAATTCGGAAATGGCAGGAATGTTGGAACGGAAAGAAAGGACCTTCGCTCCGCTCGGAATAATTTCATCAGTCGTTACATTGTCCCTTAACTTGATCAAGATGCGACCTTTGAGCTTTTTCAACAACGGTTCTTTTAAAGGGAGGGGTTTGATATTCGGGCCCCGGATCACCTCGGCGGCCTCGGCCAATCTGGCTGGCAAAGGTTGAAGAATCATATTATCTTCCACAGGGTGAACCTTTGGTATTTCTATGAAGGGAGGTTTCCCGAGGGTTCGAGGGTCGGTGATGATGCCTCTTATTGCGGAAGCGGCTGCCACTTCAGGGCTCACCAGATAGACCCGGGCACTCTCGGTTCCAGAACGCCCCTTAAAATTCCGGTTGATCGTTCTCAGGGAAACCCCTTCCGTACAAGGTGCCTGTCCCATCCCGATACATGGACCACAGGTGCACTCCAAGATCCTTGCACCGGATTCGATCAAATCCGAGAGACCCCCGCTTAAGGCCAACATTTTTAAGACCTGTCGTGATCCCGGTGAAATGACGAGACTTACATTCGGAGAGGCTATCTTGCCTCTCAGAATCGATGCTGCCATCATCAAATCTCTATAAGAGGAGTTGGTGCAACTGCCGATCACCACCTGATCCAACTTGATCCCCTCTATCTCCTTTACAGGACAGACCTCATCCGGACTTTGGGGTTGAGCGGTCAGGGGTTCTAGACGATCTAAATCGATCTCGACCACCTCATCATATCTTGCATCGGGATCCGGATGGAGCTGGATCCAATCGATCTCCCTTCCCTGGGCCTTTAAAAAAGTTCGCGCCATTTCGTCGCTTGGAAAGATCGATGTCGTCGCTCCCAGTTCTGCTCCCATGTTGGTGATGGTCGCCCTCTCCGGAACAGTTAATGTCTTCATTCCAGGCCCACCATACTCAAATACCTTCCCCACTCCCCCTTTCACCGTGAAACGCCGGAGCATCTCGAGGATGATATCCTTTGCGGTTACCCAAGGGCTCAATCCCCCTAAAAGCCTTACTTGAACGACCTTTGGCACCTTCAAGTGGAAAGGCTCACCGGCCATGGCCAGAGCAACATCTAACCCCCCTACCCCGATCGCCAACATCCCTATTCCTCCACTCGAGGGAGTGTGGCTATCCGCTCCGAGAAGGACATTTCCCGGGATGGAGAATCGCTCCAAATGGACCTGATGGCAGATACCATTACCCGCTCTGGAAAAGGTGAGACCGTATTTCGCAGCAAAAGTCTGTAGAAATAAGTGGTCATCGGCATTTTCGAATCCGATCTGAAGAGTATTATGATCGATGTAAGCAACCGATAGGTTCGTCTGAATCCGTGGCAGAGATAAGGCCTCGAACTGAAGAGCGGCCATCGTTCCCGTGGCGTCATGGAATAATGTTTGATCAACTGAGATGGCAACGGTCTCTCCACAACCAATCTGACCTGATACCAAGTGGTTATTCAGTATCTTTTCTAAGAGATTCTCTCCCATTTCCTTTCGATCCTTCCCCAACACTAAAATTTTTATTTAAAGTCAAATATCTTCTGGAAAGTCTGAATTCTTGGGAGCCCAATCCTGACTCTCCTGAGGTTCCTGTTCCCTTTGCGTATAGACCTCCATCAATTTCTCCAATGACATCTGCTGCAACCTCTCCAATACCTTCTTGTATCGACCCTTTTCGATATCAGAAATTTTCTCGTAGAGGCTTTCAGGCAAAGGAAGGATGTGCCGGCCATAAATTCGCCTTGCCAGGAGGCCCACATTAGGCTGTGAAATCTCAGCCGGACATTTGGCAGCACAGGCACCGCACATGACACATTCAAAAGAGAAACGGGCTACTTCCTCAATCTCTCCCTTCATTGCTGCCGCCACGTAATCCATCACCTTAATTTCCATGGGGCAGACCCGTGTGCAGGTGTTGCACTGAAGGCAGCGATAGATTTCCGGATAGATTTTCCCCAATATCCCGGGCTCTCCTTTCAATGTTTCGAGGCAATAATTGGCTCGATTCATAGGGACAAAAGGGGTTAGTGAGATCTGCATCTCGGTCTCTGCAAGTGTTTGACAGGCCAGTGCGACTTTGAGACGGTAATCTCCGGGCGTTCGATACTCCGCCACGCACGCCCCGCAGATCCCTCCCCGACAGCCACAGGAGCGGATGAATTGATACCCTGAAAATTCCATGGCCTTCTGAATGGTTAGGCCTTCAGGAACCTCGTATCTCCTGCCAAATACATAAATAGGAATCCATCGTTTCTCGTCCATTCCCATCTTTCCCTTTATTGATGAGTCTTGGCCAGTGCCTTTTCAAACCGGTAATCCGGAAGAAGGAGGGGGGCCTGAATCCCTCTTTTCAATGCCCCCGCTCTTTCCAATTCTTTTTCATATTCAAGGACATGGTCTAAAGATAGTTTCCCAATCTCGATCTCCTTCGACCTCTCGGCAGCTTTGATCCCGGCCCGGCGCCCGAAGACAAAGATATCGAGAAGGGAATTTCCACCCAATCGGTTTCTGCCATGAACACCCCCCGAAACTTCTCCTATGCCAAAAAGATTTTCTACGTTCGTCTCTCCACATTCATCGATGAGAATGCCTCCGTTCTGGTAGTGCTGTGTCGGATAGACAAGAATCGGTTCTCTCGTGATGTCGATTCCAAAGGTGTGGAATCGATGGAAAAGGTGTGGGAAGATCCGGTGGATTGTCCCTTTTCCCTTATTCATCTCCACCAGTGGTGTATCGAGCCAAACCCCTTGCATTCCTGTCGGAGTGGCCACTCCGTTTCCCCTTTCCACCACCTCCCGAATTGCGGCAGAAGAAGTGATATCCCGGGTTTCGAGTTCGTTGATGAACCGTTTCCCTTGGCGGTTGACTAATTGGGCGCTCCAGCCGCGAAAGGCCTCTGAGACAAGGAGACCCAGTAACTGCTCAGGAAAGGCTGTCCCTGTGGGATGGAACTGGATGGCATCCATGAAGATTATTTTCGCACCTGCCCGATTGGCGATCACTAATCCGTCTGCAGTGGCTCCATAATGATTCGTCGTCGGGAAGCCCTGAATATGGAGTCTACCGATCCCTCCTGTGGCGAGAATGACCGTTTTAGACCGGATGACAAATCGCTCTCCCGTATCGAGATTGATGAAGACGGCGCCAGCACACCTTCTTCTGTCGTCTAAAACCAACTCTGCAGCAGCGCAGAACTCAAGAACTTCGATCCCCTGGTGATAAACTTCATCCCTTAATACCCTCATGATCTCCATGCCTGTGTAGTCAGCAGCCGAATGGACTCTTCTCCGGCATTGCCCCCCTGCAAAAGAGGCGAGAAGATCGCCATCGTCCTTCCGGTCAAACATCACTCCGAGACGGGCGAGCCATTCGAGAATCATCGGGGCATCAGAAACAAGGGTATTCACCAGATGGGGAAGGTTTTGAAATCCTCCTCCCCCGACCGTGTCCAGATAATGGAGAGCGGGAGAATCGAATTTTCCCACCGCCGCTTGAATTCCTCCCTCGGCCATGATCGTATTGGAGTCTCCGAAACGGAGTTTGGTTGTAATCAATGTCTTGGCTCCATTCACTTTTGCGAAGAGGGCGGCTGAAGCGCCCCCCCCTCCACCCCCGATGATCAGAACATCGGTCTCTCTTTTCACCCCGGTGAGATCGACCTCATCGGGACGCACTCTGCTCTCGCCTTCAAATAGGTCAGCCAGCTCATGGGGAACCCTCTGTCCTTGGTTGATCCCCACATGGATCTCCCGTCTGCCCCCGTCCCGGTAGTCGGGGTGATATCTCTGAAGGAGCTCCTGACGCTCTTTCAATGACAGCAAGGGAATCTCCTCCTTCGCTCGGTGAAGGCGAGTCATCTCCAGCTTTCTGATCGATTCCTGCACGCTCTCCGGGTACCCTGACATCTTTCTATCCTGAAAAGGAATATACTTTCCCCGGGATATAGACCCGGCCTTCCATGATCTTTCTGGCCGTCCTCCCGATGGTACAGCTGAGGATACGAACCTGGTCACCCTCCTGCCTCGCCAAAACCTCCACTTCAAATTTCCCTGAGGGGTGACCGATGGTCACCTTTCTTCGAATGGCCTCTCCTTTGAGGTCTTTACCCCGATCCCAATCAATGCACCCGGATACAACTGAACCAGGAATGACCGCTGCAGCTGCTGCCGGAATTCCGGCAGTAATGGCAAAGGTCTTATGCATCTTCCCCATCGCCATCACCCGAGCCACCAGATCCACCTCATCCTTCCGGACTTCTCCTCCCGCGATCGTCTTGAAATCCTGAGGAGGAGCGAGAAATGCAATCTTTGGAATGGAAGGGTTCACAGGTATTCCAATAAGTTCTCCCACCTTTTTTCGTATCCCTTCAAGTTTTATCTTTCCCATTACATTCTGATCAAAATCTTCGGGAAGCTCGGTCCCCCTGAGACCCAGAGCCTCTGCATGAACGAAGGCAGTTGGGTTGCCTGCATCAACCACCGTCACCTGGAAGCGTTCTCCTGAATCGAGAACGATCTCATCCACCACCTTGCCGGTGGGAATGAGCTTCCCTGTCGCGGCCCCTCCGGGATCTAGGAAGCTCAGTTCAATCTTTGCCCCGGTCCCGGGCACCCCATCCATCGCATAGTCTCCCTCTGAAATGACTCTCCCCTTTTTTATCGGAACTTTTGCATGAACCATCTTCCGGGTATTCGTATTGAATATTCTCACAGTGGTGCAAGGTTCTTCAGCCCGGACCCATCCCTTTTCGATGACAAAAGGGCCCACTGCTGAGCTGATGTTCCCGCAGTTGGCAGAATAGTCGACGAAGGGTTTATCAATTCCAACAGCACCGAAGGTATAATCAACATCACGACCCCCTGTTTTCGGAGAAGCGATAAGGGCCAGCTTGCTCGTCAGGGAATCGGCTCCTCCAAGGCCATTGATCTGACGGATATCAGGGCTTCCGAAGATGGCCAGGATGATCCGATCCCTTAAACCGGGATCCCTGGGGAGATCCTCCTCCATAAGGAAGATTCCCTTACTCGTTCCTCCACGCATGATCGTACATGGAAATTTGGTCTTTCGCTGCATGGTTCCCTCACCTCCATTCATTCATAGACCGGCGTTCCAGTCTTCTCGATCAATTCTTTGAGCCTGATTTCTGTCTCATTCGTAGTGGGCCCGGGCCGGCCATCCCCCACCTCTCTCCCATTGATTTCAATGACCGGGGAAATTCCTGATCCTGTACCGGTGCCAAAAATCTCATCCGCTGTAAACAATTCGGAGACTGTCACGTCTCTCTCCTCAACCGTAATATTCATCTCATTTAAGAGTTGGATGACGACATCTCTCGTAATTCCTCTTAATATGCTGGAGGTAATGGATGGAGTAGCAACCCTCTTATTTTTCACTAAAAAGATATTCCAAGCGCATCCCTCTGACACAAATCCCCTTATATCAAGCAAAATGGCATCATCGGCCCCCCTTTTCCGTGCTTCCATTTTCCCTAAAATGTTGTTCATATAGTGGGTGATTTTGCTTTCAGGCGGAAGAATAAAGGCAGGTGGCCTTCGGTACGATGAAATAATCGTTCTTATGGATCTTTCCTTTTTAAGGACGGGGGTCGGCGTAACATATACAACGATACTCGATTCCTTGCAAGTTCCAGGGTCATGTCCGAGTGAACCAATTCCCCTTGTGACCTGGGGCCTAATATAACAGTCTTTATATCCTGACCTTCTCACCGTCTCCATGATAATATTCTTAAATTGTTCCTTACCCAAAGGTATATCCAGATCAATGATTCTTGCTGAATCGTATAACCTATTCATGTGGGCATTAAATTGGAATATTTTGCCATTGTACACCCGGAAAGCGTCAAACACCCCATCTCCATATAAGAATCCATGATCCATGACTGAAATATAGGCTTGGTTTTCTTCGACGAACTTGCCGTTAACATAGAACATTGTCTTTCCCATAGTCGTTCCTTTCCTTTTTTTGACCTTTTTGATCTGTGAATCTATCTTCGAGCACCAGTAGCACTTCTCCTTTTCCACCAGGAAGAGAAGTGAGAAGACCGCAGGGTATTACCTGAACCTTTGCATGGGCTGCGGTACGGTTACTCTAAGATCTCCCTTAAAGGTGAAACGACAATATTCTCTTTTTCAAATTCCTCCCTGATCTCTTTAAGAATCTCTACCGCATTCGGTGTATCACCGTGAACCAGAATGCTATGGGCTTTCATCTCAATATCCTCACCTGTGGTTGCAGTCATCTTGCCTTCTTTGGCAACCCGGATTGCCTTTTTCGCAGCCTCCTTCGGATCCGTATGCCTCTTTTTTCGCTGCAGCACCGCCATCCCATCAGGACCATATTCAATATCGACCCCAACCGAAATAGCCACCTTCATCCCTAACGCTTTAGCAATTTCGTACGTCGCTAAACCAGGTCTGTGCACAAAAATTAATTCAGGATTGCTTTCCTTTATTGCTTCGATGATGGCTTGTGCAATCGCCTCTTTTTTTGCAGCAACAGAGGATAGCGCTCCATGTAACCATACATGCTGAAGCTTCATTTCCTCCCTTTCAACAAAGGCCTTCAATGCACCGATCTGATAGATGATATAATTTTTTGCTTCCTCTGGCGCGATCTCCATCTTGCGCCTTCCAAAACCCATGAGATCAGGGAATCCGGGGTGAGCACCGATCGCCACTCCGTTCTCCTTAGCCAACCTTACCGTATAGGCCATTACCATTGGATCCCCTGCATGGAACCCACAGGCCACATTCGCCGAACTGATGTATCGCATGATCTCTTCATCATTTCCCATCTTGTAATTCCCAAAGCTTTCGCCCATATCACAATTTAGATCCATTCTCTTTCGAAACATCATCACCCTCCTCTCAGAATGTCCTCCATCTCAATCCATTCCCCTGCATCGATTAAGATTTGATAGGCTTCATCGATCCCCACTCGTCTGAAAGAGGTCAGATCATCCGGTGCCGATTGCCCGATCTTCCACACGTCTGAACTGATGATCGTCGCAATCATTGCATACCCCGTCGAAGATGGCCCATCCACTCCTATCGCGATGGGTTCCTCACCTCCTGCAATCTCGATAGCACCCACAGGGACTCCCTGACTTGGAATATTGGAAGGGTCACCCTTCGGATCTCTTTTAAGCTGATGGGAAGGTCTTGGTTTAAAATCAAATTTAGGTCCAATATACCTAACACCAAAGCGAGATGCTTTATAGGAGACGCGCCATGCGTGATTCAAAAACATTTCAATACTCTCTTCTGTAAAAAGATGATCATGGGGCCCTAATATGACTCTGACCTCCCATGGGTTATCAAAAGGGGGCCTCTTTATTTCATTCAATCTTCTATTCTTTAATTCGCTGAAGGGCAGCACACTATTTCCGACTTCAATCCGATCGCCTTTTTTTAGAGTCCTTCCGTTAAAACCACCAAAATTTCCCGGAAGACAAGTTGATTTACTTCCTAAAATAACAGGGACATCAATGCCGCCGGCCACAGCTAAATAAGCCCTACACCCCTTCAGAGAGGAGGTTTTAATGAAGGGGAAGGAAATCACATCTCCCTTCTCGATCTCGATTGAACTCCACATCGGGATCTTTTCCTTATTGAGCATTGGACCAAGGTCTGCACCCGTTACTGAAAAGATCATCTTTTTTAAGGCTGCCAGCTGCAAACCGTACAGCAGAATTTCGAGCCCCGCTTCTCCTGAACGATTGCCCACCAGTAAATTCGCAATCTTCAATGAAAATGGATCAGCCGCCCCTGATAAGGGTATCCCTACGGAGCTATAACCCGGCCTTCCAAGATCTTGGACGGTTGTCATGATTCCAGGATGAATAACCTCAAACACTTATCGCTTCTTTCATCAGATTTCCAGAATACGTTCCTTCTTCGATCTCATATGGATAACTGTCCACATTCTTTTCAATCTGTAAATATTCTTTCTCCCCAGATAAAGAGATCAGCCTGATCCGATCCCCTGGCCTGAAGAGTGCCGGACTATCTTTAAAGGCGGGATTTTTTTGGTTGATATCAAAAATTAATAAAGGAGTCCGGCCAACCATTTTGACCCCGCCAGGAGTATTGACGGCATAGATACAATTCCCACTTCGATGGACCCCCACGGCTCCGGGTGACGTCCAGGTTCTGGGGCTTTTCAATTGCGGTGATCTTAGTTCCTTCCGTGAATCAAGGGCATTGAATGCAACCAGACCAGGGCTGAAACCAACATATTTTACCCAATAGTCGGTGCTCGTATAAACACTTACAAATTCCTCAATGCTGACACCATTATATTCGGCAATCGATTCTAAATCCGGAGGCAGGTGATGGGCCTTCGAGCATTCTCTTGTCCACCGGTCATTGAATAAGACGGGGATCGTAATCAACCGGGAAGGAATTTTTTTATCTAACGCGATTCCTTCCTTCTCCAATTCTTTCAATATTTCTACTAAGTCATTCATTCTCATTTTAAAAGGATCATAACCGATCATCAATGCACAGGTCCCAACGATAATATCGGAGACACCTTTTATATTCTCCTTTTTTATGACTTCCTTCATGAATATGGCTTTAAAATTCAGTGACAGATCGACTTCATCTCCAAACTCCACAATCAGAAAGCGATCGCCACATATTCGATAAGTGGTCATTTCTTTCCTTCTGATGATCTCTTTGCAGGCCTTGAAATGTTGTTAGGGTATTTCTTTACTGCCCCATTTATTAACCCCTTGGAAGGGCTTTAGATTTCAACCTAATCAAATTCGGAGACACGGTTCATATCCAATCAATGAATTCTCTCAAACCCAGATTTTCTAATGTTTCCACCGCCGGCTTTCCTTCTCCGTCCCAACCTCTCAGAGCATAATACTCTGGGAGCATCTCCTCTAAAGGAACTACATTCCCTTTGGATGGCCCATCCGGCATCGGTTCGAATAAAGATCGGAAAGGCAGCGTATCATCCTTTTTTCCAAATCCCTCACGAAGATTGAAAAGTCTCTCGGATGTATAGATCCGATGATTTTGATGCTCAATCTCCTCCGGCGTGTAATTCCAACCTGTGACGGCTGAAAGGAATTGCATCCGGGAAAGGTTATTCAAACCATAACGGGAGAAGGAGCAGTAAACTAAAGAATCCATCAGGCAATAGGAATTCTGGTTTTCAACAAGGATCTTTGCCTTTCCTTTGCCAGTGAGAGGGTTTTTCATCTCCTCTCGAAAGGTAGGGCCAAAGGAATGATTGGCTCCGGTTGAGGCTGTTGCAAAGAGGAGGCCCATACCGACCACGCTGCGGGGCTCGAAAGAGGCCAATTCCTGTCCTTTGCTGTGCATCGCAAATTTCTCGGCCTCTCCACCCAACTCCTGCGAAAAGGCTTTTACTCCTTCTGCCAGCTTATTTCCCAATCCCTCCCTTTTCGCAATTCGATCAACTAAACTGAGGAGGGCCTCTGTATTCCCGAATCTCATCTCCATCCCATCCGTATCCTGTTTTGTCAGAATCCCCTTCTGAAAAGCCTCGATCGCATAAGCGATCACATTCCCCGTGGAGATGGTATCCATCCCATACTCATTACAGAGATAATTAGCCCGAGCAACGATTTCAATATCCGAAATGCCACAATTCGATCCCAGCAGCCCGATCGTCTCATACTGGGGGCCTTGAAGGACCGTACCTGCATAGGGTCCTTCTTTTATAAGGCTTAATTTTCCACACGGAAGCGCACAGGCAAAGCATGATTCATCGTGGATCACAATCTTCTCTCTCATGGTCTCCGCCATCAGTCCCTCAATTCCTTCAAATACTCCTCTGGAAAAATTCTTCACGGGCATGACACCCAATTCGTGAGCCACTGCTACGGTGCCTGTAGTTCCGTATTTGACCCTTGAAGGTGAGGCTGGATCTTTCTTGATCGCCTCATATGCCTCTACCAAAAGGCTTTTGAACCGAGGGAGGTCTGCAACTTCTACATTGCCCGTTCCCCTCACGGCAATGGCCTTCAGGTTTTTCGATCCCATCACCGCTCCTGTTCCGCCTCTGGCAGCAGCCCTCGATTCGTGAATGACATTTGCAAATCTTACCCTCCTCTCCCCGGCTTGACCGATGGAAATGATCCTCACCGTTTGGTCCTTCAACTCCTTCTTAATCGCCTTCTCCGTCTCACCTGTTGTCATCCCCCAAAGGTGGGTAGCATTTCGGATCTCGACTTTTTCATCATCGATCAAAATATAGACTGGCTTTTGAGATCTTCCTTCAATGATGATTCCGTCGTAACCTGCAAACTTGAGTTCAGGGGCCCATTGCCCCCCGCTGACGGCCCGGGTGAATGTCCCTGTAAGGGGCGATTTCGTTAAGACAACAAATCTCGGTGAATAAGGAGTGAGTGTCCCTTGGAGAGGTCCCGTCAGAAAAAAGACCTTATTCTCAGGGGAAAGAGGGTCGATTCTGCTTCCCAACTCTTTTAACAGAAGGTAGCCACCCCATCCCCTTCCTCCCCAATACTTCCGGGCAATCTCCTCATCAAGTTTTTCGACCTTGACCTTTCCTTGGGATAGGTCAATCCTCAGGTATCTTCCTTTATAACCCCCCTGGAACATGATCTTCATCCTCCTTCCCTCAAAAGGTCAATGCCCCAGTGGGACAATATACAACGCATAAAGGTTCTCCTTCACATAAGTCACATTTTCTTGCAAACTCTTCTTGACCCTTAACAGAAATCATTCCGAGAGAGCAAACATCCACACAGAGGCCACAACTCGTGCATTTCTCTTTATCTATGACCCACGCCCCAGTTGCAGCCTTTTCGATAGCTCCTTCAGGGCAGGCCGTTGCACAGGGAGCAGGATCGCACTGGAGGCAAACGATGGGCACATCAATCTCAGATACTTTCGTCCCCACCATCGGCATGCGGTCCATCTCTATCCGGAGGAATGCCTTTCTTGGATTGAAAAGACCGAGATGGACCATGCTGCAGGCCATTTCACAGATTCGACAACCACAACACTTTTCCGAATCCACCCTCAAATTCGCCATAATAGGACTCCGTTTTTATTCTATAGTTCGCGAGCAATTTTTGAAGCCTCGTAAATTGCTTCCATGGCATTCCGTGCCTTCACACAATCTCCTGCGGGAAAGATTTTGCCCTTTCTCTTTGTTTTAATCGCATCCCATAGGGAGTCGTTTGCCACTGCGCCTGTGGCAAGAACCACCGTATCCACCTTCAGAACCTTTTTAACCCAACCCTTCTGAAGGTAAACAACCCCTTCTCGATCAATGGCCGTGACCTTTGCATTGAGGAGAACGTCCACCCCCTTTTCCGTAAACCGATCCTCGAAATAGATCCGGTTTGCATTTCCTGTATCCGCGGCCATCGTATCGAGCATCTCGAGGATGATGATCTCTTTTCCTTTCTCCACGAGGAAGTCTGCCGTTTCCAGACCCACAAGGCCAGCTCCCACAACGACAACTCGATTTCCAACCGTTGCGTTTCCGGCCAACACATCGATGGCGAAAACCACGTGCTTCTGACGGATTCCCTTGATCTTAGGAATGAGAGGCAACGCCCCAGTAGCCAACACAATCGCATCAGCATTCAGACGATCCATCATCGCAGGAGTGATCTTTTTTCCCAGCTCGATGGGAATTTCCAATTTCTTTACCTGGCGGGTGAGGTAATCGGTCACCTTTCCAAGCTCTTCGCGGTGGGGCGGCACCCGCCCCACCCGGATCTGTCCGCCCAATTCCTTCTCCTTTTCATAAATCGTCACCTGGTGACCTCTGAGAGCGGAAACCCTTGCAGCCTCCAGCCCTGCAGGGCCTCCTCCGATGATCGCTATCCTCTTCGGCTTCTCGGCCTTTAGGATTTCGAATTCCCTCTCTCTTCCGATTTCAGGGTTCTGCAGACAGGTGAAAGGCTTCATTTTATGAAGCGTATCGATGCATCCCTGGTTACAACCGATACATTCCCGGATGTCATCGAACCTGCCCTCTTGAGCCTTTTGGGGCCATTCAGGATCGCTCAATAGACCTCTTCCCAAGGCAACCAGATCGGCCTTTCCCTCTTCAATGACTTTCGCTGCTCTGACAGGTTCGATGATTCGGCCGATGGCAGCAACAGGGATGTCCACATTCTCTTTGATCAAAGCGGAAAGATGGATGTTGAGAAACTCAGGAATTGACATGGGCGGTATCATCATGTAGGGTCGCGATTCGTGAAGTCCGACGGAGGCAATGATGGCATCGGCACCCTCTTCCTCTACAAACCTGGCCGTCATTTTCGCTTCATCAGGGGTGATTCCTCCTTCCACATAATCGTGGATGTTAAGTTTTACGAGAACGGGAAAATCCGCTCCGGCTTTCTTCTTCACATCCCGAATGATTTCTCGTAAGAAGTTAGACCTTCCAATCACGTCCCCACCATACCGATCAGTCCTTTTATTGGAGTAGCGTGACAGAAATTGAGTAATGAGATATCCGTGAGCACCATGGATTTCAACCCCATCAAATCCTCCTTCCCGTGCTCTTCTTCCGGCATCGCCAAATTTCGAGACCATAGCCTCAATCTCTTCCAAAGTCATTTCCCGGGGAACCTCGATCTTCTTGGTGATGGCCCGATATCGCGAAACCAGATTGGTGGGACCGATGGGTTGGAGTCCAGTGATCTCCGAGGAACATTCTCTCCCCCCGTGGAAAATTTGAAGGGAGATTTTTCCCCCAACCCCATGGACCGCATCCGTCAGGCGCCTGTATCCGGGGATGAGCTTATCGTCATAGGCACCCAGACCATCGATGATTCGCTTACCCTCCAGGGAGACATGGGAACTCTCCGTCACATTTAAAGCACATCCGCCCTTGGCGATGTTGACGTGGTAATCGATCAAGCGATCCGTCACAAGGCCCTCCCGGCTGGCAAAGTTTGTCACCATGGCTGCCATGATGATCCTATTTTTCAGTTCCAGTTCCCCGATTTTTATCGGTTCAAACAATTTTTTTACGTCGGCCATTTCTTCCTCCTTCTTGTTCTAAGAGCGATAGTCCCTCGTTCACTTCTTTTTACTTCTCACTTCAACGCCAGCCAGTTTCTCAAAGGGTCGTATCACGGCGGGATGGTATTTCTTGCTCTCTCCGCTTGCTCCTGCTAAAATGTAGTGTTGAGCGGCGAGGGCTGCGAAATGAAGAGGAACACGCAATGCAGCGCCTGTGGATAAAGCCAACCCCAAATCTTTCAGCATATAGTCAACTGGAAAGACTTCCTCTTCAAATCTGCCCTTCATCACATGGTTCTTGTAGTGATTCTGCAAGACAAAACTGTTTCCTGATCCACTCGAAAGGGCCTCAAAAAGAACGTCCGGGTGAACCCCTGCCTTCACACCCAGGATCATGGACTCGGCCAGCGCAGCCGTAGTGGTCGCAACCATTATATTATTCACGATCTTACAGACCTCCCCAGAGCCAATATCCCCAACATGATAGATGTCGGTACCCATCACCTCTAAAATCGATCTGCACTTTTCGAACACCTCCCTCACTCCACCCACATAAATAACCAGAGTCCCTTCGATTGCTGCGGCTACCCCCCTTGCTACAGGTGCATCCAGCATCTCGACCCCCTTCTCTTTCAGAGCCGCTGCAATTTTTTGGGTCATGATGGGATCAATGGTGCTCATATCGATGAGAGTCGATCCTTTCCGGACGCCCTCGATGAGGCCATTCTTTCCAAGGACAGCCTCTCTCACATCTGGAGAGGAAGGTAGCATTGTAATGATGATTGGACATCCCTCCGCCACCTCTTTGCAGGAATTCGTTCCTTCCGCTCCGAGGGCCTTCAAAGGTTCCATCCTCTCTGAAAAGAGATCGAAAACGACCAGGGAGAAGCCCTTCTTGATCAAATTGTTTGCCATCGGTTTTCCCATCGCACCCAATCCAATAAAACCAATCTTTTCCATTTACCACACCTCCTAACAAAAAATATCCTCCAAAAAGTAAACCATCCTAATTCATTCCGGAATACCCTTTATCTCCAGTAACTCAGGATCATGGAGGGACAGGATGATGTCCGCCCTTTCTTTTATCTTCAGAATGCTCTCATATGCTTTCACGGCATCGACCATGATTCCGGGAAGCACCACAGGATGGCCAGCCATGGGATGGGTCTTTTTCGGATAAAAGTTCTCATTGATGGAGCAAAAACCGCTGATGATCGCTTTTCCATTTTTGGTTTGAATGGAAACAGCCTGACCTCCCAAACTATGACCTGGAACATGGATGAGTTCGATTCCCTCAAATAATTCACAATCACCTTTAACCACTTCAAAATGGAGACCCCCAAAGAGTTCCTTCCGATAGAGACCTTGGAAAGGGCCATCGGAATGGGCAAATTTCAGCTCATCCTCCTGAACGATCACCTTCGCATTGACGCATTTGCGAGTATTGTAGCAATGATCAAAATGGAGATGGGTTTGAATCACCACGTCGACCTTCTCCGGAGTCAAGCCTACGGACCCCAACGCTTCCTCAAAGCTCATGATCTGATCCATGGGGAGGTTTTTGAAATCGGGATGGTAATTCTTGTAATCTCTCATTTCAATGGCCGTATCCACAATGATATTTTTCTCCGCCCCTCTGATATACCACAGGACAAAAGGTCGAACGATGGGCTTACCGTAATCCGTGAGGAAGGTCATGACGCCTTTTTCTCCCTCATATTTGAGTAGTGCGAGAGGAATGATCTGATAGCTCATGAGATAGCTCCTTTCCCTTTGGGCAACCTCTGATGCTGCATCGAGAGGACCTTGTCACTACCGTTTCTCATAATTCTTCTCGAACACCGGAGTCTTTCTTGTAGACTTTTCCAGGCTCCCCGGGTGAACCCATTCGATCAAGGGCCGGATTTTGAACTGGTCATGGAGTGCCCTGTTGATTTCATTCGCCAAACCTGAAAGGTCCGGCTCCCGGGTTTCGACTCCGTATTCGAGTTTTACCTTCAGAGGCGGAATGACCCGAGGAGGCGGTTGATCGAGAACAATCCGCATCTCTCCGGTGACCTTTGGTACAAAAGAAGAGACAACCTGTTTGATAGCAGAGGGATAGATGTTCACCCCTTTGACCACCAGCATATCGTCGGAGCGACCAATGATCTTGATCCGCTTCCCAGGGAAACCGCAATTAGGACAGGGTTTCGTGTAAACTTGAGCAATATCTCCATAGGCATATTTAATCAGAGGCGCAGCTTCCCGTTTGAGAGAAGTGATCACCATCTCACCGATCGCACCGTCTTCCACAGGAACCGATCTCTTGGTATCCGGGTCAACCAGATCATCGAAACTGGTACAGAGATCTGGAGATAAACCATGCATTCCATGATAGACATCCGAGTCACAGGTGATCGCTATGGAATGGCCGGCAGGGGCCCAGTAGTCATAGGCACGGCAACCATAGGTCTCCTCGAGTTTCTTTTTCACCTCTGGGATGCTGACTCCAATCTCTCCTGTTAGTAGAAGGCCTTTCAGCTTCAGACTCCTGACCTCCTTGCCAATGATGGGAGGCGCCTTCTCTACAAGATACTCCGCTAAAGACGGTGTGGTGGCCATGTAGGTAGGCTTGGTCAAATCCGCGATGCGCAGTATCAAGTCTGAACCCGCACGGGCATCGATGTCGATGGGAAGAGCTCCAAGACCACGAATTCCCCACAACGTCATGGTGGTGGCATAGATACCCAGAGAAAAGATGAAGAGAATTCGATCTCCCTTTCCCACTCCGTTATAAGCGAACCGATGCCCCAGCGCCTTCCCGATCCAATACATATCATTCTTTGTAAAGGTATAAGTAAACGTAGGAACTCCGGTCGTCCCGGAGGTTGTCCCCGTCAGATAGATCTCATCTACTGGGGCACAGAGATGAGTTCCAAAAGGATGGCCATTTTTTTCGATGGATTCCATGGCATTTTCTCTTTCAACCTCTTTGGTCATAAAAACAGGAAGGGCCCTGAGATCCTCTAAGGTTCGAATATCCTCAGGCTTTGCGCCGACCTCATCAAATTTCCTTCGGTAGAAAGAGGAGCGATCGTAGCAGTAGCGCAGCTGCGGTGAGAGACGCTCTTCCTGAATCAGCCGGATCTTTTCTTCGATCTGTTCAGGAGAGAATGAATTTAAATCCGGATCTGAAAAATAAGCTCTGGAATCCATTTCCTGACCCTCCG
>Ga0214473_10002843_pt1 | contig 21187 bp, 15 predicted proteins | sample RVTome_7_FD_203509 | JGI IMG/M metagenome (GOLD analysis project Ga0214473, IMG submission 203509) | Soil microbial communities from uranium-contaminated site in the Upper Colorado River Basin, Wyoming, United States - RVT98D197 | ecosystem: Environmental > Terrestrial > Soil > Contaminated >... | reverse complement strand
GCCGATCGGGCAACCCGGGCACCCGGAGGGTCAGGATCTCGTACTCGCGCTCCAGGGTCGGGTACTCGATCCAGTGGTACAGGCAGCGCCGCTTCAGGGCATCGTGCACCTCCCGGGTGCGGTTGGAGGTGATGACCACCACCGGCGGATGAAGGGCCCGGATGGTCCCGATTTCCGGGATGCTGATCTGGAAGTCGGAGAGCACTTCCAGCAGATAGGCTTCGAACTCTTCGTCGCTCCGGTCGATCTCGTCGATCAGCAGCACCGGAGGCAGCGGGTCGCTGTTGTCGATGGCCTCCAGCAGCGGGCGGCGCAGCAGGTATGCCGGCCCGAACAGGTCTTGCTCTTGAGCGCGTTCACCTCGGGCCTCCAGCAGCCGGATGTGCAGCATCTGCCGGGTGTAGTTCCATTCGTAGACCGCCTGATGGATATCCAGCCCCTCGTAGCACTGCAGGCGAAGCAGCCGCCGTCCCAGGGCTGCGGAGAGGGCCTTGGCCACCTCCGTCTTGCCCACCCCTGCCTCGCCCTCCAGGAACAGCGGTCGGGAGAGGCGCAGCGCAAGGAAGAGCACGGTTGCCAGGCCGCGGTCGGCCAGGTAGGACTGCTCCCGCAAGGCCGATTGAAGACCATCCATCGTCTCGAGGGGCAGGATCGATGTAGCTCCCAACCTTAATGCCTCCGGTCAGCCAGCCAGGCGACAAGTATATCCGAGGCGAGTCGGGGCTCGTCGGCGCCTGCCTGGTTGGTTGTTGTACAATGGCCGCCATGGCAGATATCCCGGTGGTGATGACGGTCGATTTCCCTGCCCCGCTGGTCGAGCGGCTGCGGGCCGTCTCGCCCAGGCTGAAGATCAGGCTGCAGCCCACCCGGAAGGCGGAAGACCTGCCCAATGATCTCATGGCCGAGGCTGAGATCCTCTACACGGCTCGGGCGCTGCCGGAACCGGAGAAGGTGCCCAATCTGCGCTGGGTTCAATTCCACTACGCCGGGATCGATCACGCTGTGGAGCACAGCCTGCTCCGTTCCGAGGTCAAGGTGACCACCCTGAGCGGCGCGGCGGTGCCCCAACTGGCCGAGTTCGCGATGGCGGCGATGCTGGCGCTGGCCAGAAAGTTCCCCACCCTGATGGAAGACAAACGGGAAAAGCGCTGGGCAGAGGATCGATTCAAACGCTTCGAGCCGGCGGAAATGCGCGGCAGCACCGTCGGAATCGTCGGCTACGGGAGCACCGGCCGTGAAATCGCCCGGATTTGCCGCGCCTTCGGAGCCACGGTCCTGGCCAGCAAGCGCAATCTGAAACAGCTGCCGGACGCCGGCTACGCGCTGGCCGAGGTCGGCGACCGGGAGGCGGAATTGGTGGCCCGGCTGTACCCGCCTCAGGCGCTGGGATCGATGGCTTCCGAGTGCGACTTTCTGGTGGTGGTGGCGCCGCTCACGCCGGCCACGCGTGGGTTGGTGAACGAGAAGGTGCTCAAGCGGATGAAGGCCTCCGCTTTCCTGATCGACATCTCGCGCGGCGGCCTGGTGGATCACGGCGCCCTAATCGAGGCGCTGAACGCCGGGCGACTGGCGGGAGCGGCGCTGGACGTGTACCCGGTGGAACCGCTGCCGGAGACCAGCCCGCTGTGGGGGATGCCCAACCTGATCCTTTCACCGCACGTCGGGGGCGCCTCGGGCAAGTACCTCGATAGAGCGACCGATCTGTTCGCCGAAAATCTGCGGCGCTACGTGGTAAACGAGCCGCTGCTCAATCTGTATGATCCCCAGCAAGGCTACTGAGCGGATCGGGTAGGCGCCGCGCGTGCCGGACTTCATTCAGGTATCTGAACACATCCTGAGGCTGGAGTTGCCCTTCAGGATCTTCGGACCTCTGACGGTGCCGGTATCGGTGTGGTTGGTGAGCTCGTCGGATGGATGGACCCAGATCGACAGCGGACCTCCGGAGGCGTCGGACCAGATGGTCTCGGCGGTGGTGCGGGCCACCCAGGGCCGCGGGCCGGACCGCATCCTGCTCACCCATGCGCACTATGATCACGCCGGCGGCCTGACCGCCCTGCGGATGGCCTGGAACCCGCCCCTGATGTGCCACCGCGAGGAGGTCCCCTTCGTCGCCGGGGAAATGGACTATCGGCGGCTGCCCACCGGCAGCCTGGCGGCCCGGGTGGGGCGCTACTTCATCCGGACCGGCACCTGGCAGGTCCCGGTAGCCAGGGATCTGGAGCGCGGCCAGCCGGCGGCCGGTATGGCGGTCATTCACCTACCGGGCCATGCACCGGGGCAAGTGGGCTTCTTGCATCCCAGAGACCGGGCCATGATCTGCGGAGACGCGGTCATGAGCCTGCGCGGCCGGCTGTCGCCGCCGTTCGCCATGGCCACACCGGACCCGGTCAGGGCCGCAGCTTCCATGCAGCGCTTGGGTGAACTGGACTTCGACCACCTGCTGCCCTCCCACGGTGTGCCCATCCTGGGCCAGGGCCGGCAGGCAATGCTCGATTTCCTCCACCGGCGGGGCTTGAACTAGCCTCCTCGCTCCCGCCGGTGCCCCATTTCACAATCTACCGGGGGGCGAGTCTTAAGTAGCGGACATGGCTGCGCCCACACGACCTGAATTCACCGAATTGGTTGCTCGCTTCGGCAGGGAGCTGTACGTATTCCTCTGGCGGATGCTCTCGAACGAGCAGGACGCAGAGGATTGCCTGCAGGAGGCCTTTCTGCGAGCCTATCGGGCCTACCCCCGCATGCAAGGAGAGGTCAACTTCCGCGCCTGGCTCTACCGCATCGCCGGCAACACGGCCCGGACCCAGCTGAAGCGGCGTCTGCGGCGGGACGGGCGCGAGATCGATCTGCCGGATGAGGAAAGCGCAGCTTCCCACCGCAGCGGCCCGGCCGACGACGGCCTGGAGCTTCGGGAACGGTTGGGCGCGGTGCGGGCGGCGGTGCGGGGGCTGCCTTTCAAGCAGCAGCAGTCGTTGATCCTGCGCAAGTATCAGGGCCTGAGCTACGCTGAGATCGGTGCGGCGCTCGACTGCAGCCCGGAATCGGCGCGGGCCAATGTGTACCAGGCCCTGAGAAGGCTGCGATCGGAACTGGCCGTCGAGAGGCAGGAATGAATGAAGGAAGAGATGATGGATGCCGAGAAGAGACTGGCTGACTGGCTGGCAGATTCCGAGGAAAGCACCCGGGCTGCCGGTGACCCGCTGTTGACGGAACTGGACACCCTGTACGCCGGCTCGCCGCCTGAGGCCGCCGTCGAGCGGGCGCTGGCCAAGCTGCGGGCGAAGCTAGGTGAGGAGAATCCCGTACTGTACTACGGCGAACTGGCGACTAGCCCGGTGGGACCGATCAGCGTGGCCTTGAGCGAGGCCGGGCTGGTGGCGGTGGAGTTCGGGAAGGCCGGGCCGGATTTCCTCGAACACCTGCAGCGCAGCCACCGGGCCCAGGCCGTCCGCTCGCCGGAGCGCGCCGGGCCGGTACTGCGGCAGCTGGGCGAGTACTTTGCCGGCCAACGCGACTCATTCAATCTCCCGGTGGACCTGAGCCGCAGCACGGACTTCCAGCAGCAGGTGCTGCGGGCAGCGGCCCGGGTGCCGCGTGGCGGCCTGGCCACTTATGCCGAGATCGCCCGTCACATCGGCAAGCCCAGGGCCAGCCGGGCGGTAGGTCAGGCGTTGGCCCGTAACCCCGTGCCCATCGTGATCCCCTGCCACCGGGTGGTGGCCGCCGACGGATCGCTCACCGGCTACTCCGGCCGCGGCGGGATCCGCACCAAGGCGCAACTGCTGGTGTTGGAGGGGGTTTCCTCCTATAGCGCGGCCCTGAATTAGCCTGCAGGCTCCACTGCCTGCAGCGGCCGGCGCGACCTGCCCCTGACTCGTGCCAGGCACCCACTGCCAGAAATGCCTGAATCTCCCACCCCCGAGCCTTTCTTCCTAGCCGGCGGTCCGCAAGCCGCGCTCCTGGTGCACGGATTTACCGGCTCCCCTCCGGAGATGCGTTTGATCGGGGACTATTTGCACGCCCGCGGCATGACGGTCCATGCCCCGCTGCTCCCCGGACATGGGACCGACCCGGCCGACCTTAACCGGCGGCGGTGGATGGAATTTGCCGAGCGGGTGGACCAGGCCTACGCCGAACTGCAGGCGCGCAGCGAGCAGGTGGTGCTGGCCGGGCTGTCGATGGGAGCGTTGCTCGCGCTGCATCACGCTGCCCGGGATCCGTCGGTGCCGGCGGCGGTCGTCTATTCCCCGGCCTTGCGGCTGCGCGACCCGCTCAGCATGCTGCTCCCGCTGTTGAAGCACTTCACCCCGTTCTGGGCCAAGCCCAGGGCCGTGCTCATGGATCCAGAAGCCGGCGGGCGCCTGTGGAGCTATCCGACCGCCCCAACCCGAGCCGGACATGAACTGCTCAAGCTGCAGCGGCAGGTGCGACGGGACCTGCCGCGCGTCACCTGCCCACTGCTCATCGTGCACAGTACCCTGGATGATCAACTCCATCCGGCCTGCCCCCACTGGGTGAACGATCGGGTAGGCTCCAGGGACAAGGAACTGCTCCTGCTGCACAACTCAGGACACGCGTTGACCGTGGACCGGGAGTGGGAATTGGTCGCCGAGCGGACCTACGCATTCATCCAGGCGCGTCTTGGACCTCGGCGCCAGGGAGCCGAGTGACATGCCGCCTTTACTTGAGTGGGGACTCGAGTTCATTCGGGCGATTGCGACCTCGCGCACCCCGGCGCTCAATGCGATCATGGAAGGCTTCACCACCCTCGGCAACCAGGAGACCTACCTGCTGATGGTGCCACTGCTGCTGTGGTGTGTGGAGCTGAGCCTGGCCATTCGGCTCGGCCTGGCATTTGTCGCTTCCAGCTATCTCAACACCGTTTTGAAGGACTTATGGATGGAACCACGCCCCTGCGATCTGGCGCCCGTGTGCATTTCGGAGGCCGAAGGCTATGGTCTTCCCAGCGGTCACGCGCAGTCGGCGGTGCTGGTCTGGGGGCTGGTGGCCAGCCATGTGCGGCGGGGCTGGTTCTGGGCCGTGGCGATTCTGCTGATGCTGCTGATCGGGTTCTCGCGGGTGTACCTGGGTGTGCACTTCCCCACGGATGTGCTTGCCGGGTGGGTCCTGGGGTTGGCGCTGCTGATGGCCTACCTCCGCTGGGGGGCGAAGATCGAGTCCTGGGTGCTGGGGTTGGGACCGGGCAACCAGATCCTCATCGCCGTGGCGATGGCCCTGCTGCTCTTTCTGATCCACCCGGTGAAGGATGTAGCGGCGGCGGTGTCATCGTTCGCCGGCCTGGGGATTGGGTTGGCCCTGATGAGGCGCTACGTGCCCTTCAGCGCCTCCGGGCCGCTGCCGCAGCGGATCCTACGCTTCGCGGTGGGGGCGGTAGTGGTATTGGCCTTGTTCATCGGCTTGCGGGTCATCCTGCCCGCCGAGGGGGAACCGCTCTACCTCCCGTTCCGGCTGTTGCGCTACGGGTTGGTCGGTCTGTGGACGACGCTGGGGGCTCCCTGGCTGTTCCTGAAGCTCCGGCTGGCGCCGCGCAGGAAAGAACCGGCGCCGCCCGTGGCTGCCTAGTCGCCATGACGGCTGCCCAGGAGTAACCCGCGTGGTAAGCCAAAGCGGCGCCACCCTGGCCTTGATCGGCGCGGGCTACCTGCTGGGTTCGGTCCCCCTCGCCTGGATCGTGACCCGGCTGGTCACCGGCAAGGAGCTGCGCAGCCTGGGCAGCGGCAACGTGGGGGTGATGAACGTGGCGCTCAGCGTGACCCGCTGGGCCGGACTGCTGGTGTTCCTGGGGGAGGCGGCCAAAGGAGCGCTGGCGGTCCTGCTGGCGACGAGGGTGACGCAGTGCCGCCTGCCCACGACAGGGACCTTCTGCGATCTGGCCATCGGGGCCACGGTGCTGGCAACCGTAGTGGGCACCCGCTGGATGGTCTGGCTGCGCTTCGCCGGCGGGCGGGGCAATACCGCCGGGCTGGCGGCCATGCTGCTGCTCTCCTGGCAGACGCTGGCCCTGGGCTTCGGGTTGTGGGTCCTGATCCGCCTGGCCAGCCAGAGCTCCTTCTGGGCCACGCGGGTGAGCCTGTTGGCCTGGCCGGTCCTCTTCGGCCTGCTGACACGCTCGTGGATCTACCTGGCTTTCGGACTGGCCCTGACCGCCATCTATCTGACGACCCATCAATTGGTCGGCGACGATCATGAGCTGATCAAGCAACGCTGGCCTAGCCTGTGGGCTTTCATCACCGGGCCGAAGCGGCGTTGACACGAGTCCGGTTTCGCGGATAATACTCTCGCCACAGACTTGGACGGAGGAGAGAAAGCGGCCTCAAGGGGCCGACAAGGGTGGTATTGCGGGAGAGCCTCCCGTCCCTTGCAGGGCGGGAGGTTTTGCGTAGGGCGGGTCATCGGGCCGTGGGACAACGGAGCCGGAGCGAGGCATGAGCGTGCTGGATCGACTGGAAGAACTGGAGCGGGCCGCCCTCCGGGGCCTTGACCAGGTGCGCGACGAATCCGCCCTGCAGGAGTGGAAAGTGAAGTTCCTGGGCCGGTCGGCCGAGCTCAGCCGGATCCTGGACGAACTCCGCGACCTCCCCAAGGAGCAGCGGCCGGCGGCCGGGCGGCAGGCCAACCAGGTGAAGGGCGCCCTGGAGAGCGCCTACCGGGAGCGCCTGGAAGGTGCTCGCTCGGCCGCGCTGGTTCGAACGCTGCGGGAGGACCGGCTGGATGTCACCTTGCCGGGGGAGACCCTTCCCCTGGGCCGGCTGCACCCGGCCACCCAGACCCTGCGCCAGATCTACCGCATCTGGGCGGATATGGGTTTCCAGGTATACCGCTCCCCGGATGTGGAGACGGAAGAGCACAACTTCGAACTGCTGAACATGCCGGCCCATCACCCGGCCCGCGACATGTGGGATACCTTCTACACCACCGATCCGGGGGTGCTGCTGCGAACCCACACATCGCCCGGCCAGATTCGGGTCATGCGTGAACGGGCTCCGGAGCCGATCCGGGTGATCCTGCCCGGCATGTGCTACCGCTATGAGCAAGTCAGCGCCCGCTCGGAGATCCAGTTCAACCAGGTGGAGGGGCTGGCGGTGGGACGGAACATCACCTTCGCCGACCTCAAGGGGACGCTGACCGCTTTCGCCCGCCGCTTCTTCGGACAGACGGTCAAGGCCCGCTTCCGGGCATCCTACTTCCCCTTCACCGAGCCCTCGGCCGAAATGGACATCGAGTGCTTCGTGTGCGGCGGGGAGGGCTGCCCGGTGTGCAAGCGCACCGGCTGGCTGGAGATCCTGGGGAGCGGGATGGTGCATCCGGTGGTGCTGCAGAACGGCGGCTACGACCCGCAGCAATACAGCGGGTTCGCTTTCGGCATGGGGCCGGAACGCATCGCCATGCTGAAGCACGGGATCGACGATATCCGGGGTTTCTGGGCGAATGACCTGCGTTTCCTGGAGCAGTTCTGATGGGACACCGACAGCCGCGCGGGCCGGGGGTATGCGAATGAAAGTGCCGGTTTCCTGGCTGAAGGAGCTTGTGGATATCCAGCTGCCTATCGAACAGCTGGCACAGCACATCACGCTGGCCGGGTTGGAGGTGGAGGAGATCCGCTACGTCGGCCTGCCCCTTCCCGCCGGGCCAGTGGAGGGGCATACCGGGGAAGGCCGGGCGGTCCAGAGCAACATCACCGGCCTGGCCTGGGATCGGGAGCGGGTGGTCGTGGGCCAGATCCTGGAAGTCTTCCCCCATCCGAATGCCGACCGGCTGGTACTGTGCCGGCTGGAAGACGGAGCGCGCGAGCACACCGTGCTCACCGGCGCTCCCAACCTCTTCCCATTCAAAGGGAAGGGCCCACTGGAGCGGCCGCTCAAAGTGGCCTTCGCCACGGAGGGCGCCGTCATCTACGACGGGCATCAAGCGGGCTGGGAGCTGATGACCCTGAAGCGGGCCAAGATCCGGGGCGTGGAATCCTACTCCATGGCCTGCTCCGAGAAGGAACTGGGGATCTCAGAGGACCACGAAGGCATCATCTTGCTGGACGACGACGCCGTCCCGGGAACCCCGCTGGCCGACTACATGGGGGATGTGGTGCTGGACATCTCCCTGACCCCCAACCTGGCGCGCTGCGCCAGCATACTGGGGGTGGCCCGGGAGGTGGCCGCGCTGACCGGGGCCGAGCTGCGCCAGCCCTCTTACGAGGTCGGCTGGACCGGCCCCGCGCTGGAGGGCCGGGTGAGGCTGGAGATCCGCCAGGCGGAGCTCAACCCACGCTTCGTGCTGGGGTTGATCGAGGGTGTGCACATTGGCCCCAGCCCCTACCAGGTGCAGCGTCGCCTGCGCCTGGCGGGTATGCGCCCCATCAACAACATCGTGGATGCCACCAACTACGCCATGCTGGAGGTGGGGCAGCCGCTGCACGCTTTCGACTATGAGGTGCTGCTGCAGCGAAGCGGCGGCGAGCCGCCCACCGTGATCACGCGATTGCCCGAGTCCGGAGAACGCCTGACCACCCTGGACGGCGTCCAGCGGCCGTTGGATGACTTCACCATCCTGGTCGCCGACACCCAGGGAGCGCTTTCCATCGGAGGCGTGATGGGAGGCGCGGAGAGCGAGGTCGGCGAGCGCACGAACACGGTACTCCTGGAAGGGGCCGCCTGGAATTTCCTGAACATCCGCCGTACCGTCGCAGCCCAGAAGCTGGCCTCCGAGGCCGCCTATCGCTTCGAGCGCGGCGTGCACCCGGCCATGGCCGAACGAGGGGTGCGGCGGGGGCTGGAGATGATGCGCCTGTGGAGCGGGGGGCAGGTCGCCCAGGGACTGGTGGATGAGTATCCGCGGCCGGCGCACGATCCGCAGGTGGAGGTGGGGCCGGAGGATGCCCGGCGTTGGCTGGGGATCTCGCTCGAAACGGAGGAGCTGGCCGGCCTGCTGGACCGCCTGGGGTTCGCCACCAAGGTACGCAAGGGCAAGGTGCTGGCCAAAGTGCCGGACCACCGCCTGGATATCGGCGAGGGGACGGTAGGGGTCGCCGATCTGATGGAGGAGGTGGCCCGGATCTACGGCTACGACCGCATCCCCGAGACCCAGATCAGCGACACCATCCCGCCCCAGTACGGTAATCCGGATCTAGAGCGCGAGGAGCGGTTGAAGGACCTGCTGGTCGGTATGGGCCTGCAGGAGGTGGTGACCTATCGGCTGACCTCCCCGGACCAGGAGGCCCGGCTGCGGCCTCAACCGCCCGAGCAGGAACCCTCCTATGTCCGACTGGCCAATCCGCTGTCCGCCGACAAGGGCGTACTGCGGCGCGAGCTGCTCGGGACCCTGCTGCACATCGTCGAACAGAACGCCAGGGCGCGCCCCCGGGTGGCCCTCTTCGAGCTGGGCCCGGTCTTCCATCCGAGGCCGGGCGAACGCCTGCCGGACGAGCGCCTGCGGCTAGCCATTGTCCTGCGCGGACCACGCGCCGACCGATCCTGGAAAGGGCCGGATCAACCCGCCATGGATTTCTTTGATCTGAAGGGGATGCTGGAGCAGCTTGCATCCGGATTGCACCTGGGCATTCTGGAGTTCGACGCTTCCGAGCTTCCCGGTTTCCACCCCGGCAAGAGCGCAGCTCTGCGTCTGGGCGAGCACACCTTGGGTGTGCTCGGCGAACTCCATCCGCAGGTGGCTGAGCGCTTCGGTCTGGGAGATCTGCCCCTGGTGGCCGCCGAGCTGGAGGCCGGGCCGCTCTTGGCGGCCGTCCCCGATCGCTATCCGATCGAGCCGGTGCCCGCCGTCCCACCGTTGTTCGAGGACCTGGCACTGATCGTGGGGCGCGAACTGCCGGCCGAGCAGGTACGCCTGGCGATCCTGGCTGCCGGCGCGCCGCTCGTGCGAGAGGTGCGCCTCTTCGACGTGTATCAAGGCCCGCAAATCGAAGCCGGGAAGGTCAGCCTGGCCTATTCGCTCACCTACCAGGCCTCCGACCGCACACTCACGGACGAGGAAGTGGCCGAGGTGCGCCGCCGGGTTGTCGCAGTGCTGGAGCGAGAGTTGGGGGCGAAGCTGCGGGAGGCCTAGGGGGTGGTGCTGGTGAAGGCTTCGGCGCGCGAGATGGCGATGCTGGCCAGATGGGCCACCACCATGAGCAGGTCGTGGTCCTGGTCGGTGAACTCCCGATCGTAGTTCTTGTTGACCGCCTCCAGCACCCCGAGCACGCGCTGGGACTCCAGCAACGGGACGCAGGCCAGCGAGCGGGTGTGGAATCCGAAGGCCTCGTCCACTTTGGGGTAGAAGCGATGGTCCTCGCGCACATTGCGCACCACCAGCGGCCGCCGGTGCTCGGCCACCCAGCCGGCGATCCCGGCGCCCTTGGGGAGGCGGTATCCGGTGAGGCGCTCGCGGGCCTCGCCGTGCACCACGGCGAAGACCATCTCGTCGGTTTCTTCGTCCCGCAGCAAGAGCGAGCCGTCGCTGGAGCCCACCGCCTTCAGCGCCGAGGCCAACAGGTCGTCGATGAGCACCAGCGGATCGACGTCGGGGGTCATGCGCTGGATGATGTCCTGCAGCGCACTCAGGGCGCGCACCGAGGCCCGCAGGCTGCCGAGCTCCTGCTTCAGGTCGCGGTTTTCGTCGCTCAACCGGGCGACCTCGAGCTGCAGAAAACGGAGGGGGTCGCGAGCTTCCATGGACCCAGATCATAGCATGAGTCCCCGGCGGGTTCCAGGCGGGGCATGAAGATCTACTTCTCCTGTTCGCTGACCGGTGGTCGGCGGGATGAAGCCGCCTACCGGTTGATCGTCGACCAGCTCCAGGCCATGGGGCACGCGGTGCTCACCGCCCACCTGGCGCACCCGCAGGTGATGCAGGAGGAGCGCTCGGTCGATCCGGCCGAGATTTACCGGCGGGACGTGAACTGGATCGAGGAGTGCCAGGCCTTGGTGGCGGAAGTGAGCACGCCTTCCCACGGCGTGGGCTATGAGATCGCCCTGGCGCTGCAGCGTGGCAAACCGGTGCTGTGCCTGTATCGGGAGGGGGTGCCGGTCTCTAAGATGATCACCGGGAACGACTCGGCCGGATTGGAGCTGCGCGGCTACCGGCAAGAAGCGGAGATACCGGCGATCCTGCAGGGTTACCTGGGGGGCCTGCCTGGGACTGAGGCCTGAGCAGGCTGGGGGCTGCGGAGAATGGCGCCGCGCTGGGCTGGGGAGACCGGCTCAGCGAACCCCGACGGCCAGCAGGGTGACGTCGTCTTCCTGGGATGCGCCGGCCTGATACGCCTGCAGGGCATCCCAAACCGCCCCGCAGGTCTGGTCCGGGCTGGCCCCATCGCTGGACCGCACCGTCGCCAGCAGCCGTTCATCCCCGAAGAATTCCCCCTGGGGATTGACTGCTTCGGTCACTCCGTCCGTATACAGCAGCAGCAGGCCACCCGTAACGAGGTCCAGGCTGGCTTCGTCCACCAGCATCTCCTCGAAGAGCCCCAGGGGCTGGCCAACACCGTGGCCGACCTCGACTGGCTGGCGCCCGGCGTCCAGCAGCAGGGGCACCGAGTGGCCAGCCCGGGCGTAATGGAACGTGCCGCTGGAATCGTCCAGGATTCCATACAGTGCGGTAACAAAAAGGCCGGTGTCGTTGACCTGCATGAGCTCGCGGTTGACCGCCTGCAGCACCTCGGACGGTGACTCGATCCGCCGGGCTTCGGCCCGCAGCAGCGTCACGGTCAGGGCCATCAGCAGGGCGGCCGGGACCCCGTGGCCGGTGACATCTCCCACCGCCACCGCCAGCGAACCGTTCTCCAGTTGCAGCACGTCGTAGAAGTCTCCCCCCACCGCGCTCATGGGGATCATGCGCGCTCCAAACTCGAAGCGCCCGTTCTGGGGCAACGACCGCGGCAGGATGCTGAGCTGTATCTGGCGGGCGACCTCCAGCTCGCGCTCCAGCTTCTCCTTCTCGATGATCTGGGCCTGGGCCGCCTTGAGCTCGTCGTAGGCCAGCTGCAGCAGGCGGTTCTTCTCGCGCAGGTCGGCGATGGTGTGGTTCTCGGACTCATCCAGGCGCTGGCTTAAGGTCTGGATCAGTTTGAACGCCAGGGTCGGCTGGCGCTGCAGCAGGCCCTCCAGATCATCCCGCCTCATCCCCAGCACGTGCAAGGGTGTCCGGGCGCGGATACTGGCGGTATGCGCGTGCACCTGGCTGAAGAGGCCCATCTCGCCCAGGGGAGTCCCGGGGCCGCGCACCGCCAGCAGCCGCTCGTCGGGTGTGCCCAGGGCCTTGAGCACCTCCACCTCGCCTTGCATGATGAAGTAGCAGCAGGCGCCGGCTTCACCTTCCCGGAAGAGCAGGCCACCCGGTTCCAACTCGACCGGTTCCAGCGTCTCCGCCAGCCGGCGGATCTCGTCCTCCGGGAGGCTGGCGAACAAAGGAACCTGGCGCAGCCCGGCCGCTCTCATCGGGGGCCCTGCGGCTCCGGCGATGCGGCCGGCAGCGGGACGGCGAACACCCGCACGGCCGCCGATTTCCCGCGCAGCTGGGTGGGCTCCTGCTCGGTGGCCGGGATCTGGCCGTCCAGACCCTGCCAGGTATTCTCATCGATCAAGATGGGGTGTCCCAGCACCTTGGTGTGGGCTTCCAGCCTGGCGGCCAGATTGACGGTGTCGCCCACGCAGGTGTAGGTGGCCCGGCTCTGGGTGCCGGTGAATCCGGCGATGACCCGGCCGGAGGCGATGCCGATTCCGATCTGGATGGGGGCTTTTCCCTGGACCGACTGCCCCTGGTTGAAGAGCTGGACCAGCTCGACCATCTCCAAGGCGGCCCGAACCGCCCGCACCGGATGATCGGTGTGCGGAACGGGGGCGCCGAAGATGGCCATCAAGCCGTCTCCCACCATCTGGTTGACGGTGCCGCCTTGCCCGCTGATGGCGTCAAACATGAGGGTGTAGTAGGTGTTGAGCAGCTCGATGGTGTCGGTCGGCGATTGGGATTCGGCGATGGAGGTGAAGCCGCGGATATCGGAGAACATGGCGGTGGCGTCCACGAACTTGCCGCCCAGTTCGAAGCCGTTGGCCAGCAGCTCCTCGGCCACTTCGGGTGTGGCGAAGCGGCGGATCAACTGGCGCTGCTGATCGCGCAGGCGCTTCTTCTCCAGGCTGGCCCCGATGCGGGCCTTGAGCAGCACCGGGTTGGGCGGTTTGACCAGGAAGTCCTCGGCGCCCATCTCGATGCAGCGCACCACACTATCCAATTCGTCGTTGGCGGAGGTCATGATGACCGGGATGTCACGCAGGTCGGGCTCGGTGGTGAGCTGCTCGAGCACCTGGTAGCCGTCCAGCTCGGGCATCATGATGTCGAGCAGCACCAGGTCAAACCTGCCTTTGCGCAGCATCTCCAGCGCCCGCACTCCGTTCTCGGCGAACTCGACGCTGTGGCCGTGCTGCTCCAGCCCGCGGCCCAGCAGCAGCCGGTTCACCTTGTTGTCGTCCACCACCAGCAGGCGGCCGGCCTCGGCCGGACGGCTACGCTCCATGCCCAAACTCCCGCAGGGATTGTTCGATGGCGGGGAACGCGGACGCGACCCGCTCCAGGCTTTCGGAAGCTCCCTGCAGGCTGCCCTGCCTGGCCAGCTGTTCGAGTTCCTTGGCCTGGGAGGAGAGCTCCAGCGCGCCCAGGTTGGCGCTGCTGGACTTCAGCGAATGGGCGGCCCGCTGGAACACCAGCACGTCGCCGCTGGCCAGGGACTGGCGCATGGCCGCGATTTGTTCTCGCCCGTCTTCCAGGAAAGCCTCGATCAGTTCCTGCACGAAGGCCATGTCGGTGCTGGCCACCAGATCCTGCAGGGTCGAGTGATCGACCGGAGATTGAGACATGGCGGCTACTCCTCCTGCGCCACCCGCGCCCGGGTGCGGTAGAGGGCCGCCACCAGATCGTTCAGGCGGATGGGCTTGGTCAGGTAGTCGTCCATGCCGGCCGCCAGGCACAGCTCGCGATCGCCCTGCATGGCATTAGCGGTCATGGCGACGATGCGCGGCCGCTCCTGTTTGCCCCAGCGCCGGTTGATCTGACGGGAGGCCTCCAGCCCGTCCATCTCGGGCATCTGCACGTCCATCAGGACCACATCGTAGGGTTGGCGGACGATCGACTCGACGGCCTCCAGGCCGTTGGCGGCCACATCGGCCCGGTAGCCCATGCCCTGCAGCAGGCGCAGGGCCAGTTTCTGGTTGACCACATTGTCCTCGGCCAGCAGGATGCGCAGCGGGTGCCGGTCGGCCATCTCGGCATCCATGCGCTGCTTGCCCGCCTCGGATGGGGCCGCCTCCCGGACCCGGCCGGCGAAGATCCCGATCAGGGCATCGAAGAGCTGGGAGGGTTTAATCGGCTTGCTGAGTTGTGCAGCGAACTGACGTTCATTCATGCCGGATTCGCGCCGCCCCAGAGAGGTGAACAGCACCAGGGGGAGGCTGCCCGGCTCGCGGTACTCGTGGATAGCGGCTGCCAGGGCCAGCCCGTCCATGTCCGGCATGTTCATGTCCAGGATGGCTGCGTCGAATGCCTCGCCGCCCCGGATCCATTCCAGGGCCTGGGCCGGGGCTCCGGTCTCCCGCGGGGTCATGCCCCAGGCCTGGGTCTGCAGCACCAGGATGCGCCGGTTGGTGGCGTTGTCGTCCACGATGAGCACTCGTTTGCCGGCCAATTGCGGCTGGGAATCGCTGAACGCCGGCCGGCTCCGCTCGGGGAGCTCGGCCTGCTCGGTCTGGATGGTGAATTGGAAGGTGGAACCTTTGCCCGGTTCGCTCTCCACCCACATCTTGCCGCCCATCAACTCGGCCAGCCGGCGGCTGATGGCCAGGCCCAGGCCGGTGCCGCCGTAGCGGCGGGCGGTGGAGGCATCCGCCTGGCTGAAGGACTGGAAGAGGCGTCCCTGGCGCTCAGCGTCGATGCCGATGCCGGTGTCGCGCACCGCGAAGTGCAGCTCATGCCGGGCCGACCGCCGGTTGGCGCGGGTCAAGGCCCGGGAGTTCACCGTGAGCACCACCTCCCCCTGCTCCGTGAACTTGACGGCATTGGTGAGCAGGTTGAGCAGGATCTGGCGCAGCCGGGTAACGTCTCCCTGGATGCCGGGCGGGGCCTCCGGCGGCAGAATGTAGGCCAGGTCCAGCCCCTTCTCGGCCGCCCGCGGCGCCACCAGATCCAGTGCGCTCTCGATGCACTCGCGCAGCTCGAAGGGCTGGGCCTCCAGATCCATCTTGCCGGCTTCGATCTTGCTGAAGTCCAGGATGTCGTTGATGATGCTCAACAAGGAATCGCCGCTGTTGCGGATGATCTCAGCGAACTCGCGCTGCTCCTGGGTGAGCTGGGTGTCGAGCAGCAGCCCGCTCATGCCGATCACCGCGTTCATCGGAGTGCGGATCTCGTGGCTCATGGTGGCCAGGAAGGCGCTCTTGGCGTCGTTGGCAGCTTCGGCCTCCTGGCGGGCCAGCACCAGCTCGGTGATGTCGTGGTAGATCACGATGATGCCCAGCTGCTGACCTTCCACAGCAACCGGAAGGGCCAGCACTTCCACGTCCACCAACGAGCCGTCCTTGCGGGTGCGGCGAGTGATGGCGCGAATCAGCTCTCCGTCGGCGGCCTGGTGGTTGTACCCCACCGCCTCGGAGTGCAGCTCTTGACGGTGGGCTACCAGCTCATCGATGTTGCGGCCGATAGCCTCCTCGTCGGTGTAGCCGAAGAGCTGCTCGGCGGTGGGATTCCAGGCCACCACGTCGGCCCGCTGGTCGATGGTGACGATGGCCACCGGGCTGTTCTGCACCACCGCTTCCAGGTACTGCTTCTGCTCGCGTAGGGCCTCCTCCGCCCGCAGACGCTCGGAGATGTCGTGGTAGATGGCGATGAATCCCACGTCTACGCCGGCCACGGTCACCGGCAGCGCCAGCACCTCGACATCCACCAGGCTGCCGTCCTTGTGGGTGCGCTTGGCGGTGAGATGGACGCGTTGTTCCTTAAACAGCTGCTGGGTGTAGTCGTCGGCCTGCGCGTGCATCTCGCCATGCGCCACCAACTCGTCCACATTGCGCCCGACGGCTTCCTCGGCGGTGTAGCCAAACAGCCGCTCCGCAGCCGGATTCCAGGAGACCACGTTGGCGTCCAGGTCGGCGGTGATAATCGCCACCGGGCTGTTCTCCACCAGCGCCTCCAGGTATTCCTTCTGGCTGCGCAGTTCCTGCTCGGCCCGCACCCGCTCGGTGATGTCGTGGTAGATGGCGATGGCCCCGGTGGGCTTGCCGTCCGACAGCAGCGGCACGCCGTGCAGGTCGACGTCGACCAGCGATCCATCCTTGCGCCGGCGGCGGGTGGTGACCTGGATGCGGCCGGCCGCCTGCACGCCCCGGTTGTAGCCGACGGCCTCCTCCTTAAACTCTTCGGGCACCAGCAAGTCGTCGATGTTCACCTCGATGGCCTCTTCGGCGGTGTAGCCGAAGAGCAGCTCGGCGCCCGGGTTCCAGGACACGATGATGTCGTTCGCGTCGATGTTCACGATGGCCACCGGGCTATGCTGCACCAGGGATTCGGAATAGACCTTCTGGCGCTGCACCTCATCGAACAGCCGGGCGTTTTGGATGGCGACGGCCGTCTGGCGCGCCAGGGACACCAGCACCTCCAGGTCCTGCTCGGTGAACAGGCCGCGTTCGCGCGGCCGCCACACCCCCATGGTGCCGATGATCTGCTCGCCGGTCATCAGCGGGACGATCATCAAGGCGGTCGGTTCATCTACCGGCGTGCCGGGAACGTGCTTGGTGCGTTTGTCCGACCGCGTGTCGTTCACGACTTCCGGCACCCCGGTCTGAGCCACCACACCGGTGATGCCCTCGCCCAGGTGGAGCAGGGTGGAGGAGAACTGCTCGGCGTGGTGACCCAGCGCAACCACCGTCTTGAGCGTTTGGCCGTCCGGCTGCAGCAGCCGCAGGTTGATGGTGCGGGCGTTGAGCAACTGCATGGTGCGCGCCCCGATGCGCTCGAGCACTGTGGAGAGATCCAGGGTGGCGGAGACCTCCCGGGCGATCTCGGCCAGGGCGGCCATCTCAGCCGCCCGACGACGGGTCTCGTCGAATAGGCGTACGTTCTCCAGCGCGACGGTCATGCTGGTGGCCAGGGTTGTCAGCAGGCGCAGGTCGGAATCGGTGAAGGCGTCTTCCCGGTCGACGTTCTGCAGCGTAATGACGCCCTTTACATCGTCGCCGATGATGAGCGGGACCCCCATGTAGGACTTCGGCGCGTCCCCGGCCAGGACGTAGGATCCATATTCCTTCATCCGTTCGGGCAGGTCGCGGTTGAACAGCAGAGGCTGGTGGCTGTGGATGATGTGCGCCGCGAACCCGCGTTCGCCCAGCGCGTCCGGCTCGGGGAAATGCCGTCGGCCGCGCTCGATGAAGTAGCGGTATTGAACCAGGTCGGCCTGGCCGTCGTAGGTCATGATGATCAGCACCTGGGCGTCGAAGACCTCGGCGATCTTGTCACCCACCAGGTCGAAGACCTCCTGCATCTCTAGCTTGGAGGCCAGCGCCTGCTCGACGCTGCTGATGATCTCCAGTTCGGCCGCCCGCTGTTCGGTTTCGGTGAGCAGCCGCTTGGTCTCTTCGAACAGGCGGGCGTTCTCCAGCGCCACCCCCATGCTGGCGGCCAGGGTGGTGAGCAGGCGCACGTCCGACTCGCCGAAGGCGTTTTCCCGCTCCAGATCCTCTACCGAGATGACCCCGGTGACCTGGTCGCCGGAGATGATGGGCACGCCCAGGAAGGACTTTGCCGCTTCGGTGCCCGGAAGCAGCGCCCCCTGCAGCTTCCTCATCCATCCATCCATGTCCTGGTTGATGAGCAGCGGTTTGCGGGTCTGGATGATGTGGCCGGAGAAGGCTCCGGCAGGCACCGGGTCAAACGCCGGCTGCCGAACCCCGCGTTCCAGTTCATAGGGGTAGTGCACCAGGTTGGTCTGCGGGTCGTAAATACGGATGCCCAGGTTCTGCCAGTCGAACGATTCGTGGATCTTGTCGCCGACCAGCTCGATGATGGCCAGAAAATCGAGCTTGGAGGCCAGGCCCTCCTGGACGGTATTGATCACCGCCAGCTCGGCGTTGCGCTGGCGCGTCTCTTCCAGCAGCCGGTGGGTCTCGTCGAACAGGCGGGCGTTCTCCAGTGCGACGCTCATGCTGGAGGAAAGGGTCGAAAGCAAGCGCTCGTGGCCTTCGTCGAAGGCGTTCGGCTCGTACTTCTGCACGCTGATGACGCCCGTCGTCTGATCCCCGGTGAAGATGGGGACGGCAAGGTACGTCTGGTTGAAGTCCTTCTCTTCGCCGGGCAGAAGGACGGTCACGCCGCTGTGTTCGGCTTGCTCCTCCAGCGTCCTCAATCGAAGGGGCTTGCGGGTTTCGATGACTTCCGATGTCAGGCCTTGCCCGGGCGCCAAGCCCGGCATGTGGTGACGGTGGCCGCGCTCGACGTAGTAGGGGAATCTGATCCAATCCGCCTGACGGTCATAGACGGCGATGTAGGTCGTGTCGGCCTTGAAGATCTCGCGCACCTTGTCGCCGACGAGATCGATGATGGCCTGGAAATCGAGCTGTGCCGCCAATCCCTGCTGCACGCTGTTGATGATAGATAGCTCGGCCGCCCTTTGCCCCATGGCCTGGTTGGCCTGCTGCAGCTCGGCGGTGCGCTCGGCCACCCGCTGCTCCAGGCCCTGGTAGAGGCGAGCGTTTTCAATGGCCGAGGCGGCCTGGTTGGCAAAGGCGGATAGCAGGTCAACGTCGGATAAGGTGAAGGGACCGTAGATCGTGTGATTATCCAGATAGATGAGGCCGGTCAGCTGACCGCGTGAGATCAAGGGCAGAGCCAGGACCGACAAGGAGTCCAGCGTATCGATCGGCCCATCTGCCTCCGGGTCGCCGGAGGAGAAGCCTTGCCGCAAGGCGGGCCGCATGCTGTCGGCCACGGACCTGAACATCAGGGCGGCTCCTGCAGGAATCTCCCCGCCGGCCGAGAGCTGCCCACGCGTGGCGGACACTTGCGGGATGCCCGACTCGTCAAGGAATGACAACACAACCCGTTCGGCGCCGCTGAGCTCGACCAGCTGATCCATGACGAAGTCGAGTAGGCCGTGCAAGTCGCGGCGCTCGTTCATCCGGGCCCCGATCGCGAGCATCCGCTTAAGCTGTTCCTGGAGATTGCCGGGCCGGGCTTGATCGATTTCCAGGTTGAGGCCGCGGGCCGCCGCACCCTGGACCCATTCGGCGATGATCTGCCGATTGATCTCGACCTTGTTCAGGTAGTTGCGGCGCAGCCCTTCGTCGCTTAGATTGGCGATGCCGGACAGAGCAACCTGGCGGGCTCGCTGCAGCACCATCCAGGCGTAGGTGTCGGTGAGTTGACCGAAATCCAATTCGGGACCTCGGCCCGTTGTACTGGAGCGGCCTGCCTTTCCCTGGCGCACCGAACTGCTTGCCGGAGCGTCTCTCAATACCTGGTAATGCAGCCACCAGACGTCCTGAGGCGGGTAATCCCAACTGATGTCGCCCAGGGCTTCCATTTGGGCCACCGCCTCGGAACTCAATCGATGGGCAGCTTCCCAGTCGCCGGTCTGCAGATGGATGAAACCGAGCCAGGAGAGGGAGACGGCCAGCACCGAGGGATCGCCGAGCTCTCTGAACTGATCGCAGGCCGTTTGAACTTCCTTGCGGGCCACCTCAACCTGGCCGCGGGCGAGCGCCAGGCGGCCGAGCCCGAGCCGGTAGTAGGCCTCATTGTGGACATGACCGATTTCAATCGATAGATCCAGCCCCTCCTGGAGCGTGGCCTGGGCTGAATCCAGATCTCCGTAATCGAGCTCGCTGCGGCCCAGGCTCTCGAGGTAGGTGGCCGTGAGCAGGCGCGCCTGGGCTCGCTTAGCCATCTCGACCGCTCGAGAGGTGTACTCGCCGGCCGTCCGGTAGAGGCCCAGGTTGGCGTACATCAATCCGAGGTTGTTGAACATCGTGCTCTGGCCATCCACGTCGCCGATCGTCTGGAAGATCGCCAGAGCTTGCTCCCCCAGGGTCCTGGTCTCGTAGTGGTTGCTGCTGCCCAAGGCCAGTGAGTTCAACGAGTGGCCTTCGCCCTCCAGGTCGCCGAGAGCCCGGTAGAGCAGCAGGGCCTCGTTGAGATAGCCGTGGGACCTGGCGGGCTCGCCGATGGCGATGCTTAGCCGCCCGAGCCTGCGCAGGCTGCCCGCCTCGCCGGCCCGGTCATCGAGCTGGCGGAAGAGCTCCAGTGCCTTCTCAAGGAGAGCCTGCGCCTCGCCAGGCTCACCGACCGCCCGTTTCCATTCACTCAGGCTGATCAGACTATCGGCTTCCAGCTTGCGATCGCCAAGGGCCCGCGCAAGGCGCAGGGCTGTTTTGGCTTTGCGTTCCGCAACCCCAAAATCCCCCCGATTGATGACGGCCTGGGCAAGATTGTTCAGGGCCTCGATTTCATGCGGCCGATCCCCCGCGGTCTTGGCAAGCTTGGCCATCGCCTCATAGTCAGCGCTGGCGGCTTCGCTGTTCCCTATCCGCCGGTAGCAGCCTGCCCGCCCAGCCCTCAGGTCGAATTCGTGGACCGGGGTAAGAAGTCGCTTGTTAGACCCCCCCAGAGCCAGCGCCGCATCGTAATGCTGGATGGCTTCGCCGTATTCGAAGGCCGCCCGGGCCTTGTCCCCCGCCCTCTGCAGGCGGGCCAGCTCCTGGCGCCGCTTGTCTTTGGCGGGAGGTTTGGCTGCGGTCGCAGAGCGAGAGGGTCGGTTAGCTTTGGGGGGCATGTGTGGGTTGGTTCACTCGGGTGAGGCCGGCTATGGGGCGGCCACGGAGGCAGCCGTTTGTGCTGAGGTGACTGCGGCGGAATGGATAGGGCGGAGGTGGTTGTCCTGAGACTGCCTGCTGAATCTGATTGGTGTGCCCTATCCGGAGAAAGAGGGCGCATTATACCTGATTTAGGGAGTCGAGCATCGGCGCACCAGCGGGAGTGCGCCGCTCGCTGGGCCCGTGGCTACCGTCTCCGGGCCCACTCCGGCCAGTCTATGGCGGCGTTGGGGTGTAGGTGGCCGTGGCGGTCGGGGTGTAGGTGGGAGTGGGGGAGGGCGGAGGGGTCAGGATCGGCAGCGAGCCAAAGTTGCCCGCCGGTTGGGCGTATTCTC
>Ga0214473_10002842_pt1 | contig 21188 bp, 19 predicted proteins | sample RVTome_7_FD_203509 | JGI IMG/M metagenome (GOLD analysis project Ga0214473, IMG submission 203509) | Soil microbial communities from uranium-contaminated site in the Upper Colorado River Basin, Wyoming, United States - RVT98D197 | ecosystem: Environmental > Terrestrial > Soil > Contaminated >... | reverse complement strand
CTCAACCCGGCCCAGCGCCGGGCGGTCCTCCACGGCGGAGGGCCGCTCCTCATCATTGCCGGCGCGGGGACGGGGAAGACCAAGGTCATCACCCATCGGATCGCCGGGCTGATCGCCTCGAAGGCGGCCCGGCCGAACGAGATCCTGGCCTTGACCTTCACCGAAAAAGCGGCCAACGAGATGGAGGCCCGGGTCGACGTCCTCGTCCCCTACACGTCGTCCTTTGCCGAGATCAGCACGTTCAATTCCTTCGGCGAAGGGGTCCTGCGCGACTACGCCCTCGACGTCGGCTATCCGCCGGACTTCCGCCTGCTCGACGACGTCGAGCAGGCCATCTTCTTCCACGAACACCTCTTCCGCCTGCCGCTCGACTATTACCGGCCGCTCGGCCAGCCGACGCGCCACATCCAGGAGCTCCTCGGGGCCATCCGCAGGCTGAAACAGGAGGACGTCCGCCCTGAGGACTACGTCCGCTACGCGGAAGGGCTCGTGGAGCGGGCGTCAAACGAGAGCGAAAAGGAGACGGCCCGGAAGCACCTCGAGGTCGCCCGGGTCTTCGCGGAATACCAGATCCTCCTCCGGACGCAAGGCCTGATCGACTTCGAGGACCAGGTGACCCTCGTCGTCGATCTCTTCCGGCGTCGGCCCTCCGTCCTGGAGGAATTCCGGCGGCGCTACCGGCACATCCTCGTCGACGAGTTCCAGGACACGAACTACATCCAGTTCGAGCTCCTCAAGATGCTCGCCGCCGGACACAGGAACCTGACCGTGGTCGGGGACGACGACCAGAGCATCTTTCGCTTCCGAGGCGCCTCGCTCAGCAACATCCTTGGCTTCGAGGAGGTTTACCCCGAGGCCAAGAGGATCGTCCTGACGCGGAACTACCGGTCGACCCAGCCCATCCTCGACGCTTCCTACCGGCTCATCCAGCACAACAACCCGAACCGGCTCGAGTTCAAGTACCGGGTCGACAAGCGCCTGAAGGCGGACGTCCGCGGCTCCGGGAAGAACATCCACATGCTCCAGTTCGACACGCTCTCCCACGAGGCCGACGACGTGGCCGACCGCGTCCTCAACATCCACGGCCGCGGGGCGGCCTGGAAGGACATGGCCGTCCTCGTCCGCCGCAACGCCGACGCCGACCCCTACCTGCGGTCCTTCAACGTGAAACAGATCCCCTTCCGTTTCTCGGGCAGCCGGGGACTCTACCAGCAGGAGGAGGTCAAGGTCCTCGTCGCCTTCATCCGGGCCCTGACCGATTTCGATAACAGCCGTGACCTCTTCTACCTCGCCCTCTCGGACGTCTACAAGGCCAGCCCTTACGACATGACCCGGATCGCCGGGCACGCCGAGAAGAAGAACCTGTCCCTCCACCGCGTCTTCAAGACGATCGCCGAAGGCACGAGCCCCGTGGAGATCGCCAAGGAGACGGAGGAGACGGTCAAAAGGATCTTCGCCGACATCCTCGCGTTCGTCGATCTCGCCGGGGCGAAGAACGCCGGGGCGGTCGTCTACGCCTTCCTCGAGAAAAGCGGCTACCTCAAATCCCTGGTCAGCCCGATGACCCTCGAATCCGAGGTTCGGATCAAGAACATCCGCCTCTTTTTCGACAAGATCAAGGGGTTCTCCGACCTCGTCGACAACGACTCCATCCGGTCCTTCGCCCGCTACCTCGACCTGCTCCGCGAGGTCGGCGACAACCCAGCCACCTCGGAGGCGGACTTCGATGAGGACGCGGTCAACGTCCTCACGGTCCACAAGGCCAAGGGGCTCGAGTTCGGGACGGTCTTTCTCGTCGGCCTCATCGAGGATCGCTTCCCCGGACGGGAGCGGCGGGAGAGGATCCCGGTCCCGGACGGGATCCTCAAGGAGAGCCTGCCGGGCCGCGAAAATTACCTCCAGGAGGAACGGCGGCTCTTCTACGTGGCCATGACCCGCGCCCGCCGGGCCCTCTACCTGACCTGGGCCAGGGACTATGGGCTTAAACGTCGGAAGAAGGTCAGCCCCTTCGTCCTCGAGGCACTGGACATCCCCAAGATGCCTGAGGACGTCCTGCGGGCCTCCGTCCTCGAGGAGATCCGGCGTTACGCCCTCTCCGAAAGCCGCCCAAAAGCGCCGGTCCCGGTTCGGTCGGCCGGGATACTGCGGCTGAGCCACGTCCAGGTCGAGGATTACCTTCTCTGCCCGCTCAAGTACAGGTTCCGCCACATCATGCGCGTGCCCGTCCTGCCGCACCACTCGCTCGTCTTCGGCCGCGTCCTCCACGCGACCATCCATTCTTATCTGCGGCAGAGGATGAAGGGCAAGCACCCTGCCGAACAGGACGTCATCGATGAATACGGTAAAAACTGGGTCAACGAGGGCTTCCTCAGCCGCGAGCACGAAGAGCTGCGCAAGGCGGCCGGTGAGCGGGCCCTTCGCCTCTTTTACCGGCGGGAGGAGGGGTCGGGGCGCCTGCCGGCTTTCCTCGAAAAGCCTTTCCGCTGGCAGGAAGGCGGCATCCGCTTCTCGGGCCGCTTCGACCGCGTCGATTTCGGGGACGAGGGGCCCGTCATCATCGATTTCAAGTCGACGGAGGCTTCCTCCCAGAAGGAAGCCAACTGCCGCACGGCCGACAGCCTGCAGATGGACGTCTATGCCCTGTCTTTCCTGAAGACGGACGGGATTCTCCCGGTCGAAACGCGCCTCCATTTTCTGGAGTCCGACATCGTCGGGCGTGCCGCGAAGGGCGAGAAGGAGCTGCGCCGGGCGGCGGAGAAGATCCGTCAAGCGGCCGAGGGCGTCCGGGGCGGGGATTTCACGGCCCGGCCGGACTGGCACAACTGTTCGATCTGCGAATTCAAGACGATCTGCCCTTCATCATTTGCTTATTAAATGATCTTTCTCTCGTCTTCGGGGAAATCCACTATCAGGCGGCGATGGATGTCGCCCTGACGACCCCCGTAGCGGGGGGGGACCCGCCGAAGGCGGGGGGACCGTCGGGACAGGTCCCGGGGGGGGGGCCGGGGGGCTAAGGGCGATATCCTTCGCGAAGCCGAATAGGGGATTTCCCCGGTCTCGGAAGAAGGACCCTTTATTGGGGTTTGACCCAGAACGGCATGACCGCCCAGATCTTCGTCCGGTTCATCATGCGGACCGTGTCCAGGATTTTTTCCCGGCCGGCCGCGCTCTTGATATCGAGCCCGATCCCGGAACGGCTGAAAACGGCCTGCCAGAACGAGCGCTTCTTGGGCCAGACGTCGAAACGGACCTCTTCGTCGGCATCGATCCCGGCTTCCTTCTTGGCCAGACCGACGGCCATGGTCAGGCCGCCGAGCTCGTCGACGAGCTTGAGGTCCTTGGCCTGGCGTCCCGTCCAGATACGGCCCCTCCCGACGGCGTCCACCTCGTCCCGGGTGAGGCCCCGGCCCTCCGCGGCCTTGGCCAGGAACTGCTCATAGGTCCACAGGATCTCCTCTTTGAGGACTTTCCGTTCGGCGGGCGTGAACGGCCGGAAGGGCGAGAAGATGTCGGCCTTTTCGCCGAAGGCGAGCTTCTCCGAGGTGATGCCGAGCTTACCAAGGAGGCCGTCGACGCTGAACTTCCCGGCCAGGACGCCGATCGATCCGGTCAGGGTCTGGGGCTGGGCGACGATCTTGGTCGCGGCCATGGCGATCCAGTACCCGCCCGAGCCGGCCACATCCGACATGGACACGACGACGGGCTTCACCTTCCTGGCCAGGGCGACTTCGCGTCCGATGACGTCCGACCCGACCGACGACCCTCCCGGGCTGTCGATGCGCAGGACGATGGCCTTGACCGACCCGTCGTTGCGGGCCGTCCGGATCCAGCGGGCCACGGTCGACCCGCCCATGACCTGGGGCAGGCTTTCGCCGGTCATGATCGTCCCGACGGCGTAGATGAGGGCGACCGTGCGGCCCGCTTCGAGGCCGACCGAGGACGGCTTGACTTTCGTGTAGTCGTCGAACCTGACCCGGGCCGGCGCCCGGCCGTCCTGCCGCAGGAGGTCCTGGACCTCGTCCTCATAGAGACAGTCGTCGACGAGCCCTGCCGCCTTGGCCCGCTCGCCCTGGAAGAAGCCGCGGTCGACGAGGGCCCGGAATTCGGCTTCGGTCTTGCTGCGGGCCTCGGCCGCCGTGGCCACGTACTGGGCGAAGAGGTCGGAATAAAGGGATTCCATCTCTTCCCGGTGGGCCGGGGTGAAGCCCTTTTCCGTGAACATGTTGGCCGCGGTCTTGTATTCCTCGACGTGCTCGAATTCGGCCCGGACACCGAGCTTGTCGAGGGTGCCCTTCAAGAACGGAACGTAGCCGCCCAGGCCGTTGATGCCCAGCCAGCCCAGCGGATGGAGGATGATCCTGTCGCAGGCCGTGGCCACGAAATACTCCATGTCGAAATCAGGGGCTTCCTCGATCACGGCGTAGACCTTCTTGCCCGAGCGGCGGAAATCGAGAATGACCTCGCGCATCTCGTTGGCCTTGGCCCAGTCGCATCCGAGAAGGCCGAGCCGCAGGAGGACGGCCTGGATGCGGCCGTCGACCTTGGCCTTGCGCAGGTTCATCCAGAGGTCGTGCATGGCCAGCGGCCTCGCCCCGAAGATGAGCGAGCTGAGGGAATCCGGCGCGGCGACCTCGGCGACGGAGCCGGAGAGCGGGACCTCGAGATAGCCGCGGGCGGGCATGTCCACGGCCGTCCCGCCGATGTCCATGACGACCAGGAAGAACGTGCCGGCGGCGGCCAGCAGGAAAAAGAACAGGAAGATCATCCCCACATAGGCGGATTTTCTCATGGCGGCTCCTCGTCTCCGCCCGGTCACGCGGCCCGTGTCCGGGTCCCCCAACTATAGCAGAAATGAGCTTGATTTCAATCTTTGAATTATGGACAATAAACTCTCATCTCGCCGTGCCCTTCCTCGGCGCGGGGCCGGCGATAGAGAGAGAGACAGGAGGTATTCTTAATGTCTTTTCAAAAGCTTTATGTCGGTAACCTCAATTACAAAACGACGGAAGAGACGCTGAAGGACCTGTTCGCGCAGTTCGGCGAGGTTACCTCGGTCAACATCCTGCAGGGCCGCGGCTTCGGCTTCATCGAGATGGCCACTCCGGAAGCGGCACAGGATGCCAAGGGCAAGCTGAGCGGCACCGAGTTCGACGGCCGCAAGCTCATCGTCAACGATGCCCGCCCGCAGGCCGAAAGACCCCGGACCGATCGCGATCGGCGCCCGGGCGGCCCCGGCGGCGGCGACAGAAGCGGCTTCTCGAGGTTCTGACCGCTTCCTGATTTACTCGTTCATCACATATAAAGACCCGCCCCCGCAGCGGGGCCTCGGGGATCGTTTCCGTCCGCTGCGGTGATTTCTTACGCCTTCCCGGGCCGGAGTTGGGCCGGAGTTGGGGACACGTACCGGAGGTACATGTCCCCGTTCTTCATCTCCCCTCCGCGTCAAAAGGCACTCCCCATTCCATCGGCTGCAATGCTCTCTGTGTCGCAGGACGCCACCCGGTTGAGACGGGGACCATCCAGAGCCCCCGTAGCGGAGGGGGACCCGCCGCTTATGCGGCGGGGGAACCGCCGGGACTGGTTCCCAGGGGGGCCGGGGGATATGGATGGTCTCCGTCTCAACTATAACGGGTGGCGTCCTCTTATCTTGGGGTGAACCTTTGACCATTTCGCTTCGTTGTATCCTATGAAGTCCCATGAGAGGCGTTTAGAGGTGTCGGACCGGCCCAGCGTTCCCTTGACCGCCGGAAGGCAACGTCATACAGTTCCCTCGGGGCACAGCTAGGACCAGGCGGCGGATCGAGGAGCGGACACGCGTGGACGGACGAAGAGAATCCGGAACGATGGCCGAGCCGGCCGAGATCGCCTCTCTCCTGGAGCGGATCCAGGACGGGGACCGGGAGGCCTTCATGACCATCATCCGGCTTTACCAGCAGAAAGTGTTCATCATGGCCTACTCCATCCTCCGTAACCGCGAAGACGCGCTCGACGCCGTCCAGGAAACGTTCCTCAGGCTCTATCAGAAGGCCGGCCTCTACAAGACCGGCAACTCGTTCCAAGGCTGGCTCCTGCAGATGGCCAAGAACATCAGCATCGACAGCTATCGGAAACACCAGATGAAGCGGCGGGAATGGGAGACGTCCAAGCCTCTCGAGGAGATCCCGGTCGCGGCCGAGGACGGGGCCTCGGATTCGACCTCGTCCGACCTCCGGAGCGCCTTTTCGAGGGGCGTCGAGCGGTTGGCCAATAGGCAGAAAATGGTCTTCGTCATGAGGCACTACAACGAGCTCCAGTTCAACGAGATCTCCGAGGCCATGCGGATCTCGATCGGGACGGCCAAGTCGCTCCATTTCAAGGCCGTCCGGAACCTCAGGAAATGGCTGGCGCCGGAATTGGGGATGTGACCATGAACAAGTGCGCGATGAATCGGGACGATTGGGCGGTCTTCCTCTCGGGCGACCTAGAGGAGGGAAGGAGACGGACCATGGCTGAACATCTCGAGAAGTGTCCGGATTGCCGGGCCGAGGCCGAGGAGATAAAACGTGTCCTGGAGAAGGCCGACGCCGTCAAGGCCGAGATCCGCGAGGCGGTCGCCTCCGTGAATTGGGAGGCGCTTCCCGCCATGATCGCCGACCGCGCCCTCACCGCATCCCGAAAGCCCGAGCGAGCTTTGCTGGCCGCGCGCCCGTGGGGCTGGCTGTCCGCGCTGCGGATGAAACCGGCTCTGGCCGGGCTCGCCGCCGGACTCGTCGTCGGCGCCGCGGCCATGTACTTCGTCCTAAAGGCCCCCGGGCCCCGTCCCGGGCTGGGCACGGGATATTATGCTTCCGGAGAATTCCTGGACCGGGCCGAGCTGGCCATGGCCCGGCGGAACACCCTGGACTACCTGGAGAAGAGCCAATATGTCCTCCTTGACGTCTTCGAATCGGCCGGGGAAGGGGGCGGGACGCCGGCCCCATTCCGGTCGGAGCAGGCCCGGGACCTCCTCTCCAAGAAAAAATACCTCAACGCCCAGCTCGAGAGGTTCCAGATGGCCAAGGCCAAAGCCATCTGCGACCAGATCGAGATGCTCTTTCTGGAGCTCGCCCAGATCAGCGACGAGTTGCCCGCCGCCGAACTCGGCAGGATCAGGGGCTTCGTCGAGGAGCGCCAGCTCCTCCTGAAGATCAACCTGGTCAAGAAAGAACTGGAAAGTGAGATCTGACATGAAAAAATTCACCATCCTCATCGGCCTTTTCGTCGTCTTGTCCCTGGGATCGGGGCTTTACGCCCAGACGACCCCGGACGAGTCGCTCTTCCGGGAGGCCAAGCTCCTCGTCTACGACAAGAGCTGGGCGGCCGCCTTGATCAAGCTTGACGACCTCCGAGAGAAATTCCCCGATAGCCCCTATGCCGGACAGGCCCTCTTTTATAAAGGAGAATGCCTGAGCGGCCTCGGCGGCCGGGAGAGGGACGCCCTGCGGGCCTACAAGGACTATATCCGGCTGGCTGACGCCAAGCCCAGCCTCGTCGAGGAATCCGAGGGCTCGATCATCGACTTGGCCTTCGGCCTCCTTGAGAACGGCGACGCCCCGGCGATCGGCGACATCGAGCGCCGGCTGGGGCACGACAACAAGGTCGTCCGCTACTACGCGGCCTACAAGCTGAGCCTGGTCTCCGATAAGAAAGCGGCGGCCAAGGCCGCGCCCGTCCTCATGAAGATCGTCGAAAACGAAAAAGACCCTGAGCTGCTCGACCGGGCCCGGATCGCCCTCCTCCGGGTCTCGCCCGAAAGCCTGAAAACCGTCGAGGACAGGAAGCCCGCAACAGGTGCCCCCCGGATGCTCAAGATCCGGATCTGGAATAAAGGCCAAAAAGAACCCGCGCTCTCGCTCAACATTCCCTGGGCCCTGGCCGACCTGGCTTTGAGCGCTATGGACGAGGACGATAGGGCAGCCATCGGAAAGAAACTGGATCTCAACGAGATCGTCGACAAGCTGGCCAAGTCCAAGGAGAAGATCATCCGGATCGTGGGCGACGATGGGTCGATTATCGAGATTTGGATCGAATAATAAAGGGAAGAGGAGAAATAACATGAAAAAAACAGCGCTTGTCATCCTGGGCATCTTTTGTCTGGGAATTCTTGCCGCCCCGGCCATCGCGGCCAACCACAACGATTTCAAGGCCATCCAGAAGGCCGTCAAGAAGAACCCGGCCTACGAACCCGGCCGCGAAGCCAAGTGGCTCAAGATCCTCATCACCGACAGCCGGGACAAAGAGGAGCGGGTCAGCGTGACCCTTCCACTTTCCCTTATCGAGCTCATCCTGGGCTGCACGGACAGCCGCCATTTCAAAGTCGATGACGGCGACTGTGAGATCGACCTCAAGGCCCTCTTCGCCGACCTGAAGAAGGCCGGCCCAGCGGCCCTCATCGAGATCCGCGACGACGGCGCTGTCATCAAGGTCTGGCTCGAATAGTTCTCCGCCCTTTTTTTTATTTTTTCACAGGGATGATTTTCTGCAGCAGCTTGTAATTTCGAGGAAGGACATAGAACCGGCTTTCTGCCTTGACCCAGGCAGTTTGGCGGCCGATGCGGTTGCTGCCGTAGGCGATCCAGCAGTAACCGCTCTCGCCCCAATCCTCGCCCCAGGAATTTTTCATCAACCAGGCGCCGCGGTCATCATCCCACCCGACCAGCACCACGGCGTGACCGTCGCCGCTCGTATCGGAAGCGACGTTTTCGCTGTACACACCCTCGGTGTAGGCGAAGAAGTTCCCAGAGACGACCCTCAGGCGGGTGGTCACCGGCCCATACGTGCAAATTGCCTGCTTGATCTGCTGGGTCGTGGGGTGCTCGACGGAGGCGTCGATGAACGCCCAGGCCAGGGCGTCCTGCGGAGTGGCAGGATTCGTACAGGCCCGGTTGGTGCCCGTGTAGGGAACGGCCGCCTCGGTGGCGTTGCCTTCGCGGACCATGTGTTCGAGGGCTTTGGCCGCGAGCCCGCCGCTGCAGCTCCCCGCGTCTTCGCTGGCGTCCGTTTGGCCGCAGTCGTTGATATATTGCTCCGAGAGGTCGAGAGTGACGCCGTTGCGCAGAAGATAGCTCGCCTCATAGGCCCCGACGGCGGCGAACGCCCAGCAGTTGCCGCAATCCTGCTCCTTGACCGGCGTCACTTTTCCCTGGTCGCGCCAATTGAAGGCCTTATACGCGGCCGAACAGACGGGCAGCTTGAATTCCGGCATTTTGGCCTGGAGCGTGGGGTCGGTCTTGAGCGCGGCCGTCCTCGCTTCCAGGTCGGTTTTCAAGAGTTCGACCGAGCGCCGGTTGACCGCCCTCCGCCATGCCACCGTAAGCTTCGGGTCGTCGACGTCGCCCAGGAGCTTCGCCTTCGGCTTGTCCAAGGCCTTGGTATAGCCGACCTTGTAGCGCAGCCCTTTCTGCTGGATCTCTGTGCGCATCGCGCTCAAGGTCTGCTTGATGGCTGGCGGGGCGCTGAGTTCCCGCAGTCTCAGCCGTTCTTTCTGGGACTGAACTTGCGTCTGGCCCGGAGCGGAAAACACGCTCCAAGCCATGATGCTCAAGGCCAATAGACATAGAAAGACATTCCGCCATCGTGCTGTCATGTATCCCTCCTGATGGATTTACTTGAGATGACATTAGCGCGCTGGGCAGGGTTTTGTCAATCCCCCTGGGAGAGCCGCCGTGGCCGAAGAAAGAAGAACGAGAAAGAGTGGGGGAAGAAGGGAGACACGTACCGCTTCTCTCTAAGCGGTGCGTGTCCCCGTTTCCGTTGACAAGACCTCAGGCCGCCCATAAAATGGGGAGGCCAGGAGGTATTTTTGGGCAAGACGCTGACGGAGAAAGTCCTCGGCCGCAAGGCGGGGAAAGATGTCCAGGCCGGCGAGGTCGTGACCGTCTCCCCGGACATCATCCTCTCCCACGACAATTCGGCGGCCATCATCCAGGAATTCCGCAAGCTCGGCGTCAAAAAAGTCCGGGCGCCCGAGAAGATCGTCATCGTCCTCGACCACATCGTCCCGGCCTCCGAGGAAAAGTACGCCCAGAACCACAAGTCCATCCGGGAGTTCGTCGCCGAGCAGGGGATTCCCCATTTCTTCGACATCAACGCCGGCATCTGCCACCAAGTCCTGCCCGAACAGGGCTTCGCTCTTCCCGGCAAGGTCATTGTCGGCAGCGACTCCCACACGCCGAGCTACGGCGCGCTCGGGGCCTTCGCCACCGGCATCGGCCGGACCGAGACCGCCTGCACCTGGGCGACGGACGAGATCTGGCTCCGGGTGCCGGAGACCATGCGCATCGACCTCGCGGGCCGTTTTCGGGCCGGAGTTTTCGCCAAGGACCTCAGCCTGAAGCTCATCGGCGACCACGGCGCCGAGATGGCCAACTACAAGGCCGTCGAGTTCGCCGGGCCCGCCGCCTGCGATTTCAGCATTGGCGCCCGGCTGACCCTGGCCAACATGTCCGCCGAGATGGGCGCCAAGAACGGCTATTTCGCCCCGGACGCGAAGACCCTGAAATGGCTCGAGGGCCGGGCCCGGGGGCCTTTCGTCGCCGCCTCGTCGGACCCGGACGCCCGGTTCGAATCCGTCCTCGCTTACGACCTCGGCGCGCTCGAGCCCCAGGTCGCCTGCCCGCACACGGTCGACAACGTCAAGCCCATCGGGGCCGTCGCCGGCAAGCCCGTCAACCAGGTCCTCATCGGCACGTGCACCAACGGCCGCCTTGAGGACCTCGAGGCCGCCGCGGCCATATTCAGAGGCCGGAAGGTCCACCCGTCGGTGCGCGTCCTCGTCATCCCCGCCTCGTGGGAGGTCTACCGGGAAGCCCTTAAGAGGGGCGCGCTCGGCGTCCTCGTCGACGCCGGATGCGTCATCCTCAACTCGGGCTGCGGGCCGTGCCTCGGCGCCCACGAGGGCATCATGGCCGCGGGCGAGGTCTGCCTGAGCACGTCGAACCGCAACTTCCGGGGCCGCATGGGCCACCGCGATTCCGAGATCTACCTGGCCTCGCCGGCTACGGCCGCGGCGACCGCGGTCGCGGGCAAGATCGCCGACCCGAGGGAATTCACGTGAGCCAAGGAAAAGTCTGGAAATACGGCGACAATGTCAACACGGACGTCATCTTCCCCGGCCGCTACACCTACCAGATCATGCCGCCCGAGGAGATGGCCAAGCACGCCCTCGCGGACCTCGATCCGGAGTTCGCCGGGAGCGTCCGGCCCGGCGACGTTGTCGTGGCCGGCAAGAACTTTGGCTGCGGCTCGTCCCGGGAACAGGCGGCGGCCTGCCTCCGGGGCGCCGGCGTCCAAGCCGTCGTGGCCCGGTCCTTCGCCCGCATCTATTTCCGCAACGCCATCAACATCGGCCTGGCCGTCCTCCAGTGCGATGAAGCCGTCGACGTCCTTGAGAAGGGCGACGAGGTCGACCTGGATTTCGCCCGGGGCGAGATCCGCTCCCCCAAGGGCGCCTTTCGCTTCCTGCCTCTGCCGGATTCCGTCCTCGGCATCCTCGAGGCCGGCGGCCTGCTCGAATACACCAAGAAAAAACTCGTAAAGGAGTGAGCATGGCTAAGTACAAAATCGCCATTCTCCCCGGGGACGGGGTAGGGAAGGACGTCGTCGAAGCGACGATGATCGTCCTCGACAAGGTCGGACTCGACGCGGAGTACATCTACGGGGACATCGGCTGGGAATTCTGGTGCGCCGAGGGGAACCCCCTGCCCGACCGGACGCTCAAACTCCTCCGCGAAACCGACGCCTGCCTCTTCGGGGCCATCACTTCCAAGCCCAGGGAAGACGCTGACCTCGAGCTCTCGCCCGCCCTGAAGGGAAAAGGCCTGTCCTACTTCAGCCCGATCGTCTGCTTGCGCCAGGAGTTCGACCTCTACCAGAACCTCCGGCCCTGCAAGGCTTATCCCGGCAATCCTTTAAATTATAAGGATGGGATCGACCTGGTCATCTTCCGGGAGAACACCGAAGGGATGTACGCGGGAGTCGAGTTTCTCCCCCTGCCGCAGGTCGTCCGTGACGCCCTGCTCACACACCCCAAGATGAAACGCTTCAAAGACGTCCCGGCGAACGAGATCGCCGTCTCGACCCGGATCATGACCAAGTCCGCCTGCGCCCGGATCGTCCGGGCCGCCTTCGAATTCGCCCGGAAGGACGGCCGGAAATCGGTCACTCTCATCGAGAAGCCGAACGTGCTTCGGGAGACCGGCGGCCTGATGCTCGACACGGCCCGGGCCGTCGCCAGGGATTATCCCGACATCAAGTTCTGGGACGCCAACGTCGACGCCATCTGCATGTGGCTCCTCAAGAACCCCCACGACTACGACGTTCTCGTCGCCGAGAACCTCTTCGGCGATATCGTCTCCGACCTGGCCGCCCAGCTCGTCGGCGGGCTGGGCTTCGCCTGCAGCGGCAACATCGGCGACAAATACGCCGTCTTCGAGCCGACGCACGGCTCGGCGCCCAAGTACTCGGGCATATACAAGGTCAATCCCATCGCCACCATCCTCGCGGCCAAGATGATGCTCGACTGGATCGGCAAGACGGACAAAGGGCGGGCCGTCGAGGCCGCGGTCGCCGAAGTCATCAGGGAAGGGAAGGAGCGGACCTACGACATGGGCGGACACTCGACGAGCCTCGACATGGGCCGGGCGGTCGCCGCCAAGCTCTAGGCTCCTGGACGACGGGCGGACACATGCTCATCCTCGCGGTCGACACGACGACGCCCAGCGGCTCCGTGGCCCTCCTCGAGGACGATGTCCTCCTCGGCGAGGCTAACGTCGAGTCGGCCGCGACCCATTCGGCCCGCCTCCTCCGCTCCGTCGATTTTCTGCTCACCGCGCACGGCCGGGACGTCAAGGATATCGACGCCTTCGCCGTGGCCGCGGGCCCGGGCTCGTTCACCGGCATCCGCATCGGCGTCAGCGCCGTCAAGTCCCTGGCCTTCGCCTCGGGGAAGCCCATCGCGCCCGTGTCGACGCTCCTGGCCCTCGCTACGAAGCTCGCCGCCGACGGCGGGCCCCGCCTCGTCTGCCCTCTCCTCGACGCGAAAAAAGAAGAGATCTACGCCGGCCTGTTCGAGGCCCGGAAGATCGGCCTGGCCGAACTCATCCCCCAGGGCGCCTACACCCCGGACACCTTTTTCGCCCGGCTCCCCGCGCGGCGGGTCATTGCCTTCGCCGGGAGTGGCCTGACCGCTTACCGCGCGAAACTCCTGCTCTACGTCCGGGACAAGGTCCGCTTCCCGCGCCGGTCCTCGTTCCTCGCGGCCGAAGTCGGCCGGATCGGATGGGGGATGATCCGCGAGGGGAAGGGCGTCGGCGCCGCGTCGCTCGAGCCCTTCTATCTCCGAAGGTCGCAGGCCGAGGAAAAATGCCGACCCTGATCAAGGGCGGTGACCGCTATTTCATTCGGCGGATGCAGGAGGGTGACCTCCCCGCGGTCCGGGCTATCGAAGCCCTGTCCTTTCCCAACCCCTGGAGCGACGACACTTTCCGCGGTGAGATTCAGAACACGTCCATATCCTTCCCCTTCGTCGTCGCCCGGCGGCCGGGGGACGAGGTCGTCGCCTACATCGTCTTCTGGCAGATCCGGGACGACGTTCAGGTTAACAACATCGCCGTCCACCCCGACTGCCGCGGCCTGGGCATCGGCGAAGCCTTGATGCGATTCGCCGTCGCCAAGGTCCGTGGAGAGGGTGCGGCCATCATGACCCTCGAAGTCCGGCAGTCGAACACCGCGGCCTTGGCCATCTACAAGAAGCTCGGATTCGAGGTCTTGGGCACGCGGAAAAACTATTACACGAAGCCCGACGAGGACGGCTTCGTCATGGGTCTCGTCCTGGATCAGTAGTCGACGCGGACGAGCGTCAGGCCCTTGGCGACGGCCGTCGGTCCGGCGAGCGTCCTGTCCTTGCGGCGGAAGATCTCCTCCACCTGGCCGGGCGGGATCCTTCCCCGGCCGACCTCGATGAGCGTCCCGACGATCGTCCGGACCATGTAGCGGAGAAAACCCCCCGCTTCGATGGTGTAAACGATCTCGGGTCCGGTCTTCCGGATCTCCGACCGGGTCACGGTCCTTACTGGCGAGCGGTCGCGGTTGGAGGAGAAAGCCGTGAAATCGTCGGTCCGGACGAACAAGCGGGCCGCCTGCCGCATGGCCCTCAGGTCAAGGGGATAGGGCCAGTGGAGGATATGGTGCCGGTCGAGGGGGCTCGGCTGGGGCGTGTGGACGATGCGGTAGTGGTAGACCTTGGAGCGGGCTGACTTCCGGGCGTGGAAACCGGCCGGGACCTCGCCGAGGGAGAAGACGCGGACGTCGGCGGGGAGGACGGCGTTGAGCGCTCGGAAGAGGTCGGAGTCGGCCAGCCTGAAGGCGCCGCGGAAGCTGGCCACCTGGCCGAGCGCGTGGACGCCCGCGTCGGTCCGGCCCGCCCCGTGGACCACGGTTTTTTTCTGGGTGACCTTGCGGACCGCCTCCTCGAGGACGCCCTGGACCGTTCGGCCGTCCGGCTGGCGCTGCCAGCCGCGGAAATCCGTGCCGTCGTAGGCGAGGACGATCTTGTAGTTCTTCATCTCAGAAAGAGAGGCCCTCGAGGGCCAGCCGGACCGCTTCCTCCGCGGTTTCCGCGACGGTGACGCCCCGGACGTCCCAAGTCCGGAGGCCGACGACCTTCTTCCCGTGGATCAGGCCGTAGGCGATCTCCGAGAGCGTGCCGTACTCGCCGTCGACGGCGATGATCGCGTCGGCGTTCATGACGACCAGGGAATTGCGGGTGTAGCCGAGGCCCGTGGCGATGGGGATGTCGATCCAGGGGTTGGCGTCCGCCGGGGAATTGCCGGGCAGGATGCCGACGACGAGGCCGCCCTCTTCGCGGGCGCCGCGCGAGGCCGCTTCCATGACCCCGCCGAGCCCGCCGCAGACGACGACCGCGCCGGAGCGGGCGACGAGCCGGCCGACCTCGAGCGCCGTGTCCAGGGCCTGCCGGCCGGGCCGGCTGCCACCGATGACGGCGATGCGGATCCTCTTCCGGATGTCTTTCATGGGGCGTCCTTTCCTGTCGTTTCCGGCCTCATTCTATCACAGCCGCAACCTTTCCGGGGCGTCCACCCTTTATTGACTTCAGGTGGTGCGTATGCTAAAGAATAAGAATATTATCAGAGTGTGACCGGTATGTCCTTCATCAACTATGCGACGAAAACGATCGCCATCAAGATCGTCTACTACGGCCCCGGGTTGAGCGGGAAGACGACCAACCTCCGCTACATCTACTTGAAACTCGACAGCGCCTACCGGGGGGACCTCGTCTGCCTCGAGACCGACACCGACCGGACCTATTTCTTCGACCTCCTGCCCATCCGGGCCGGGATGATCGGCGAATTCAAGGTCCACTTCCAGCTCATGACGGTCCCGGGCCAGGTGTTCTACGAGGCCTCCCGCAAGAGCGTCCTCCGCGGTTCCGACGGCATCGTCTTCGTCGCCGACTCCCAGATCCCGCTCCTCGACGCCAATCTGGAGAGCTTCGACGGCCTCCGTCGCAACTGCGTCCAGCACGACATCGACCTGATGAAGATCCCTCTCGTCTTCCAGTACAACAAGCGGGACCTCAGCTACCTCATCCCGGTCGAGACTTTCAACAACCTCTTCAACCCGCGCCGCTCGCCCTGGGTCGAGGCCGCGGCCGTCAACGGCGTCGGCGTCTTCGAATCGCTCCGCGAGATCTCGAAGCTCTCGGTCCCCATCGTCCGGGAGAGGCTCTTCGGGGAGAAACCCCACGAGGAGTCCGACGCGAGCCAGCTCTCCGCTCGGGATCTCGAAGGCCTCCAGGAAAAGGGGCCGGAGGCGGGCGAGGCGAGGGCCGGACAGTTGACCCAGGTCAAGGTCAAATCCAGGCAGGACGTCGAGGACGAGCTCAACAAGCTGTCCAAGGAGTACTCCAGGAAGTAAAGGCCGGCCTCCCGGCCGGCGAGCGGCTTTCTTTCTCCCCCGGTGACACAAACAGGGGGCCCGTTCGTCCTTATTATCGGGCCCCATGCTGTTCAAGATCACGAGCGCCGCTCTCCAAGGGATCGAGGCTTTTCCCGTCGAGGTCGAGGTCGACATCTGCCCCGGCTTCCCGACGTTCGTCACGGTCGGCCTGCCCGACGCCGCCGTCCGGGAGAGCAAGGAACGTGTCCGGGCCGCCCTCAAGAACTGCGGCTACGATATGGAGTCGAAAAGGATCACCATCAACCTCGCCCCCGCCGACCGGCGGAAGGAGGGCTCGGCCTTCGACCTGCCCATCGCCCTCGGCTTTCTGGCCTATCTGGAGGTCGTCCCGGCAGCCAGCCTGCGTGATTATCTCTTCGCCGGCGAACTGGCCCTCGACGGGCGCCTCAAACCCGTGCGCGGCGTCCTTCCCGTCGCCCTGCTGGCCAAGAAAGCCGGGTTTCCGGGGATCGTCATTCCGGACGCGAATGCCCGGGAGGCGGCTCTCGTCCGCGACCTCAATGTCTACGGCCTCGAGGACCTCGTCCGTGTCGTCCGGCTTCTCCGCGACCCCGGCGAAGTCCCGCCCTGCCGCTTCGAGCCGCGGGAGCTCGTCTCCGCGGCAAGCTACCCCGTGGATTTCGAGGACGTCAAAGGGCAGCAACACGCCAAGCGGGCGCTCGAAGTGGCCGCGGCCGGCTCCCACAATGTCCTCCTCGTCGGGCCGCCGGGCGCCGGCAAGACGATGCTGGCCCGGCGACTGCCGACCATTCTGCCCGAGATGACCTATGACGAGATGATCGAGGTCACCCGGGTCTACAGCGCGGCCGGGCTGCTCGCGGGTTCGGGAACGGTCAGCGCGCGGCCTTTCCGCTCTCCCCATCACACGGTGACCGACGCCGGGCTCATCGGTGGGGGCAGCGTCCCCAAACCGGGCGAGGTCAGTCTGGCCCAACACGGCATCCTCTTTCTCGACGAGCTTCCCGAGTTCCGACGCCGCGTCCTCGAGGACTTGCGGCAGCCCGTCGAGGACGGCCGGGTCACGGTATCGCGAGCGGGTTACTCCGTCACTTTTCCCGCGTCTTTCATGCTGGTCGCGGCCATGAACCCCTGCGCCGACGTCTTCCGGGGCGTCGTCTCGAAGGGGGCCGACTGCACGGACAGCGAAAAGGCCAGGTACTACTCCAAAATCTCCGGGCCGCTCCTCGACAGGATCGACATCCAGCTCGAGGTGCCCGAGGTCAAGTTCCGGGACATCATCTCCCGGACGCCGGCCGAGAGCTCGGCGGCCATCCGGGCCAGGGTGACCCGGGCCAGGGAGCGGCAAGTCGACCGGTTCGCCGGGCGTCACGTCTTCGCCAACGCCCAGATGGGTCCCCGGGGCGTCAAGCTCTTCTGTACCATCCCGGCCGAGGCCGAGAAGCTACTGGAGATGGCCGTGACCAAGCTCGGCTTCAGCGCCCGGGCGTTCGACCGGGTCCTTAAGGTCGCCCGGACGATCGCCGACCTCGACGGCAAAGACGCGATCGAGACACCCCACGTCTCCGAGGCGATCCAGTACCGGATGATGGACCGGCTCAGGTAGCTTTCCCCTTTGGCGTAGGGCTACCTGAGCCAGTCCTCAGCCGTTGAAAAGGGCAACGGCTGAGGGCAGGCTCCGCTAAGCCGCATGTTTCCGGGTCCGCTTCAGTCCTTCCATGTCACTTTATATCTTTTCACCATAGGATATCCTTCAGGACTATCCACAAGGGCATAAAACTTGGTAGTGTACAGTGATGTTCGCATGGCATAGGAGGCGGGCCATCGTAAACTCTCTTCGACAGGCAAATCGAATGAGAGGAGGATTTTTACTACGATGGCCCAACAACATTACTGGACACCCTTCAAGAAGGCGCTATTGCAGTTCATCACGGAGCCTGATCCCTTCCTGGCCATGCTCAAGTGGGTGATGACGGAGATGATGAGGATTGAGACGGAAGCTAAAGTTGGGGCGGCCAAGGGGAAGCACTCGAAGGAACGCACGACTCACTTCTCCGGCGGGCGGGCCCGGAGAGTGGATACCCGGATGGGCACAGTCTATCTTGTTGTGCCCAAGGTCCGCAAGGGCGGCTATGTGCCGTTTTTCATCTCGGAAAGGAGGAGATCCGAGCAGGCCCTGATCGCGGTCGTCCAGGAAGCCTTCATCAACGGGGTCTCGACGCGGAAGATCGAGCGATTGGCCCATGCGATGGGCATCGAGAACATCTCCGCCTCCCAGGTCTCTGAGTTCAACAAGGAGCTCGACTCGCAGGTCGCCGATTTTCAGGGCCGGCTCCTGGCCGAGGAGTATCCGTTCCTCTTTATCGACGCTCTTTATCAAAAGGTCCGGGTCGAGGGGCGGGTGGTCTCGGTGGCCGTAATGATCGCCTGCGGTGTGAATCCCGCCGGTTCTCGGGAGATCCTGGCCGTGGAACCCATGTTCGACGAATCGGAGGACTCCTGGCGCCTCTTTTTCCGCAAGCTCAAGGCCCGGGGCATGAAGAGGACGGCGCTCTGCGTCTCCGACGCCCACGCCGGCCTCCAGGCCGCGGTCCGCAAGGAATGGCTGGGCGCCTCCTGGCAGCGTTGTAAGGTTCACTTCATGAGGAACATCACTTCTTAAGAGTAGTGCTGTGAAGCACTGCCTGGCCAAAGTCCCCCATCGGGAAAAAGCTCGGTTCGCGGCCCATCTGAAACAGATCTGGCTCGAGCCGGATAAAAAGAGCGCCAAACGGGCGGCCGCCGCTCTCATCGACGATTACGAGAAGCGGTTCCCCGAGGCCGTGCGCTGTCTGGAAGAGGGGCTCGAGGACTCGCTCTCGTTCTATGACTTCCCGGAAGTCGACAAGAAGAGGATCTCCTCGACCAACGGGCAGGAGCGGCTGAACATGGAGATCCGCCGGCGGAGCCGGGTGGTCGGCGTGTTCCCCTCGATCGAGAGCTATGTCCGATTGACGATCTGTTATCTTATCGAACACTCGGAGGACTGGGAGAATGAGCGAAGCTACATCCGGGAGGACAAAGTCCTCGGATCCTTGGACAGGCTCCATGAGCTGATGGCTCAAGCGGCTAACTGAAGAGGCTTAAGATGGCCCCGAAGTTGCGAACATTAGTTGACACGACCCAATCTTCTGGTTTTCTGTCTCCACTTTAAACTTTACGAGAACTTCATTAGGCACAAAGTCTTGCGACTCGATTACTTGGTTATTCCCAGATGTGCTGTTTAAAAACAAGAAAAACCCGGATAAGAAAACAAAGCATCCCATCACCAATGTCACTTTTTTCATTACCATTTTCATGTTTACCCCTTTTTATTATTTATTGAATAAAACAACCATCGAATCAACAACCTTGCCGATTTTGCTTTTCCTTGCCTAGGCCAATTTATCCACCCCCTCTCTAAAACAGGATAAGCCTAATTCCTACCTTCAAAGAAACGCCGCTGAAATCTAATCTCGCTTTCCTTACGTCTGCGATAAACTCAAATGAATACTCCGGCGGCACTTCCCAGACCGTCAGATCCGCGTGACGGAGGCCATAAACGAATAGATTTTCTTTCGTGAAATAGTATAGCCAGCCGGTTGTTTCTTCGTAGGAAGGAGCGCCTGTTTCATATTGCTGGGTTGCGCGGAAATTGCTTATTCTGGCATATCTTCCCTGAAGTTCCGCAAATATCCTCAGCTTACGGCCCATCTGGAGTTCCATGCCTGCCCCGGCATGAAATCCCATAGTGGATTTCCACTCTGTTTCCCAATGACGATTAGTCCACATATCAAGAGTGAGAGGATCATCATAAGTTCGAAAATCAAACTGCTCGCTCATTTTGCCCTTGTAATATCCAATCCCGCCATTGAAATATATCGAGGTCTTGGCACCCTGGCGCCAATAATAATAGAGGGAAACTTTATACGGCGCCGATGTCGTGATCTCGGGTTCATAGGAATATTCGTAAATATAAAAATAAGGATCATAATTTTTAGTGAGTCTGAGGAAGCTCTCGGTTCTCCTATTGATTCTAGCTCCCGACACCGCGATGCCCAAACCGAATTTTCTGAGAAAGTCGATCCTCAGCTCGGCTTCCGAGTTCGCGAAAAGGCCATTGAGCGTTTCTATATTCCCTTCGAGACTGGCCCAGGTTGGATTAGTCTTTCTTATTTCTTTGAATGCAGGGTTGTTATTGAACGTCCTCAGGCCGGTGTTGATGTCGCCAACCAATATAAAACCCGCTTCGCCGGATAGCCTGATGCTGAACTTCAGCGGATGGTCGTTTGCCCCCGCGGAGACCGGGGAGACAACAATGAATATCGCAATGAAGAGATAAGCGAGGACCGACAAACTATCTTTTATGGATGTCCGCTTACACATTCTCAATTACCTCAGGCATAAAACCGGATAAATATTCTGGGATTGTTGTTGTGCCGTTTCCGGAGGCAAAAATAAAATACAGAATAAGAAAAAAGAAAAACACGCCAAATAGGCATAAAGCTTTATTTCCCTTCAACCCCTACGTCCACTATCAATATGCGTATTCAGTTGGAGAGTCAAGCGAAAATATTAATATTAATTATCCTAATCAAAGGACCGAGGAAACTGGGCAAAGGGGAGATAAGTGAGAACAAGCCGTTGAGCGTGTCCAAAAACGTGCCCAAAGTTTTTCCAGGCAAGGAATCCCTCGAAGCGCCTTCCCCATAGACACTGTGTCCATATTTTTCCCAACAAGGCTTCTCACCATTTCTCACCATTGCGCGATTCTTCTCGGTTCTTCTCAGCAGGGGAGAGTGGGCAATTACCCCATATGGAACGATGAAAAATAGTCCCATATGGGGGGAAAAGAAAAATGGCTAGTGACGGAATTGAATTGTTGGCGTAGGGAGGGCTCGGCCTTCGACCTGCCCATCGCCCTCGGTTTTCTGGCCTACCTGGAGGTCATCCCGGCGGCCCGCCTGCGCGACTATCTCTTCGCCGGTGAGTTGGCCCTCGACGGGCGGCTCAAACCCGTGCGCGGCGCCCTGCCCGTCGCCCTGCTGGCCCGGAAGGCCGGCTTTAAGGGGGTCGTCGTCCCGAATGCGAACGCCCGGGAGGCGGCGCTCGTCCGTGACCTCGATGTCTACGGCCTCGAGGACCTCGTCCGTGTCGTCCGGCTTCTCCGCGACCCCGGCGAAGTCCCGCCCTGCCGCTTCGAGCCGCGGGAGCTC
>Ga0214473_10002841_pt1 | contig 21198 bp, 19 predicted proteins | sample RVTome_7_FD_203509 | JGI IMG/M metagenome (GOLD analysis project Ga0214473, IMG submission 203509) | Soil microbial communities from uranium-contaminated site in the Upper Colorado River Basin, Wyoming, United States - RVT98D197 | ecosystem: Environmental > Terrestrial > Soil > Contaminated >... | reverse complement strand
CTTCACCATCCTTGATCGAAACCACCCGATTAGCGCCGATGGGACTGTGACCGCCTGGGAGATCTACGCCAAAGACAAGCATGGCCTTCCTTTTGATCCGCTGCAACTTGTCATCTTCCGGCAAACGGGACCCGCGAGTTTTGATATCGTAGGCACCAGCGAACTTCGCACGCCAGCACAAGTGGGAGTCAGCACGTTTCCTTTAACGTCGCCTATCGCGGTGCGTGCTGGTGACTTGGTAGGTCTGCGCTATACGGGGCAGGCGTCCGTGCCGTTTGAGTATGATCCCCCGTTCAGCGGCGGCCTTGGCTATTTTGACAGCACAGTGCTGTATACCGCAAATAACTCCGGGCTCACGAATGTGTTCGAAGGCTCATCTGATCGAACCTACTCGATTCGGGTCCGATAGGAGGAGAACAAATAAGTCGAAGGTCAAGGGGCGGACGTTCGTAAGTCAGGCAAATAGCCGTTCATGCTGGCTTTTGTGAAACGGCGCCTCACGCCAAGCAGAAACCTCTTTGCTCCTCTTGTCTGCGCTCACAGCGCCCATACCAAGTTCGCTTCCCGCTCCCCCGCCGGTGCCACTCTAAATGTGCAACCTAATCGCCCTTCTGTTCCGCCGAGAACCATTCGATCACCCTACGCCTCAAGGAGGCGGGCGAACTCCTCGGCATCAAGCTCCTCGATCACGTCGTGATCGGCGATGGGAGGTACGTCTCGTTTGCCGACCAAGGCATTCTCTAGCAGCAAGAGCCAACTCCATGAGAGAGTTGGCTCTTTTTCCTTGACGTCGACTATCCTGGCGCGCTGCAGGTACCCGCTCCGAAGACAGGCGGCTCCAAGGAGGTTCTCCTTTGACGGTTCGCTGCCATTGCCGTACGCTGAATCTATGAAGCGCGTCGGCATTCTCGTGACAGTCCTTGTCCTGGGAGCTACGGGAGCTTTCCTTTGGGAGAGTGCTGCTGTCCGATATTCCGACCGGGCAAGTCGGGCTGGAGCCCGATCTTACTCCGATGTGGAGGCCGCGATCCGGGCGCTACTGCTCTGCGAGGACTTCGATTGCGAGGAAGCCCGGCAAACCGCAATTCGGCATGGGAACGATGCGGTAGACCTTCTCATCAGCGTCCTGGACGCGGGTGCCTCCGCGCCGCTCGCCGTCAGCACCGACTTGCCCGATGAGACGCTGCGGCGTCGTGCCGCCAGCGCGCTCGGCGATCTGCGCAGCCCCCGCGCGCTGGGCCCGCTCCAGCGGGCGAGCCGCGACGCGAACCCCCTGCTCCGGGCGGAAGCTGCACGGGCGATCGGCAGGCTCGATGCCACGAGCGGGAGCGATGCCCTGCTCCAGTTGCTCGACGATCGGGACCCGCTCGTCCGTGAGTCGGCAGCCGACGCGCTCGCACGATCAAGCAGCGTGGACGTGCTGGACGAGCTACGCACCGCCGCCGCGCGCGAGGCGCTCCCCCACGTGCGGGATGCGCTCGAACGAGCGATTCGGACGCTCGAGCATCCCTGACGCTCGCGTCAGGGAACGATCAGCGGGGTGCCAATAGCCGCCGACTGCGCGCGACTCACCGTTGTGCGCGGCACCGTTCGCGGCGCCCGCATGAGATTCGCGGCATCGGCTGCGCTGTGCTCCAGCGTGTTGCCCGCTGTGGCCGGTGAGATCGCGATGTGTCCGGCTTCGTGCGCCAGCGTTTCCGGGAATACCGTGTCGGTCATGAGCACACCGGAGTTCGTGAGTGCATTGACGTCGACGCAGAAGTCGTCTGGACCCAATGCGATCGCGAGCGCGCCTCCGCCTGTCAAGGAGCGCACGTAGTACACATTCAGGTCGGTCGGTGTGGCACTGCGCGAGAGGCCCACGATCTGCGCCTCTTCTGCGGTGAGTCGTCCGTTGACCCGACCGTCCGAACAGTTCGCGCCCGTGGTCCACGTGATGTCTGTATCGAGGAGCGCTCCCGGATCGGCGATGGTCTGCACGCCGCGAAGCTGCACGTTCAGTCCGGCTTGCGACAGCAACTCGGTCGCCTGCAAGACCTCGCCTTGGATCCTCGCCTGATTCGCGGTGGCGCCGCCGACGACCTTCGCATCGACCCACAGTGTTCCAAAGCGAATGTTGTCGACCAGCACGTGGGTGTCGTAGATGTCGTCTCCGGCGTCGATGGCGCTGAACAGCAGCTCCACCGTGATTGGTGTGCCGGTCCCAGCGAAAGCCGACAGGTCCACACTCGCCTCGCGCCAACCTGTCTGCCCGCAGGTGTTGTCGCCGCCTGGGAAGGAGCAGTCGCCGATCAGCGTAAAGCCTCCCGAATTGTTCACTCGGACCTCCGCGAAGGTGCTCGTGCCGTTGGGCGTCGTGATTCGGGCGTGGAAGGCGTCGTCGAAGATGGAGCCCACGAACTCGGGAAACTCCTCGCTCACAAAGTTGAAGTCAAGCCGGAGCGTCTCGACACCAGCCGGCACGATGAAGTTCTGCAGCAGACTCGATCCCACCTCGCCAATCGCGCCCGCGCCCGTATTGATGTCGCCCATGCACTGGCCCTCGGTCGGACGGATGATCACGCCGGTCGACGTCGGGCCGAGCTGTTGCCGCGCCGCTCCCGATCCCGCGACGGCCCAGCTGGTCAGATTGCAGCGCTCGAACCCACCGTTGCGGATTCCGTCGCGCGTGATCGGTGGCGCGACCAGCGGGGCGAGGGAGATATCCGCGGCGACGGTTGAGCCGTCGACCGCGATGTTACCCCCCGCCGACCCGCTCGCTCCCGTGAAGGGGTTGAACCCGGTGACGCTGAAGGGCCCGCCGCTAAGAAAGAGGGTGTAGCGGCCTGCGCCGTCGGTGAGTGCGACCAGGGTGTTGGTCGAGTTGCTCACCGTCACCCCGGGCTGCGGCAGATCGAAGCAGAAGAAGAGGAAGCAGAGCTGTTCTGTCACCACACCAGTGCTGTACCCGCTCCCCGTGCCCTCGACGATCGCGAACATCCCGCCGGCCCGGACACCGTCGAATGGGCCGGTCTCGGTGACGATCATCCCCCCCTCGACCGATGCCAGACCTACCGGTACGAGCCTCGGCCGCAGACCGGGCGTAGGACCCTCGATGTCGTCCACCAGGATCTCCTGTGCCACGATGAACTCCGTGTCTACTGGAAGGTCCGCGGGCGCAGAGAGGGCGACCCCGAGAGGTACCGAGGGCGCGGGAAAGTCCCCGGCGGTATTCGCGGGCTGGAACAACAATGAAAAAGCGACGACGAGGGGGAGGCCGTTCGTAGGAGCGACGATCGAGCCGAGCGGAAGCTGTCCGACGTTGACCTCCACTGGGTAGAGGACCGTACCCGGCGCGAGTGTCACCATCGAGCCGTCGCCGCCGTGGACGGTCCCGCCGCCGGGGCCGAGGATTGCGCCCGACACGTTGATGCGGATCGGAAGGGGACGGGCGAAAGTCTTCCGCTTGGATCGGCCGCGCAGCTGAATCGTGCCTTCGAAGGAATCCGTGGGCAACGCGCCCGCTGGTGCCGAGACCGTGACCTCGAGTTCGACCGTCTGGTCCGCGTCGATGGTGCCTAGGACATCGGGGCTCACCGACACGAGCGTGGCGAGCGCCGGGACCACCCGAAGCCTGACATCGTCGAGACCTTCCGACGCCGTGAACGAAACCTTCACCGTCGCGCTGCCGCCCGCAGAGACGGTCGACGTGATCGCGGCAGGAGTCCACCCGACCGACGGTACAGTCCAGCCTGTCGACGGGACAACCATCGTCGCCAAGACGGCGAGCATCGCCAAGAAATCGGACCGGATGGGAGTAGACCGCTGTCTCGGACGCTGCATTTTTGTATCTCCCCCTCTGTATGTAGATCGCGCGACCAAGGACTCGCGCTCCGCCTACCGTGTCAGCCACCCCTGCGCCGAGACGGGTCAAACCGGTAGTCCGGATAACGCTGCGAAGGTGACAACGCCCAGACCCGGACGTCAGCTCAGGCTCGCCTCACCTGGCGCGGTGTGTATTACCGAGCGACCGGCGCGTCAAGACGTGGCATGTCAAGCTCCCTCCCCCGTGCGAGAGCGCTGATTCCCTAATCCGGCGCTAAGGTTTTTCCAAGTCCCGCAACGCCTTGTGGCCAGCACCCGAAAGCGCTGTATCTACGACACCCGGTGGCTTCTCGAACAGCCCTGCTCTCTCTTGACACCACCGCTGCTGCCCGTGCTACCCGGCGAGAGACCAGAGCAGCCTTGGGCTGGGCTAACTGTGCGCCATGCCGACCAAGGCGAGCACTGTAAGGGAAACACCTGACACGAGAGCGTATGCCTTGGACGACACGGGGATACCGGGCAGGTTTCAGACCCGGCGATCAAGGCCGGAGGACTACGAGACGATCTAGAAACTGCATGCCAGGGGGGACACTTCTATGAGTGAAAACCCGGAGATAGGCGACGATACTCGACCCGCAGCGCACGGACGCCATCGCTGTACCCTCTGCAATGAGGAGTTCTCCGACTACAGGCCGGCGTGGAACCACGTGCGCGAGGCCCACCCGGAGGTAGCGCGCGGCGACATTGTCAGCCACATCGCCGTGCCGGAAACGCCCCGTGAATCCGAGTCGGGCCGAACGCCCGAGAAGCGCGTCTCTGCCGCCGGCGCTCCACAGGTTCGCCTGCTAGCGACGGGAAAACAATCGCGCGCCTTCCTTCTCGCCCACTGGTCCCAGTTGATCGAAGGCCTCCAGCACTCCTCGCTCGGCTTCTATCAGGCGATCGAGGAGGCGCTGGCACGCCGTGAAATTCCGGATGCCGCCCTAGCGCGAGTCGACTACCACGAGAGCGGCCTTCTTTCGGCCAGGCGCGAGTACCTGCGCGTCACGCGCGGGGCGCAGGCCGCCGACATCTGTGCCGCCCCGTTTGGGAGCGGCTTCTTTGTCTCATGGTGGCTCAGCGAGGCGCGGCCTGGGCCGCTCCTGCCAACGATCGCAACTCTTGTGGTCGTGATCGCTGCAGTGCGCTCCCTCGGTATCTTCTTCGGTCTTGGGGCGCTCGTGGTAGCCTTTTTCGTTGTGGGCGCGCTCATCAGCCAGGAAGAAGCCTCATGGCATGCATGGGTCTTCGCCGTGCCGTACATCGGGCCCCTCTGGGAACGCCTCTTCCGGCCGCTTACCTTCTACCGCTACGACTCGATGCTGATGTTCAAGTCGGCGCTCCAGCAGGCGGTGCTGGAGGTCATCGACAGTGTCACCGACGCCAAGGGCATCCGGAAGCTCTCGGAGCTGGAGCGCAAGCCAATTCTCCGTGACTTCTTTCGGCGGTAGGGAGTAGACTCCCGCGCCAGCAATCGAGAGCGCAGCCGTGAACCTCGCCGAGTCGCTGACCGACCAGTTCTACCGCTGGGAGCAGCGCGGCCGAGGCTGGCACCTCTGGCCCTACCCTATCGCGATCGAGCCACAGTACCGGCCGTTCTTCCGGGGGCTGCCGCCTTCGGCGCCCGCCATCGATGATGCGCGGAAGCCAACCGTTCTGGGCTCACTCGTCGCGCGGTTCATGGGACGGCCAACGAACCAAACACCAGGCGTCAGCGGTGAGGTGCTTGAGGACGAGGAGGACAAACCCGAAGCCGACCTGCGAAGTCCAGAAACGAAGCTCGTGACGCTCACGGTGACCCTACCCCGGGACCATCATGTCAAGCGCGAGCCGGCCGAGCGGCTGCTTGTTGGCCTCACAGCGACCGCCCACCCCGTGAGCTTCGAGATCATCGGCTCGGCCGAGGCGGTTGTAATCCAGCTTGCCTGTGCGGAGCGGGACCGGATGGCACTGGTTCAGCAGCTCGAAGCCTACTTCCCGGACGCCGCCGTGCGTGAGGCACCAGATCGCTTGATGCTTGCCGATGACGGCGACGCCGGGGCTGAGGCCGTAGTTGTCGATTTCGGGCTCTCCGAAGAGTTCATGCGGCCGCTCGCGCGCCAGAAGACCTTCGATGTCGACCCTTTGATCGGCGTTTTCGCAAGCCTGAACGACCTGCGGGACGGTGATCTTGGCCTCCTACAGGTGCTCTTCCAACCGACGCGCTATCCATGGACCGAGAGCATTCTGCGCGCCGTAAGCGATGGAGAAGGCGGCAGCTTCTTCGCTGACGCGCCGGAGATGCTGTCACTGGCGCGCCAGAAGGTAGCGTCACCCCTTTTCGCCGCGATGATCCGCGTCGCCGCACGAAGCACGGACGAAAACTGTGCCTGGGAAGTCGCGCAGGCGATCGGGGCAGGCCTGGCGCAACTCGCCGATCCCACAAGCAACGAACTTATCCCGCTCACGAATGACGACTATGACGACGCCGAGCACTGGAGGGATGTCGTTCGCCGGCAGAGTCGGCGTAGCGGCATGTTGCTTTCCGCCGACGAGCTTGTCGGTCTCGTCCACCTGCCATCAGCCTCCGTGCGCTCAGAGAGACTTGAGCGCCAAGCCAAGAAGACAAAGGCGGCGCCGGCTAGCGCCGCCGGGCACGCCCTCGTCCTCGGCGAGAACACGCACCGCGGAAAGACAACGACCGTCACGCTGAGCCCCGAGCATCGCGTGCGCCATACATACGTGCTCGGCGCCTCGGGGAGCGGGAAGTCGACTTTGCTCTTGAGCATGATCCTCCAGGACATCGACCGCGGCGAGGGCCTTGGCGTCCTCGATCCCCATGGGGATCTCATCGACGAGATCTTGGGCCGGATGCCAGAGCAGCGGCACAAGGACGTGGTCCTCTTCGATCCGTCAGACGAGGAGCGACCAGTCGGCTTCAACATCCTCCAGGCACACTCCGAGCTTGAAAAGAACCTCCTCTCCTCAGACCTAGTCGCGATCTTCCGCCGCTTCGCAACGAGCTGGGGCGATCAGATGACGGCGGTCCTCGGAAACGCGGTGCTCGCGTTTCTCGAAAGTGACCGTGGCGGCACGCTCTTCGATCTCCGCCGCTTTCTCGTCGATGAGGCGTTCCGAAAGAGCCACCTCGCAACAGTTCGCGACCCCGAGGTCGTCTACTTCTTTCAGAAGGAGTTGCCGCTTCTTGCCGGCCGTCCACAGGGGCCGATCCTCACGCGCCTCAACACCTTTCTTCGACCAAAGCTCGTCCGCTACGTCGTCGCACAGAAGGAGTCACGCCTAGATCTCGCGCGCGTGATGAACGAGGGCAAGATCTTCCTCGTGAAGCTCGCTCAGGGAGCGATTGGCGAGGAGAACGCGCACCTCCTCGGAGCGCTCCTCGTCTCGAAGTTTCACCAGCTCGTCATGGGCCGGCAAGAGCAGCGCTCAGAGCAGCGGCGGAACTTCTGGCTCTACATCGATGAGTTCCACCACTTCGTGACGCCATCGCTCGCCTCGCTGGTCTCCGGCGCCCGGAAGTACCGGCTCGGCTTAATCCTCGCCCACCAGGAGCTCCGGCAGCTCTGGGATCAAGACGCGAGCGTCGCGAGCGCCATGATTGCAAACCCCGCAACGCGGATCTGCTTTCGCCTTGGCGACTTCGACGCGAAGAAGCTTGAGGACGGGTTTGCCTCGTTCGAGGCGCGCGATCTCCAGAATCTCAGCATCGGCGAAGCCATTGGCCGCATCGAGCGCGCGGACGACGACTTCACGCTCCGGACGTTGCCGCTCCCGGATGTAGACGCAGCTCTTGCCGAGAAGCAGAGGGAGCAGGTCATCGCGCTCTCGCGCAGCGTGTACGGCCTGGCGCGGAGCGAGATAGAAGCCGAGCTTGCAAGACATCACCCGGCTCCGCCGGCTGCTCCGCCAACGAAACCGAAAACCGATGAACGTGTCCCGGAAAAGCGCGAGCGCGATGAGTCGCAAGAAGAGCGAGCAGCGATACCACCTCCTCCCCGCCCTGAGCGAGCACCGAGAACACCGAAACCACCGTCGCGAATGGCCCCCGAGTCGCTGCCCGCACTGGGCCGCGGCGGCGCCGAGCACAAGTACCTCCAGCACCTGGTGAAGCGCTTGGCCGAAGACCGCGGGTGGCGCGCGACGATCGAGCAGGCAGTTCTCGGTGGTACTGGTAGCATCGACGTGGCATTTGAGAAAGACGGGGAGAAGATCGCCTGCGAGATCTCGGTCAGTTCAACAGCCGAGCAGGAAATCGGCAACATCCAGAAGTGCCTCGCTGCCGGCTATGACCAGGTGCTCGTGCTCTCCTCGGACAAGAAGGCGCTCCGCACCCTTGAGGATTTCGTGATGATGAACCTAGAGACGGCGCAGCGGGACCGAGTCCACTTCCTCGCCCCGGAGGACTTCATCGAGCACCTGGAGACACTTGCGGTACCAGCGCCACGGGAGCAGACCGTGCACGGCTATCGGGTCAAGGTGAGTTACTCGCAGGTAGGTGCGGCAGAGGAACAGGCGCGACGCCAGGCGATCTCACGAGTCTTGTTGCGCGGCAGCAAACGAGTGAAGGGTCCGCGCGAGCGGACCTGACCCCACAGGAGGCATGCATCATGGAGCAATATTTCATCCCCGTTGCTACGGTCGTCACCCTCTTACTTCTTGCCGGCTGTATCGTTCTCTTGATCCGCTATCGCGGTTTGCGCCAGCGCTACGGCGGCATCGCCGACGTGGATGCGGCGGTGGTGAAGTCCCAACGTGAGCTAGCCACCCTTGCCGCTGAACATGAACAGAAGCTTTCCGAGCAGAAGCGTGCACTGGACACCCTTTCAGATGAGTACCGCAAAGCCAAGAGCACCTACGATGCGCTCAGACACGAAATCTCCCTCGTAGAGGAGAACCTCGAAGATATCTCCTTCGGTCTCTACAACCCGCACTACGACTTCCAGACCTCGGATGACTACAAGGCTGCACTGGACAAGATTCGCGAACAGCAGAAGGCCATGGTTCGTGCAGACGCCGCCGCCCGGTTTGAGAAGGAGTGGACCGTCAGCGGGAGCCGTGCCGAAGGGGCACGGATGCAGAAGCAGTACACGAAGCTGATGCTCCGTGCGTTCAACGGCGAATGCGAGGCGGCAGTTGCCAACGTCACGTGGAACAACGTCACCCGCATGGAGGAACGCGTCCGCAAGTCCTTCGAGGCGCTTAACAAGCTCGGCGGGGTGATGACGGTGTCGATAACTCCGGCCTACCGCGACCTGAAGCTCGAGGAGTTGCGTCTGAAGCACGAGTTGGAAGAGAAGTGCCGAGCCGAGAAGGAGGAGCAGCGACGGATCCGGGAGCAGATGCGCGAGGAGGAGCAAGCGCGTCGCGAAATCGAACGCGCCCGGGAGGACGCCGAAGAGGAAGAGAGCCGATACGAGAAGGCGCTTGTGGAGGCACGCGCTAAGGTCGCCGCCGCTCAGGGTGCGGCGCTCGAGACCCTGGGCAGCCGGATCAAGGAGCTTGAGGAACACTTGCGCGTTGCGCACGAGCAGAAGGAGCGGGCCGTCTCACGCGCCCAGCTCACGCGCTCGGGGCACGTCTACATCATCTCGAACCTGGGCTCCTTCGGAGAGCGCGTTGTGAAAATCGGGATGACCCGCCGCCTTGAACCGCTCGAACGGATCAAGGAATTGAGCGATGCGTCGGTTCCCTTCGACTTCGACGTCCACGCGATCCTCTACTCAGAGGATGCACCGGCCCTGGAAGCCAACCTCCAGGCCGCTTTCTGGGACAAGCGAATCAATCTTGTCAACCCACGCAAGGAGTTTTTTGCAACCTCGGTCGATGAAGTGGAGACCGTGATGCGTTCGAAGGGACTCTCGGCCGTCCTGACCAAGCTGGCCGAGGCTCGGGACTACCGAGAGACGCTGTCCCTCAGAAATGCCGCGACACCGATCAGCACCGCCAACACGACCGCCTTCCCAGATGAGCTTCTGGTCGGTTCCTCGCGGGGCGGGCCGGCACCATCCTCATCCGCAACCGACGCCCGAAAGCCCATGACGTCGACGGCGCTTACTCTGCGAGATCTCGGTGAGCACGCCCGCTGAACACGAGCTTCGGAACATCCAGAAGCGCCTCGCGGCCGGCTACGATCGCGTGGTCTTTGTCGCCTCGGAAAAGACGCTCCTCGGGAAACTCGAGAGGACGCTCACTTACACCCTCTCGGTCGAGAGCCGCGAGCGAGTGCGCGTGCTTCAACCGGAGGATCTGGTCGCTTACCTCAACGAGCTGGGCAGGCCGAAGCCAGTCGAGCAGACCGTGCGGGGATACCGCGTCAAGGTCAGCTACGCCCAAGTCGGCGCGGCGGACGCCGACGCGCGGAAGCAGGCGATCTCACGGGTGCTGCTGCAGAGACGCAAGAGCCGCCGCATGTAAACTCGCGAGCGTCGCTAAGGGCCGTGGCCACCCACGGCGGCGTGACGCCAGGAAGTACGGTGCTAGGAGTCAGTCTCCTGCCGTTACCGTTCACTCACGAAGCCCGAGTGGACCGGGATTGTCACCGTCTTGGCTCTCCGATCGGGGGTCGCGGCATCTGCGGCGGCCTCTGTTCCGGAGGTCCTTGCGGTCGGGGATCTGGGGGAGTCGGTACCGGCGGCGGCGGCGGCAGCCACATCGGCCGATTCTCCGGTGCGTCCTGCCTGTCAATCCGGTCGGATTTCTGACTGATGCTCACAACCTCGTTTGGCACCTGTGAATCACCTCCCGGCCGACGAATATCGTAAAAGTCGGCAGCCTTCCAGCCGTAGCCTAGTCGCCGCTTACGCGGGTTTGCAATGAAAGAGTATATACGTACAACCTCAACGTCAGGCCGAAGCACGATGTCAAAGGCAACGGTTTCTGTCTCGCCTGGTTCGACTTCCCAGCCAGGATCAGCCCACTTCTTGGGAACCTCGATGAGAAGGGGCCACGGAAGTTCCGTCGCGTCGGCAACCACTGCACTCATCTCCGCAGATCCATCTCTCACCTTGCCCAATTCCGGAATGTCCGCGACGGGCAGAACCTGCTGCACACGAACAAATCCATTCCTGACGCGGAGCAAGACGGATCCATGATTCTTCAAGGTCACAACGACGCGGAGGAGAACGCGGCCATCAGGCAGGTGCCTATGCGAGACCCGCTGTTCAAGATCGATGCGCGGATACCTCAATCGCGTACGAATAAACGTACGATAGGTCCACCATCCCCCAACGAGCAAGGCAACCGATGTTAGAAGAGCTTCTATGGATTCCAGCGCGCCTTTGTTTTCCGTCAGCACAGATTGCACCTTCGCCGTAGTCGCTCCGATGCTGGAGAGCCACGGTATTGCTATATTGAGAACCATCACCATTTGTACTTCGCAGGACACAGCCTGCACCGCTGAGATGGCAGCGACGCATGCCCCCAGCGCATCCTCAGCCTCGGTGCACCCCGGCGGCTGACTTCGCGCCTCGGTTATTTATTGCGATGCAACACGCGATTCCTTTCGGTCACAAGCTTTTGAATGACTCGGTCTACAACCTCCTCCGGGGATAATCTCCTGAGATCGAGGTAGCCGACGGTGTCTGGCAGACCGGGGATCTCTGTGTCATCGAAGCGTGCTGGCAAGACAACGGCATGCGCGCTCTTCATCGCCTTCGCCTGAGCATGCTGCCGCTCAAGGGTGGGCCAAGCCTTCACGGCGTAGTGCTCCGAGACAAACAGCACGACGAATCTCGACTTGGAGCCGTAGACCTCGGCGAAGCGATCGACAAGATTCTCGCCCCACAACGACGTCTCTTCGAAACGGTCATAGAAAACCGCGACGCTACGTTCTTTGAGCAGCGTTGCCACCTGCTCGACGTATTCACGGTTCTCACCCGCGAACGAGAGGGCGACGTCGTATTCGACAGGCGGGCCACGACTTCGGCCGCCCCGAGTCTTAGCCTTAACTTCGCTGACGCCAGGACTCGTCGGTGCGGACGCGGATGCGGTCTGGCGCACCTGGAAGCCAAGTTCGCCGATCTGCTTCTCGGTCTCATGCACGCGGGAAAGGCGAGCCGAGAGAGACTGCCTCACGAGGCTAGGAACTTGCTGATTGTAGGCATCCACCATCTCGTTGACCCACCCGACGTATTGCTGAACGGTACCGAGATCCCGCTGGAAGTGAGCCTTCGTGCTGGCAACATCGGTGCCGACCACGTCGTACTCAAAGACCAACTCGCGAGACTCGACGCGGGCGCGAGGCGGATTCAGCGTGTACGAGTTGGGCTGGCAGAAGAAGAGCCGCTGGTCGCCAGAGAAAGGTACGCAGTACCGGATATTGATTCCCTCAAGGTAGAAGGGTCGGCTCCGATCAAAGATCGCGCGGTTGTGATCGCCACTGACGTCGACCTGCGTCTCCGCCGTTTCGACCGTCACCTCGTCACCACGGAGTTCAATGCGCGGAATCGACAGCTCTTCCGTGATGCGGATGGCGATCGTTTCCAGATCTGACCCGAGAGCGGCGATGGGAACCGCCTCAGCGGCCTCCTTGCCCCGTTGTCGCTGGCCATCAAGGACCTGCGCCAGATCGTACTTGCCGAACAGAGCCTCTTTACCTGCCATACCAAGGACACCCCTGTCACCCGACGCGCGCACTCCCTGTCATCATTCTGCAATGGCACCGCAAGGTCCCCACACGTTGCCTCCCTGCCAATGCGACTCCCGACGACAATAAAATGAGCCGAAGCACTTTGCTCCGGCTCCTCTGACCTCGACGCCACACACTTTCCCAAGTCTATGTGTCCTCGACCCCCGTCGTCTGCGAGATCAACTTCTCCAAACCTCCGCGCTCTCTGTATCGAAGCAAGTTCCTCATGAATGTCGACAGCCGGTATCGCTCACCATTCTCGCCGCCAAGGCGCTGAAGACGATCTGACCCCGCCTCGTTCGCAAGCCACTCCCGCAAAGTCAGGTCCGCACCGAGCGTGAAGAAAAAGTGCGGCGTACTGTTCTGCGAGCTAATGATTCTCTTGAGCTTGCTCTGTAGGTCCCGCTCGATCTCATCTGTGCTCACTCCGTTCCCCCCGTCCTTGCTGTCGATGATCCTTCGAACCATCCATTCACTTGCGTACAGCTCGGCCTCCCACCGTTGACCGCTCACGTTCTCCGGCCATCCATTATTCATCGCTCACCTCCTTTGCGGGACCTGGAAACTTCAGATCGTCCCGCCGCCCATACCACTCAACAAACCCATCAATTAAACGCTCACGTGCCTTCGGCCTATCGGGACGCTCATCATCAACCGCAACCGCGAAAGCAAATAAATGGATATCGCCATCCCACGCTGCCGGCAAGCCCCTAACTGTCGCGGAGTATTCAGTGATACGGGGAGCCTGACCATCTTTTGTAAGGAGCCTCGCAGCGTCGGTGCTCTTTGCTGGAGCGAACTGCTTCGGCTCAAGCAGGATCCGGAAGTCCTTATAGTCCTTATTTATCGCCTGTTCCAAAGAACGTGTCCTGAGATAATCATACTGGATACAGTACTCGGCTACAAGGTTGAGGGCGATCTGATTCTGGTAATATTTCCACAGCCCCTGTTCTGGATGATTAACCTCGATGACTCCTTCCTTATGCAAACGCTTATACTTGTCGTTGATTGCGCGCCGGAACGCGGGCTCAAACTCTACAGCGGAGAAGTCTCGGAACTCGACGGGCGTCTTCCACAACGAGACCAACTCGCCCCTATGGAGGCAGCAATCCAGCAGGCGGCGAAAGAAGCGATCCTCGGCCGTTGGGTCTGCGCGCGTGCCCAGAAGTCGGTAGATCTCGCGCAAGACGCCCCACATCCATACGTCGTCGCTGTAGATCCCTTCCCGCAGAAGGCCGTCCGGCAGAAAGCGGCGAACGTCGAGTACCGCAGCAAGCGCGGCGTCGCCATCGGCGATTCGTTGCAGAGCGATGTCGATCGCGTGCTGAAGAGCGGTGTCGGTCGCGGCCACATGGTGATGGAAGAGAACCCACTTGTAGAGCTGGTAGCGTGCGGAGAGGAAGGTCTCAATCGAGCTCAAGGCAAGCTCGAGTGGCAGCAGCGAGTACGTGCCGTGTCGTCCGTGGAGCCGCATGAAGTCGGCAAGTCGTGAGATATCGTAGTTGCCAAATTCCACGCCACTGTTGCGGCCGTCGCGCGCAATATAATCGCCGCGATCGGCGTCGATCTCTCCGGACATCAAACCATGGATCGTACCGAGTATCGGAACGGTACGCTCGAACGTCGCCTTGACGAGTTCGAGAAATAGTCGGCGGGGTTGATCAGGACGATCGTCGAAAACCGCCGCAAGGTCGCGAGATTCGGTCACGACACAGAGGGCCATGAACTCATGATATGCTACGCGCTCTTTCTCCTCCTGCCAGAGGGGTTCCGCAGGGTGTCCGCCCAGGATGAGAGAGTAGTGCGGAGCTATTGCGTGCTCAGCGAGATGCGAGAACGGCAGATGGCCAATATCGTGGAGAAGCACTACCAGGCGGGCAGCTTGCCAAACGATAGCGCCCTGCGTATATTGTCTAGCGTCACCGACATACGGCGCGGAGTCGATTCCTGTGTTGCGACACAGATCCAGCACGGCTGCATCGAAATGTTCCAGGAACTCTCCGATGATGGGACCGCGGTGAGCTCCTAGAGCGGCGGCAATGAAACGCCCCGCAAGGTGAGCAGCGCCAATGCTATGCTCGAAGCGCGAAGAGCGATTGGCAGGGTATGTATAGAACACTGTGGAGTTCTGGGTAATGAAGCGAAGACGCTGGAACAGTTGGGTATCTATCAGGTCCTGTTCGATCGCTGTGAGTTCAATATAGTTGTGGACTGGATCTCGAATGAGGAGCGGACGCTGATCGCGGATCAGGAACTGATTTATATACTCGCGCACCCCGGTCCTCTTTTAAGCCTCAAGGAACCTAGGCTTCAAATCGTTCACTGTATACGCCTTCGATACCTCAAGAGCCCTGCAGGGCGAATGCTCCGAAGACCTCCGACCATGTCAGAACTCGACTCCTGATAAAGGCGCAACCACGACACCTTGGATTCGAAAATCACGCGTTAGAACTATCGGCTGGTACGTTCGGTTCGTCGACCGTGGCCGAAGTGTCACCGTGGCGCTCGAGGCTTGAAACTCCTTGATCGTGACTTCATCGTCGATAAGGGCTACCACGATGTCGCCGTTCCGAGCGGTCTGCTGTTGTCGAACCAAGACAAGCACCCCATCCGCGATACCCGCCTCGTTCATCGAGTCACCCTTGGCGCGGAGGAGGAAGTAGCGATGCGGCGGGGTCGCGAGACGCGTCGAGACGGGAATCGTCGCCTCAACGTTCTCCTCTGCCAGCAGCGGCGCTCCGCATGGAGCGAAGCCTACCAACGGTACGTCGATGGTACGCGCGTGGTCGATGTCATCCTCGGGAATCTGATGCAGCCGAAGCTTCCCATCGCGTCGACGGGAGAGGAGACCTCGTTGGACCAATCGCTCGATGAGCACCGCAGCGGAGCGAGGCGACTTGTAGGCGAGTGCGGCAGCGAGCTCCCGGACCGACGGTGGACGGCCAGCATGCATGAGGTGCTTCCGAATGTGCCTGAGGGCACGCCCTTCGATCGGCGGGAGTAACGATCGTGACACATACACTTCGTATACCTCCGTATGCCGTCGGTCAAGTGAGTGAGTGCCGGGAGGCGGCGCCAGGCGGGAGTGTGTGGACTTCAGGGGGCCAGGCGGCAGGAGCGTAATGAGTCGGCCAAACATCTTCGGCGGTTACGACTGCAAGTGAACGCTGCGTCTAGCCGGCTCGCACGTTACGGCGCCCAGAGCCCGCGGCCAGCTTCGCGCGCTTCACGCTCGGCAGCCCGGAAGCGATCCATCATTTCTTGCGCGAACGGGTACTTCGTGAAGGCGTGCCCGTAGCCCTGGCGGATAATCTCCTCGTTCGCGAGACGGCCGTCGGGCAAGTGGACGTATGCGAGCGTGCGGCTATAGTGGTCGCGGCGTTGCTGGTCGAACTCGAGGCGGACACGTCGGCCCTCAAGCAGGCGGCGTGTGAACTCAGAAGCTTGTTTCCCAAAGCGCTCGACCGGCTTCTGCGGGTGCACGGTCTCCGGCGTATCCACGCCGATCAGGCGCACGCGCTCGCCGCCGTCGAGCATGATGGTATCGCCGTCAACCACGCGCACCACCGTGCGCGTCTGCGCCGCCTCGGCAGGCGCCGCACGCTCTTGTCGCGGGGCTGCTGGGCTGGCACCCTTGAGCTGCTGCAGCATCTCAGCCTGCAAGCCGAACGCGCGTCCGGCAAGCGGGCCACGATGGCAGTGATACCCACCAGCCTTACGGTTGTGATGGCACCCGTAGCCGTCGATCCCACCGCCGTGAGCAATCGCTGAGGCGGGCATTGCCAGAAAGGCCGCGATCACCAGCGTGCGTCCGGGGTAACTCATTGTCTTCTCTCTTTCTCCTGGTCATCGCAGCACCGCTCGACCCACTCGTGTCCGCAGCGCGAACAGATGCGGTGGTAGTGGTCGCCAACCGCCTCGGCGCACGAGCGGTCGAAATGCACCAGGATCTCGCGGCGGTTTCCGCAGGCCGAGCAGACGCTCGTGTTGCTAAAGAGCGGCAGGCTGGCGGCGGTCGCGTCCGGCTGTGTCACCGCTCCGGTGTCCCCCGAAACACCCGTTCCGCCCAGCGCGCCAGCGTTTCCACTGGCGTCGCGAGGAAGACGAGAACTTCGGCATGGGTCGGCAGCGGCAGCGCCTCAAGGCGATCGGCGATCGTGCGGAGGACCGACACTATCCGCGCCCGCTCGCCCTCGATCGTAGCGTCCACCTCGTCAGGCTCGCTGTCGTCCATAGCGGCGTCGCATAGCTTACGGGACAAGGCGGCAGCAAGGGTGTTCGTGGGGCTGTACGCCGCGACGCGCCCGTAGCGCGTGCGTGGCATCCGAACGGTTGCCATCTCCCAGTGCGCGCCCTCTTGGCGGCCTTTCACGGTTTGGATGGTACTGCACGGTGGCCGGCGAGGCCCACCGCACCTCACGCGCGGCGGACAGCACGGAGGGCCAGCAGTTTCCGACGGTACCAAGCCGGCGGCCGGCGCTCGCCCGATTCCCAACGGGAGATGGTGCTGTCATCGACGCCGAGGCGGCGCGCCACGCCCCGCCGGGTGAGGCCGAGGGCCTCACGGGCGATGGTGAGCCGCCGGCCGACCGGCGCGCCCGGTTCATAGGGGCAGTAGCCGAGGAAGGCGATGAGCCGGGGAAGGCGCCGGACATCTGGAGCGCGCTTCCCGGTCTCCCAGCGGGAGATTGTCTCCTCGGAGACCCCCAATTCGTTGGCAGACTCGCGCTGGGTGATCCCACGCAGGATGCGTTGTCTCCGCACGTGTTCGCCCCAAGTGCGGGGTTCCCGCATGATGGGCAAAGGTTTGGGTTTTCGCGCTCTTAGCACCACATGACAGAAAGGCAACGCGGGGCTGCGGCTGCGGTTTCCGCGGCGACCCCACACACGCCTGTCGCTGCACCCCGCACCAGCTCGCGCACTACCGGGCAAGGCTCTCCGCCCCCCTCCTCGACCGCATCGACCTGCACATCGATGTTCCCCCGGTGCGCTACCGCGATCTCAGCACCGGGCCGGGCGGCGAGCCGTCGGCCGCGATCCACGCACGCGTCACGGCCGCACGCGAGCGGCAACGGCAGCGCCTGACAGCAAGCCGCGTAACCTGCAACGCCGAGATGGGAAGCCGCGAGCTCCGCCAGCACGCCGCCCTCGACTGCGCCGGCGCGGCTCTACTCGAGCGCGCCATGGCGCGCCTGGGCTTGAGCGCGCGCTCGTACACGCGGGTCCTCAAGGTGGCACGCACGATCGCCGATCTCGAGGGCGCGTCCGGCGTCGCGGCGGCACACGTCGCCGAGGCGGTGCAGTACCGCAGCCTCGATCGTTAGCTGAACGGGCAGATCGTCTGTCGCGATCTCGGCTCTCTCACCAAGCTCGCGCTGAACCTCAAGCGCAGCGGCAAGGACGCGGGCCCTGCCCCCTGTCCAGTCCAAGATGGGCAACCATGCTGACGAGAAGAGCTGGGATCTCAACCTTACTAATCGGTCGCGTCGACCTTCGCGCCATGCTGCGCGAACGCCGCGGCCTGATGAGGCGCGAGGCCCTTCACCTCCGAGAAGTCCGCCCCCTGCACCGGTGCGCCCGTGAAGAGGGCTCCGTCGACAATCGCGCCACGCAGTTTCGCGCTCACGAGTCGTGCGTGGCGAAAGTCTGCTTCGCGGAGATCGGCCCCGCTGAGATCCGCATGGCTCAGGTTGGCGCTGTGAAAGTTCACCCGGCGCAGGTCCGTTCCCGAGAGATTCCAGTAGCACAGCCACAGGCCGCGGAGGTCTGCACCCCTTACGCTCTCCTTGCCGCGTAGCCTCGTCAGAACGCGTTGCAACTGATTGCCCGGCGTGGCCTTCCTCACTCCCTTGTGTGACTATGCTCGACCTCGAATGGGGTGACGACTTCATGATCGTCGAGGTCATTGAACTGACCGGATCACTCGAACGGGTGGTGTGCTTGGAGGCGGTGGCAGAGATCTCCGTGAATCACAGGGCAACCGTTTTGACGCGCCCGGTTTTCTTCTGCTACGCTCTGCTCGTTTTGCCTGACGACCTTTTGCTGTGACGGTGGACTTGTTTCCTTCTCAGAGCGACGGGGGGGGTGGCTGGCCCCGGCTGGACCGGGGTTGGATCATTGCCAACCACAAGCTGGTCTCCTTTCACGCGGCGTTTCTCACCTCTCTTCTGAGCATCTCGGAGTCGGTGAGCTCGCGGTCGGCAGTCGTCTGGCAGATGTTCTTCAGCATTGAGGTGGCGATCTCAGCCGCCATTTGGTACGCGGGCTGGCACGCCAACATTGCGCTCCACGAGATGGGTCACTACCTCGTGGCGGCGCGCACCAACAACCTCCGCCCCGAGTTCCTGGGACCGGCTCAGGCCAGGATGGCGAAGGGGCTCTGGGCCAGGTGGCTCTTCTACCTCGAGCTTTTCCTCAAGATCCCGTGGGGCACCGCTCAGGGAGTCACCAAGGAGGCTGGCAGCTACCATCCAGCCGTCAAAGCCCAGAACCTTGCCGTCTCGGCCGCCGGCCCCCGAGCCAGCAAGTGGCTGGCGTGGGTCACGTTCCCCACCGGCGTCTCCCTCATGGTCTTCGGCCGCATGGCGGACATCGAGCCGGCGGTTGTTGGGGGACGCCTGCTCTTCACCGTGGGAGCGGTGGCGTTGTTCGACTTCCTGCTCGCGGATCCAGGCAAGTACAAAGCGTTTCGCGAGCGACAGGAAGAGGCCGCCCGCAAGGCCAAGGCCGTGCATGAGGCAGCCGCGAGCAGCGGAGGCGACTCGGAGACGCTCCGCGACACTGCCCTGTCGGTACGCATCAAGCGCAAGCTCCAGATCCACCGTCTCCAGGAGGTCGAGCTGCCCGATGGCAGGCTCGTCTTCGCCCCATGGGAGTTCAGGAACTCCATCATGGGTGGCAGACACACTGAAGACATGGGCGGCAATCTCAGCTTCCAGGAGCTGATGTTCATCCCCCTAACGGCCAGGGACTACATCGAGGCCCAACGCGTAACCAATGCCCTCCAGAGCCGGGTCATTCAGACAATACAGGACTCGGAAGGCCTTAACTTCGTGGGCGTCGGTCTCGAGGGAGGCGTCGTCGCATCCTACGCCCGTCGTGTGGGTGATCTCATCCCCGAGGAGCGCGCCCTCAAAGTCGCAGTGCAGGCCATCGAGGAGTGTGGCTTCGTACCCGACCGCGATGTCTGCCTGGCGCTCGACCCGGCCGCGAGTGAACTCAGCTTGGCGTACCGCGAGGAGACCGGAGAGCAGCAGTCCATCGGGAAATACCTCTTCTGGCGTGCTGAGGATCCCCGGGTGATGACGACCGACGAGCTTCTGGAACTGTACAAGCGATGGATCCGAGAGTACCCCATCGTCTCCTTGGAGGATCCCTTTTCCGAGGACGACCCCGACGGCTGGAAGCGCCTCATGGCCGAGCTGGGTGATGAGATCCTGATCATCGGCGACGACCTCGTCACCACCAAGGACACGTCCATAATCCACGCTGCCGAGGAGGGGTTGATCAACACCGTCCTCATCAAGGCGAACCAGATCGGCACCCTCAGTGAGACGCTGCTGGCCACCCGCGCCGCCAAGGAGCACGGGCTTGCGCTCGTGGTCTCCCACCGATCCAAGTCGCCCAACGAGGTCATGGAAGCCGACATCGGCTTTGCGGTGGGTGCGCTCGGCTTAAAGTGTGGGGGGGGAAGCAACACGGAGCGGCTCATCAAGTATGGTCGTATCGTGGAGTTAATCCACATGGCCGAGAAGGGGGTGCGCTCATCGCGGGGGCTGCCTGGCGACCTCATCATCAGCGACATCAGCGCCCATGAGGAGCCCACCAACGCGGGGATTCCTACCGTCGGGGTGGTCATCCGGCTCGACAATGGCACCAAGTTCACGGCGGCGACACCCCTCGGCACTTCGGCGGGAACCGACGAGGCCATCCACCTCGTCGACAGCATGATCGAGGCCAGCCCCATCACGCGGAAGTACCTCGAATTCTTCCGGTATGACGAGGCCGAGAAGGTCTACCACTTCCGGAACGGAATCCGAGCGGAGTCGATATCGGCAAAGAATGACGACGAACTGGCGGGGCTGTGGATGAGGGCGGAGCGTTACGGCGGCAAGGGATGTCTCAACGCCGTCGCCAATGTTGAGGAAGTTATTGCGCCGCGCTTTCTCGGAAAGCGCATCTCGGATTTCAAGAGCCTTGTCCACATCGATCGTGAGCTTCTCGAGCTGGAGCTGGATCTCGCAGTCAAGCGCGACAAGATCGCGCGAGACGCTCCTGCGGAGAAGCGGATCGCCGTCATGCAGCGGAAGGCGAACCTGGGCATGAACGCGGTTCTTTCCGTCTCCCTCGCAATGGGCCGACTGTTGGCGGCACGGGAGGGCGGCGAACTCCCTGACGTACTCGGCGAACTGGAGCCCAAGGTGGACCGCCGGTTCCTGTACGGCCTCAACGACGAGGCGCCTCCCGGACAGGCCTCACGAACAACCTGACGTCGAGACCTACCTGTCGTCCGGGGCGGGGACCTTGAGGCCGGCCTCCTGGCAGATGGCTTCCAGCTTACCGCGCGACCAGGGCGCTTCGAAGTTGAAGAAGTTCTTGTAGGGCTTGTCTATTAGGTCCAGGAGTTCGGGGAGCTGCGGGTCGCACCACTTGGGAACCGACCTGCAAACAGACGCGATGTCGGCTCCCGCCAACTTCAGTGGTACGAGCACCGTCAAGCCCGCTGGGTT